>LXOW01006603.1_pt1 | contig 27275 bp, 25 predicted proteins | sample 1368591 | NCBI WGS metagenome assembly LXOW01 (sample SAMN04884650, study PRJNA319009) | bovine gut metagenome | isolation source: Cow rumen | host: Bos taurus | place: Italy: Legnaro (PD) | collected 2014-07-09
TAACGCAGAGCCGGCGAATAATTTGCCGGCAGACGCCGAAGACGGATTAATCAGCGTTTCCCTAAGGAAGAATGAATAATTGCAGTGTCCGCTGACGCGGACAGATCGGAACAGGCTCCCTCGCCGAGGTGGGCTGGCACGGCGCGCCCCCCCGTAAGCGCCGTGACTGGGGGAGTCCGCCGTAGGGGCTGGCGTCCTCGACAGCCCGGCGCTGCAACAGAACGAAGGGGCCTCCCGTGTGCGGGAAACCCCTTCGCGTCTGCAAAAGCGTATAAACAAAAACGCTCAGATACTCTCCAAATCCTTTAGGAACAGCGCGGCTTCGCCGTCGGAGGGCATCTGGAAGCCCGTGCGCGGGGAGACGGAGAAGTCCAGCACGGCCGGGCCGTCCATCAGGCAGGAGCGCTTGAACTGCTGGGAGAAGAGCCGCCTGCACCAGCTCGTGAGCCAGCGCTTGAGCTCCTCGTCGCCAAATTCACCGCCGTAAGCCAGCTTCGCGAGGCGGAAGGTCTTCGACGGCGTGAAGCCGCAAACCAGGATCTGCCAGGTGAAGAAGTCCTGCAAGCTGTAGGAGCCCACGGCCTCCTCGCTCTTCTGCTCGATCTGATCGTCGTGGATGGGCAGCAGCTCGGGCGTGACCGGGCAGTCCAGCACGTCGAAGAGAGCGGCCTTGAGCACGCGATCCTCCGTCGTCTCGGCGATGTACCGCACGTTCGCGCGCACCTGCGTCTTCGTCAGACCCATGTTCACGTCGTACATGCTCGTGTGGTCGCCGTTGTAGGTGCACCAGCCGTCGATGTACTCGCTGAGATCCTCGGTGCCGACGTCGAGGCCGTTGACCTTGTTGGCGATGTCCATGAGCACCTGCGTGCGCTCGCGCGCCTGGGCGTTCTCATAGGCGATGGAATAGTCGTCGTGCGCGTGGCCGATATCGTCAAAGTGCTGATAGACGCTCTTGCCGATGTCGATGACGCGCACCTCGCAGCCGAGCTGTTCAGCGACGATGATGGCGTTGGACTTCGTGCGGCTCGAGGTGCCGAAGCAGGGGAGCGTACAGGCCACGACGTTCGTGGGCGGCAGCCCCATCCTTTTGACCGCCATCGAGCAGACCAGCACGCAGAGCGTGGAGTCCACGCCGCCGGAGATGCCGACGACGCAGTGGTCGAGATGGGCGTACTCCATGCGCTTGACCAGCGCGGAGACCTGCATGTCGAGCTGGCGGCGGCAGTAGGCCGGGAGCTTCTCGGCGGTATCCGGCAGATGCGGGTGCATGAGGAAGCGGCGCGTCAGCTTTGTCTCGACCGGCGCGGGCTGCCCCCAGACAAAGCCGGTATAGCCCTCGTCCCGGCCGAAGCGCCCGGAGGCGCGGCGCAGGTTATTAAGCAGCTCCACGTCGATTTCCGTGACGGCCATGCGCCCCTCGCCCTCCTCGGCGGCGAGCAGCTTGCCATTCTCGGCGGCGAGGCAGAGCCCGGAATAGACGTGATCCGTCGTGCTCTCGCCCGCGCCGGGGGCGGCGAGCAGCATCGCGCAGCGCAGGCGCTTCGATTCATAGCGCAGCCTNNGCCTCGGCCGCGCTGAAGGAGGGCGGCACGAGACAGTCCGCCTCCGCGCCGAGCTCCACCGCGGCGCGCAGGCCGGGCAGGGCCGCGCAGGTAAAGAGCGCGTTTTGCGTCAGCGTCACGCGCTGGCCGAAGAGCTCCAACTCGAGCGCGTCCCCGCCCGGCGCGGCGAATGCGCCCTCGGCCTCCCGGCAGGGCACGAGCGCGAGCAGCTTCCCGTTGCAGACCGCGGCGGCGACGTTGTAGACGCGATCCTTGTGGACGAAGGGCAGGCCGACGAAGGCCAGCACGTCGAGCCCCGCGCTGCCGCGCACGACCGTCTCGAGCGCGCGCAGAGCGCCCTCGAGCAGCACGCGGTGGCCGATCAGATCATAGCAGCTCACGCCGGTGAGGGTGAGCGCCGGGAAGGCGAGCGCCTTCACGCCCGCCTTCGCCGCCTCGCGCAGCGCGGCGAGCACCGCGGCGGCGTTATACTCGCAGTCGGCTACCCGGATGACGGGCGCCGCCGCCGCGACGGTGACAAATCCATCCTTCATGTCGATGCCTCTGTCTCTCTCGTGGGCACGCCCGGCTTAGAGCCGGATGCGCTCGGCGATATAGCTCTTGACCTCGCTGATCGGGATGCGCACCTGCTGCATCGAGTCGCGCTCGCGCACGGTGACGCAGCCGTCGGCCTCGTCGGTCTCGGTGCCGACGGTGTTGAAGTCGAAGGTGATGCAGAAGGGGGTGCCGATCTCGTCCTCGCGGCGGTAGCGCTTGCCGATGGAGCCGGTCTCGTCGTAGTCGCACATGAAGTCCTTCGAGAGCTCCTGATACAGCTCCAGCGCGGGGCCGGTCAGCACGTCCTTGCGGCTGAGCGGGAGGATCGCGCACTTGAAGGGCGCGAGAGCCGGGTGCAGATGCAGCACCGTGCGCACGTCGGGGTTGCCCTTCTTGTCCTGGCCGACGACCTCCTCGTCGTAGGCGTCGCACAGGACGGACAGCACCGTGCGCTCCACGCCCAGCGAGGGCTCGATGACGTAGGGGATGTAGTGCTCGTTCTTCTCCTGATCGTAGTAGGTCAGATCCTGCCCGGAGACCTCCTGATGGCGGCTCAGGTCGTAATTCGTGCGGTCGGCGATGCCCCAGAGCTCGCCCCAGCCGAAGGGGAAGAGGAACTCAAAGTCCGTCGTGGCCTTGGAGTAGAAGCTCAGCTCCTCGGGGTCGTGGTCGCGCAGGCGGAGGTTCTCGTCCTTCAGGCCGATGTTCAGCAGGAACTGATGGCAGAAGCTGCGCCAGTAGTCGAACCACTCGAGATCGGTGTCCGGCTCGCAGAAGAACTCGAGCTCCATCTGCTCGAACTCGCGCACGCGGAAGATGAAGTTGCCCGGCGTGATCTCGTTGCGGAAGCTCTTGCCGATCTGCCCGATGCCGAAGGGCAGCTTCCGGCGCGTGGTGCGCTGGACGTTCACGAAGTTGGTGAAGATGCCCTGCGCGGTCTCGGGGCGGAGGTAGACGGTGTTCTTCGCGTCCTCGGTCACGCCCTGGAAGGTCTTGAACATAAGGTTAAACTGGCGGATATCGGTGAAATTGTGCTTGCCGCAGCTCGGGCAGGGGATGTTGTGCTCCTCGACAAAATCCTTCATCTCGCTCTGGGAGAAGGCGTCGATGGGCTTGTCGAGCGTAAAGCCGGTATCGCTGCACCAGTCCTCGATCACCTTGTCGGCGCGGAAGCGCTCGTGGCACTCGCGGCAGTCCATCAGCGGGTCGGAGAAGCCGCCGAGGTGGCCGGAGGCGACCCAGGTCTGCGGGTTCATGAGGATCGCGGCGTCGAGGCCGACGTTGTAGCGGTTCTCCTGGACGAACTTCTGCCACCAGGCGCGCTTGACGTTGTTCTTGAGCTCCACGCCGAGGGGGCCGTAGTCCCAGGTGTTGGCGAGACCGCCGTAGATCTCGCTGCCCGCGAAGATGAAGCCGCGGTTCTTGCACAGGGCCACGATCTTGTCCATGGTTTTTTCTGTGTTCTTCATTGTACTTCCTTTCCCGCGGCTGGCTGCCGCAGAGATTATTATTATATGAACCGCGAAGCGCGGTTCATATAATTGTCTTATTTCACTTTGCGCGCCCCGCGCCGGGGCGATATGCGCAAATGTGACGATTCAATATACCACACTCTCATATTTTCTGCAAGTTCTGAAAAAAATATATCGCGGACTTCACAGAAAGGCTCGGAGCGTGTATAATGCAGATCAGAGAGAAACTAGCGGCATTGAGGCGGACTATGGAAGAGAAAGAGACGCGGCGGCGGCGCGGCGGCGGGCGGCTTTTCGCGGGGATCACGGTGATCGTGCTCGCGCTGAGCCTGCTGAGCCTTGCGCTGCTGCTGCACATCGACGCGCGGCATGTGCGTTTTTATATGAACGAGGCGGCGGAGATCACCGTCGCCTACGGCAAGCCTTACGAGGAGCCCGGCGTGCGCGCGGTCGCGGTCGGGCGCGTCACGGGGGAGAGCGCGTATGAGCTGCCCGTGCGCGTCGCGGGCGAGGTCGACACCGGCACGATCGGGGACTATGCTGTGCGCTATGAGGCGAGCACGATGCTCCGGCGCTATACGGCTGAGCGGCTCGTCCATGTGCGGGACACGACAGCCCCGGTCATCACGCTGCTGCACGACGAGGGTGCGATCCCCAACTGGTTCGAGGGCTATACCGAGGAGGGCTATACCGCGCGGGACGATGTGGACGGCGATCTCACCGCCGCCGTGGCGGTCGAGGAGCTCGGCGACGCGCGGCTCTATTCCGTGCGCGACGCCGCCGGGAACCTGAGTGTCGCGGTGCGGAACATCCCCTACAGCATCGGTAAGCCCCGGCTTGAGCTCGCGGGCGGGGATACGCTGACGGTCAAGGCGGGCTATGAGTTCGTCGATCCGGGCTTCTGCGCCGAGGACGCGCGCGGCAACGACCTGAGCGGCGCCGTGCAGATCGACGGCACGGTCGTCCCGTACCAGCCGGGGGAGTATATGCTGCGCTATCATATCGACAACGCCCTGGGCGAGACCGTGGAGGCCGTGCGCACGGTGACGGTCGAGCCGCTGCGCAATCCCGACGTGATCGACCCCGAGGGCAAGGTGATCTACCTGACCTTTGACGACGGCCCCGGCCCCTATACCGACCGGCTGCTGGATATTCTCGCGCGCTACAACGTCAAGGCGACCTTCTTTGTCACCGCGCGCTATCCCGAGTACTTTGACTGCATCGGGCGCGCCGCGCGCGAGGGGCACAGCATCGGCGCGCACAGCGCGAGCCACGATTACTACGCCATCTACGCGAGCGAGGACGCCTTCTTCGCCGATTTCAAGGCGGTGCAGGAGCTCATCGAGGCGCAGACCGGGAGCACGACCGCGCTCTGCCGCTTCCCCGGCGGCAGCTCGAACACGGTCAGCCGCTTCAACCGCGGCATCATGACCCGCCTCGCGCAGGCCCTCGAAAACATGGGCTGCCGGTATTTCGACTGGAACGTGTCCTCGGGCGACGCGGGGGAGACCACCTCGACCTGGCAGGTGCTGCAAAACATCGTCGACGGCTGCTCAGCGCAGCGCGTCTCGGTCGTGCTGCAGCACGACGTGAAGGATTTCAGCGTCGCCGCCGTCGAGCAGGTCATCATCTGGGGGCTCAACAACGGCTGCGTCTTCGCCCCGCTCGACGAGACCAGCCCGACCGTGCACCATAAGATCGCAAATTAAAAAGAGGAGTATACCATGAAAAACTGCGTTCAAACCCTCCCTGAGGGCTATCGGGAGATACTGAAAATCGACCTCCAGCAGAACAAAAAGCAGGCTCTGATCGTGAACGGCTGCGCCCTCGCCGCCATGCTCGCGCTGTTGTTCCTCGGGCATCTGCTCGTCTCGATCCGCTCTTTTCTCTCGTCGGAGAAGGGGCTGGGGCTCTACTTCCTCCGCCTTGTCGTGATGCTCGGGGGAATGTTTGCCTATGTCGTGCTGCATGAGCTGACCCACGCCGCCGCCATGCGCGCCTACGGGGCGGGGAAGCTGCGCTTCGGCTTCACCGGGCTCTACGCCTACGCCGGCAGCGAGGGGGACTACTTCGGCAAGCGCGCCTACCGCGTCATCGCCCTCGCCCCGCTCGTCGTCTGGACGGTGCTGCTCAGCCTGCCGCTGCCCTTTGTGCCGCGCGACTGGTTCTGGGTGCTCTGGTTCATCCAGGTCAACAACATCGCCGGCGCGGCGGGGGACGTGTACGTCACGCTCCGCCTGCTCAGAGAGCCCGCGGACATCCTCGTGCGCGACACTGGCGTGAACATGACCGTGTACAGCGGCATGAGCGAATAAGGAAAGTAAGATTACATAAGATAGTTTACATAACAGGAGAACTCCGATGAATGTCCCGACCTTTCTGATCGTCAACGACGACGGTATCCGCGCCGAGGGGCTCCGTGTGCTGGCCGCCGCGGCCGCGCGCTTCGGCGAGGTCTACGTCGCCGCGCCCGCGCGCCAGTGCAGCGCCATGTCCCAGCGCATCTCGATCTACGAGCCGCTGATCATCCGCCGCGCGTCCTTTCCGCCCAGCGCCGTCTGCGCCTGGAGCGTGGAGGGGACGCCGGCCGACTGCGTGAAGGCCGCGCTGCGCGAGCTGCTGCCCGTCTGGCCGGATTATATCCTCTCCGGCGTCAATTACGGCTACAACACCGGCTATGACATCGCCTATTCCGGCACCATAGGCGCTGCGATGGAGGGGATCATGAACGGCGTGCCGTCTATGGCCTTCTCCAGGGGGGACGAGGGCGATCTCGCGCTCACGGAACAGTGGCTGCCCACGCTGCTCGAGCGCCTGCTGCGCCGCCCGATCGAACCGAACGCCGTCTGGAACGTCAATTTCCCCGGCTGCGCGCCGGAGGAGTGCCAGGGCGTGCTCTGGAACCGCCGCATCGCACCGATCCAGCTCTATCTGGACGCCTTCCGCGTCGAGGAGCGGGAGGACGGCAGCCTCTCCATGCAGAACCAGGGGCTGCCCGTCGATCTCAGCCGCGTCCCGGACAACAGCGACGTACATGCGGTGCTCTCGGACTATATCTCCATCGGCAAGGTGTATTCCCCGATCCTCTCGCATTCGTGATTGACTTTTCCCCTCCTCCGTACTATGATTCTTATGCGCCGCACCGCGCCTGACGCGGGCGACAGCAGAAAGGAATAGAATATGGAAAACCGCATCAAGACCCGCACGCTGACCGGGCTTGCGCTGTTCACGGCGATCGTCGCCGTCTTACAGCTGCTCGGCTCTATCGTTCGCTTCGGCCCCTTCTCGATCTCGCTGGTGCTGATCCCCATCGTCGTCGGCGCCGCGCTCTACGGCCCCTGGGCGGGCGCGTGGCTCGGCTTCGTCTTCGGTCTCGTCGTGCTCCTGTCGGGGGACGCCGCGGCCTTCATGGTGGTCAGTCCCCTCGGCACGGTGCTCACCGTGCTGCTCAAGGGCTCCTGCGCGGGCTGCGCCGCCGGCGCGCTCTACGCCCTGGCCGCGCGGAAGAACGAGTGGCTCGCCGCCCTGCTCGCCGCGCTCGCCGCGCCAATGGTCAACACCGGGCTGTTCCTGCTCGGCTGCCTCGTGTTCTTCCTGCCCACCGTCACCGAATGGGGGACGGCGATGGGCTTTCCAAATGTCGGCAGCTATATGATCTTCGGCCTCGTAGGGGGCAATTTCCTCTTTGAGCTGCTGGTCAACCTGATCCTGAGCCCGGTGATCGTGCGCCTTGTCAAGCTCGGCCGCGCGAGCGCGCACAACCGGGACAACCGCTGAAAGGACTATCCGATATGATTCTCGCCATAGACGTCGGCAATACCAACATCGTCCTCGGCTGCATCGAGGACGGGCAGAACCTCCATGTCCTGCGCGTACACACGAACCTTCTGGCGACTGCGGCGGAGTACGCGATCAGCCTCAAGCAGCTTCTGAGCTTCTACGAGGTCGACCCGGCGGGCTTCGAGGGCGTGATCCTCTCCTCCGTCGTGCCGCCGGTCACGGAGGTGCTCGAGGATGCGGTGCGCCAGGTCACCGGGCACGACTGCCTCGTGGTCGGGCCGGGCATGAAGACGGGGCTCAACGTGTGCGTGGACGATCCCGGCACCGTGGCCGGCGATCTCGTCGTCGGGAGCGTCGCGGCCATGGCCTGTTACGGCGCGCCGGTGCTCGTAGTCGATATGGGCACGGCGACGACAATGGTCGTCATCGACCGGGACGGCTGCTTTCGGGGCGGGGCGATCCTGCCCGGCGTCAAGCTCGGCTACCGGGCGCTCGCGGCGGGGACGAGCCTGCTGCCCGATATCTCCATCACCGCGCCGAAAAAGTGCATCGCCACGAACACCGTGGACTGTATGCGCTCCGGCGCCGTCTTCGGCGCCGCCGCCACCATCGACGGGCTGGCCGAGCGGATGGAGGAGGAGCTTGGCTATCCGCTGCGCGTCGTCGCGACCGGCGGGCTCGCGTCCTCTGTCGCGCCCTATTGCCGCCGTGAGATCCTTTGCGACGACGAGCTGCTGCTGCGCGGCCTCTGGGTGCTCTGGGAAAAGAACAGATAAACAGGATATAAGATGTACAGCGCGCCGCGGTTCGCGGCGCGCTGTGTCAAAGGAGGATATCAATATGCCGCCCAGCAGACACAGCGGAAGCTCGCATTCCTCGAGTCCGCGGCCCTCCGGCTCTTCGCGCGGCTCCTCGCGCTCGCCGAGCTCGCATTCGTCCTCGTCGCGCTCATCCACGAAGAGCGGAGGCTCGTACAGCTCGTCGTTTCTGTCCCGCCCCTCGCCCTACAAGACCCCGAGCCGCCACACCGCCGACAGCCACGGCAGCGAGAGGCGCGAGAGAGCCTTCCAGCCCGCAAAGCCACGGGAGCGCGTGAACCAGCCGACCGGCTCGCATCAGGAGCCGCGCTATTACGACGGCAAGAGGCACAGCTACGCCTATTACCCGGAGTCCTGGACGGACGCGGCGACGGGGCGGCGCTTCGAGCGGGGCTATTACGACGAGGCGGGGCGGCGCTACGACGCGGTCTGCTTCGCGCGCGGCGGGCGCTATGAGAACGTGCTCTGCCACTGTCCCTACTGCGGGCAGGACAGCGTGCGCAGCCTGAACGCCGGGGAGGACAGCGAAAGCTACCTGAAATGCCCCAACTGCGGCGGCCCGATGGAGCTGCGCTCGCAGCTCGACGAACTCGTGACGCGCCGGACGGGGAACACGCACGTCTACAACTCTGAGGAGTCGCTGCGCCCCTTCCTGGAGCAGACGCGGAGAAGACGGCGGCGCAGGCGCATCTCGCTCGTCGCGGCCGTCCTCCTCGCGCTCTGCCTCGCCGCCGGGCTGCTGCCCTCCGCCGTCTCGCGCTTTCTCGGGCAGGGCGGGCGGAAGCTCTATCTGCGGCAGCTCGGCGCGCTCTGCTATGAGCTGACAGATAAGGACGGCGGCTGGGACAAGGCGCTCGTCTGGGACGCCGACGCCGAGAGCTGGTACGATGCCGAGAGCGACTGCTGGCTCTGGTTCAATACCGAGGTCGAGCCCGCCGTCTGGCAGTACTGGTACGAGGGCGTGTCCTCCGACTTCGAGGACTGGGGCTGGATGGAGCACGAGGACGGCGGCTGGTACATCGAGGAGAGCATCGGGCGCTGGATCGCCCTGCCCGCGCGCTACGACGCCTCCGTGCTCTGGTACATGGCCGACGCGCACGCGGGCTGAGGCACGAACCCGCAGCCGCCGTCCTCACCGCAGGGGCCGACGCCCGCGGCGGCCCGCGCCGGAATGCGCGTTTCTGCCCGTAGAGGCGCCCTCCGCTTCGCCCCGCCCCAAAAAACAAAATATTTTCCTTGTCAGACGCGGCGCGCTGTGCTACAATACACCATTATGATTACTTTTCGAGTTTCCGCCCGGCGGAGAGCTCGATCGCAACACGCTATGAGAGGAAAGCTCCGAGGATCTGCGCGCAGACCGGGGAGCTTGCATCCGCATGAAGAACTGTCGGCTGAAAGCACTGGAGATACAGGGCTTCAAATCCTTCCCGGACAAGACCCGTCTCACCTTTGAAAAAGATATCACCGCCATCGTCGGCCCCAACGGCTCCGGCAAGTCGAACATCTCCGACGCGATCCTCTGGGTCACGGGCGAGCAGCGCAGCCGCGCGCTGCGCGGCAGCAAGATGGAGGACGTCATCTTCGGCGGCACCGAGAAGCGCAGCCCCCTGGGCTTCGCGCAGGTCACGCTCGTGATCGACAACGCCGCACACCTGTTCGACTCCGAGAGCCCCGAGATCACGCTGAGCCGCCGCTACTACCGCAGCGGGGAGAGCGAGTATTTCATCAACCGCGAGGCCGTCCGCCTCAAGGACATCCACTCCCTGCTGATGGACACCGGCCTCGGGCGCGACGGCTATTCGATCATCGGCCAGGGGCGCATCGCCGAGATCGTCTCGACGAAGTCCACCGACCGCCGCGAGGTCTTCGAGGAGGCCGCCGGGATCTCCCGCTTCCGCTACCGGAAGGAGGAGGCCGAGCGGAAGCTCGAAAAGACCGAGGAGAACCTGCTGCGCGTGAGCGACAAGATAGAGGAGCTGGAGCTGCAGGTCGGGCCGCTCAAAAAGCAGTCCGAGACCGCGAAGCGCTATCTCGCATTGCGCGAGGAGCTCAAGGTCAGGGAGATTTCCGCGAGCATGGCCGCGCTCGACCGCCTGCGCGAGCAGTCGGTCAGCATCAAACAGGAGTACGAACAGGCCGCCCGGAGCCTGGAAAAGGCCAGGAGCGACCTCGAAGCGCTCTACGCCTCCTCGGGCAGCATCACGGAACGGATGCACCAGAAGGACGTGGAGAGCGAGGAGGCGCGCGAGCGCCTGCGCGCGGCGGAGGCCGCGGCGGCGGACTGCGACGCCGGGATGGGCGTGCTGCGCGCGAACATCGAGAGCCAGGAGCAGAGCAAGCAGCGCCTGCTGCGCGATATCGAGCAGCAGGAGACCCGCACGGGCGAGATACGCGCGAATATCGAGAGCGGCCGAGAGCGCCTCGCCGAGCTCGACGCGGAGCATACGAAGCTCGCCGACGAGACGCGGCAGAACAACAACGTCCTCGACGGCTGCCGCCTGCGGCTCAATAACCGCGAGCGCCTGGTCAAGGAGCTCGGGGACAAGGCCACCTCGCTCGAGGTGGAACTGCGCAGCGTGGACGGGCGCATCCGCATGCTCAGCGAGATGGAGAAGGACTACGAGGGCTACTCCCGCGCGGTCAAGACCGTGATGCGCGAAGCGGAGCGCGGTACGCTGCGCGGCGTACACGGCCCNNCCGCGGCGCAAAACCTCGTCGTCGACAGCATGAACGACGGCCGCGCCGCGATCGAGCTCTTAAAGCGCCTCGACGCCGGGCGCGCGACCTTCCTCCCGCTCGATACGATCCGGGGGACGGTGCTGCGCGACGCGCCGGAGGACGACCCCGGCTTCGTCGGCGTCGCCTTCGATCTCGTGCGCTTCGACGCGCGTTATGTGCAGATCGCGGCGAACCTCCTGGGCCGCACGGTCGTGGCCGAGACGCTCGGCGACGCCGTGCGCATGTCGAAAAAGAGCGGCAGCCGCCTGCGCATCGTGACGCTCGACGGGCAGCTCATCAGCCCCGGCGGCGCCATGACCGGCGGCAGCAGCGCCAAGGGCAGCGGCATCCTCTCGCGCGCAAACGAGCTGGAAAAGCTCAAAAAGCAGCGCGGAAAGCTCGCGGATTCGGAGCAGAAATGCGCTGAGGAGCTCGAGAAGGCGCGCTCGAACCAGGCCGCCGCGCGCTATCAGCTCGATATGGCGCTGGAGGATCAGGCGCAGCTTCGCAGCCGCGAGGCCGCGCTGAACACCGAGCGGCGCACGACGCAGACCGCGCTCGGGCAGTTTGAAGTGCTGCTCGAGAGCCTGAGCGGGGACAGCGAGACCCGCCAGCGCGCGGTCGAGGCCGCCGACAGGCTGATTGCCGACCTGCGGGAGCGCCTGCGCGAGCAGGAGCAAAAGCAGAAGGAAAACCGCGCGCGCATCGGGAAGATACAGGACGAGATCGCCGAGCTTGCAAAAAACCGGCTGGAGCTCGAGGGCAAGCGCACCCGCGCCGAAAAAGAGGCGCAGAATCGCAACAACGAGATCCTGGATCTGGAGCGCGTGAGCGCGAGGATCGAGCAGAAAAAGCTCTCCGCAGAGCTGGAGGAGAAGCAGATCCTCGACAGGCTCTGGGAAAACTACGAGCTCAGCTACAGCGCCGCCGAGGCGCTGCGGCAGCCCGTGGAGAACATACAGAAGGAAAACAAGGCTATCACGGAGCTGAGACGGCAGATTTCCGCCCTCGGCACGCCGAACCTCGGCGCGATCGAGGAATATGAGCGCGTGAGCAGCCGCTATGAGTTCCTGAGCGAGCAGCGCGCCGACGTGGAGAAGGCCAAGCGCGAGCTGCTGGACGTGATCCGGGACATCACCGGCGAGATGGAGAGCGTCTTCGTCACGCAGTTCCGGGCGATCGACGCGGCCTTCCGCGAGACCTTCCTGGAGCTCTTCGGCGGCGGGCGCGCGGCGCTCGTGCTCGAGGACGAGAGCCGGGTGCTGGACTGCGGCATCGAGATCAAGGCGCAGCCGCCCGGCAAGGCGCTCTCGTCGATCAGCCTCATGTCCGGCGGCGAGATGGCTTTTGTCGCCATCGCCCTGTACTTCGCGATTTTGAAGGTGCGCCCCACGCCGTTTTGCGTGATGGACGAGATCGAGGCCGCGCTCGACGAGGCCAACGTCTCACGCTATGCCGCCTATATGCGCCGCATGGCGGAGAACACGCAGTTTCTGGTCATCACGCACCGCCGCGGCACCATGGAGGAGGCCGATATGCTCTATGGCGTGACCATGCAGGAGAAGGGCGTCTCCACGGTGCTGAGTCTCGATCTCGAGACCGCGCAGAAGACGATAGAGAACGAATGACGCAAACCTGTCATTCTGAGCGTTTTTCCTGTCATTCTGAGCGAGCGTAAGCGAGTCGAAGAATCTTTTGCCTCCGGAATAAGATTCTTCGTACCCTTCAGGCTCCTCAGAATGACATAGAGCAGATACGATAGAGGGGTAAAATCATGGGATTTTTCGATAAGCTGTTTTCCGGCCTGACCAAGACCCGGAACAACATGGAGGAGCTGGAGGAGCTGTTCCAGGGCTACGCGCCCGACAGCGAGGACTTCTACGACGAGCTGGAGGAGCTGCTGGTGCTCTCGGACGTCGGCGCGGCGACTGCGGAGCGCGTGGTCTACCTGATGCGCAAGAAGACCTGGGAGGATCGCTTCCGCAAGGGCGACGAGGCCCGCCGCGGGCTCATCCAGGTGCTGACGAAGCTGCTGGACGCCGGCGACACCGCGCTCAAGCTCGACACAAAGCCCGCCGTTATCCTCATGGTCGGCGTGAACGGCGTCGGCAAGACGACGACGATCGGAAAGCTCGCGCGGCAGTTCAGACAGCAGGGGAAGAAGGTCGTGCTCGTCGCGGGCGACACCTTCCGCGCTGCGGCCGCCGAGCAGCTCGCGATCTGGGCCGAGCGCGCGGGCGCGGAGCTCGTGCGGCACGAGGAGGGGAGCGACCCCGCCGCCGTGGTCTTCGACGGTCTGAGCGCCGCGAAGGCGCGCGGCGCCGACGTGGTCATCATCGACACCGCGGGGCGCCTGCACAACAAGGCCAACCTGATGAACGAGCTCGCGAAGATTCGCCGCATCATCGACCGCGAGCTGCCGCAGGCCGACGTCGAGACGCTGATGGTGCTCGACGCGACGACGGGGCAGAACGGCCTCTTGCAGGCCAAGCAGTTTTTGGAGACCGCCGGGCTCACCGGCATCGTGCTCACGAAGCTTGACGGTACGGCCAAGGGCGGCATCGTTTTCGCGATCGCAAACGAGCTGAAGCTGCCCGTGAAATACGTCGGCGTCGGCGAGGGAATAGACGATCTGATCCCCTTCGACCCCGAGAACTTTGTAACGGCACTGTTCAAGAAATGAATAAGTAAGAATGAAAAATGAATTGTGGCGTCGGCTTTGCCGACGGATTGTAATGTGAAGGGAGAAGACTATGCCTCTCACCAGTAAACAGCGCGCGCAGCTTCGCGGCCTCGCCGCGGCCGAGGATACGATCATCCAGGTCGGCAAGGGCGGCGTGACCGAGAATGTGATCGCCTCCGTCAGCGCGGCGCTCAAGGCGCGCGAGCTTGTCAAGGGCCGCGTGCTCGAAAACTCCATGCTGACCGCGCGCGAAGCCTGCGACGCGCTCGCCGAGAGCTGCAAGGCCGAGCCTGTGCAGGTCATCGGCACGAAGTTCGTGCTCTACAAACGCAACGAGAAGGAGCCGCGCATCGTCTTGGTAAAGGAACGGAAGAAGACATGAAAACTGCCATCTACGGCGGCAGCTTCGACCCGCCGCACTTAGGACATGTCGAGGCGGCGCAGATCGTCAGCGAGGAGCTGCGGCCCGACCGCTTCTATGTCGTTCCAGCGAACATCTCCCCCTTCAAGCAGGAGCAGGAGGACGCGCCCTCGCCCGAGGAGCGCCTGGAGCTCTGCCGCCTGGCCTTCTCGGGGATCCCCGGTCTCGTCGTCTCGGATATCGAGGTCAGGCGCGGCGGGAAGAGCTACACGGCCGACACCGTGGCGCAGCTTCGCGCGCAGTACCCGGAGGACGAGCTGCTGCTCGTCGTCGGCACGGACGTACTGCTCGACTTTGAGCACTGGTATCAGTTCGAGTACCTGCTGGAACAGTGTACCCTCGCCGTGCTCGAGCGCGAGGACTACAATGCCGACGAGCTGCGCGAGGAGATACGCGCTCTGGAGGAGGGGCACGGCGCGCGCATCACGCTGCTGCGCCGTATGCCCGAGGGCATGAGCGCCACGGATATCCGCGAGCGGCTGCCGCTCAGGCTGCGCGCGGGGCTGCTGGACGACCGGGTCTACGGCGAGATCATCCGCCACGGCTGGTACGGCGCGCTGCCCGAGCTGAGCTGGCTGCGGGAGCAGGCCTACGCCATGCTCGAGCAGAAGCGCATCGCCCACGTCGTCGGCTGCGAGAGCGAGGCTGTCATGCTCGCGAAAACCTGGGGCGAGGATCCCGACGCCGCCGCGACCGCGGGCATCCTCCACGATATCACGAAGCGCTGCCGCGGCAAAGAGCAGTTGAAACTCTGCGAAGAATATGGTATTGTGTTGGACGAAGCGCAAAAGCGCAGTCCCGGCGTGCTCCACGCGCTGACTGGCGCGCATCTCGCGCGGGAGCTGTTCCATATCAGCGACGAGATCTATAACGCGATCCGCTGGCACACCACCGGCAAGCCGGACATGACGCGCCTGGAGAAGATCCTGTACCTCGCGGATTTCATCGAGCCGACGCGGGACTTCCCCGGTCTCGACGAGCTGCGCAGGCTCTCCTACCAGGATCTCAACGCCGCCATGGCCCTTGCGCTCTCGATGTGCCTGGGAAATCTCAGGCGCAACGGGCAGGATATCGTGCCCGAGACGCTGGAGGCGTACAAGTGGTACGTCGAGAATAATGGATAAATCCCCATGCGCCGAAAGCCTTACCACGACGCATGAAAGCTACACCGCATGGGGATTTTTGCGCATCCGTTCCGGTTGCCCCGTCAGGGGCGAGGAACGGGCGCTTGAATCAATATAATTACTGTGAAGCGCAGCTTTCACAGTAATTGCGGCGTCGCTTCGCGACGGATTAAAAAGCCGCAATGCTAATAAAGGAGGAAAACCCATGACTTTGACGCCCGAACAGATCGCCGCCATCGCCGCGCAGGCGCTGGAGGAGAAGAAGGCGAAGGATGTAAAAATCCTCAGAACGGTGGAACAGACCGTGCTGGCCGACTATTTTGTGATCTGCAGCGGCAGCACCGCGCCGCACATCAAGGCGCTGGTGGACGAGGTGGACAAGGAGCTCTCCGAGGCCGGCGAGCCGCCGATCCGCCGCGAGGGTCTGCGCTCGGATATCTGGGTGCTGATGGACTTCGGCAGCGTGATCGTCCATGTCTTCACCGAGGAGGCCCGCAAGTTCTACAATCTCGAACGCCTCTGGAGCGACGCTGAGGAGGTGTCCCTCTCATCCCTGCTGAGCCCCTGATTTGGAGCCTGTTTTCGATCTCTTCGCGCACATCTTTCCGGCGGCTTTTCCGCCATGCTGCGTTGCTCAACCTTGACATACACAAAGTATGCCTGCGGTTTCGCGCCTTGCCTGACGAAAAACCCGCTCGGAAATCTGCACACGCCGAGATCAAAAACCGGCTCCGACAGGGGCTTCAGGAAATCAAATATTGAGAGGGAGAATACTTCTATATGAAATACGATTTTGCAGCAATTGAGAAAAAATGGCAGGACAAGTGGGAAGAGTCCAAGCCCTACGCCGCCGTGACCGGCGATCCGAGACCCAAGTTCTACGGCCTGATCGAGTTTCCGTATCCGAGCGCCGCGGGTCTGCACGTCGGCCACCCGCGCCCCTTCACCGCGATCGACATCGTGACGCGCAAAAAGCGCATGGACGGCTACAACGTCCTCTTCCCGATCGGCTATGACGCCTTCGGCCTGCCGACCGAGAACTTCGCCATCAAGAACCATATCCACCCCGCTATCGTCACCAAGACGAACATCCAGAACTTCACCCGCCAGCTCAAGATGCTCGGCTACGGCTTCGACTGGGATCGCTGCGTGGAGACCACCGACCCGAAGTACTACAAGTGGACGCAGTGGATCTTCCTGCAGATGTTCAAGCAGGGCCTGGCCTACAAGACCACCATGCCCATCAACTGGTGTACGGGCTGCAAGTGCGGCCTCGCGAACGAGGAGGTCGTCGAGGGCGTCTGCGAGCGCTGCGGTTCCCCCGTTGTGCGCAAGGAGAAGAGCCAGTGGATGCTCGCCATCACCAAGTACGCCGACCGCCTGATCGACGATCTCGACGAGCTCGACTTCATCGAGCGCGTCAAGGTGCAGCAGAAGAACTGGATCGGCCGCTCGACCGGCTGCGAGGTCACCTTCAAGACCAATACGCCCGACGAGATCACGGTCTACACGACCCGCGCCGACACGCTCTTCGGCGTGACCTACGTGGTCATCTCCCCCGAGCACCCGCTGCTCAAGAAGTGGCAAGGCCAGATCGAAAACTGGGACGAGGTCGCGGCCTATCAGGAGGCCGCCGCCCGCAAGTCCGACTTCGAGCGCGGCGAGCTCAACAAGGACAAGACCGGCGTGCGGCTCGAGGGCATCGAGGTCGTGAACCCCGCCAACGGCGAGATCGTCCCGATGTTCGTCTCCGACTACGTCCTCATGGGCTACGGCACCGGCATCGTCATGGGCGTGCCGGGGCATGACCAGCGCGACTGGGAGTTCGCCACGAAGTTCGGCCTGCCGATCATCGAGGTGGTCTCCGGCGGCGATATCACGAAGGAGGCTTTCGTCGCGAAGGACGACAGCGCCATCATGGTCAACTCCGGCTTCCTCAACGGCATGACCGTGAAAGAGGCCATCCCCGCCATGAAGGAATACGCCGTGGAGCAGGGCTGGGGCAAGGAGAAGGTCAACTACAAGCTGCGCGACTGGGTCTTCTCCCGCCAGCGCTACTGGGGCGAGCCGATCCCCCTCGTCAACTGCCCGAAGTGCGGCTGGGTGCCCATCCCCGAGAGCGAGCTGCCGCTGGTTCTCCCGCAGGTCGAGAGCTACGAGCCCACCGACGACGGCGAATCCCCCCTCAGCAAGATGACCGACTGGGTCAACACCACCTGCCCCTGCTGCGGCGGCCCCGCCAAGCGCGAGACCGACACCATGCCCAACTGGGCCGGCTCCTGCTGGTACTACCTGCGCTACATGGACCCGCACAACGACGAGGCGCCCGTCTCCAAGGAGGCCGAGGAGTACTGGGGCCCGGTGGACTGGTACAACGGCGGCATGGAGCACACCACGCTCCACCTGCTCTACAGCCGCTTCTGGCACAAGTTCCTGTATGATATCGGCGTCGTGCACACGAAGGAGCCTTACGCCAAGCGCACCTCCCACGGCATGATCCTCGGCCAGAACCCCTACTACGTCGGCAATTTCGCGACCGAGGAGGAAAAGCAGGCGATGGTCGAGAAGCACGGCTCCCTTGCCTACCGCCCCTCGGTCAAGATGTCCAAGTCCCTCGGCAACGTCGTGAATCCCGACGACGTGGTCAAGGCCTACGGCGCGGACACCATGCGCGTCTATATCATGTTCATCGGCGACTTTGAGAAGACCGCCACCTGGTCGGACGAGGCCGTGAAGGGCTCCAAGCGCTTCCTCGACCGCTGCTGGAACCTGATGGAGCTGGCGAAGGACGACAGGGCCGTCTCGCCGAAGAACGAGGCCATCATCCACAAGACCATCAAGAAGGTCGGCGAGGATATCGACACCCTCAAGATGAACACCGCCATCGCCGCGCTCATGACCATGGTCAACGAGTTCTACGCAAACGGCTGCACGAAGGGCGACCTCAAGTATCTCTGCCTGCTGCTCTCTCCCTTCGCCCCGCATATCGCGGAGGAAATGTGGGAGCAGCTCGGCTTTGCCGAGGAGACCGGCAAGATGGCCATGCAGCAGTCCTGGCCGCAGTACGACGAGAGCAAGATGGTCGAGGCCGAGCGCGAGATGGCCGTGCAGGTCAACGGCAAGCTGCGCGCGACGATCCGCGTTCCCGCCGACTCCGAGCAGGACGCCGTGCTCGCCGCCGCCCTCGCCGAGGAGAAGGTCAAGCGCCAGATGGAGGGCATGACCCTCGTCAAAACCATCCACGTCAAGAACAAGCTCGTGAACCTGATTGTAAAACCGGCAAAGTAAAGCTTGACAAGCCAGGGCGAAACGAGTATAATAGTTCTGATAAAAAGCCAAATGAATGGCCCTTTAAGCGTCATGCGGCGTTTTTGGAGGGAGGGAAATACATGTCTGAAATCTACGTCAAGGAGAATGAGTCTCTGGACAACGCGCTCAAGCGATTCAAGCGCAGCTGCGCCAAGTCCGGCGTTCTGGCGGATCTGAGAAAGAAGGAGTACTATCAGAGCCCCAGCGTCAAGCGCCGCAAGAAGTCCGAGGCCGCGCGCAAGAACAAGAACAAGCGCTCCTACTGATGCAAAGAACCCGCTTCCGAAAGGAAGCGGGTTTTGCGTTGCTCCGGCGTGAGGCTCCCCTTTCTCGAAGAGGAAGGGGAGCTGTCAGCAAAGCTGACTGAGGGGATCATTCAATCCCTTTCCTTCCTCTCGCAGGGATTCACGTGTACCATGATGTGCTTGACAGCGGGGAACTGCTCCTCGATCGCGCGGTGGACGCGCTCGGCGACCTCGTGGCTCTCGCGCAGGCTGCTGTCCGGGTCGGCGGCGATCTCGAGGTCCACATAGACGCGGCTGCCGAAGACGCGGGTCTGGAGCCGGTCGATCCCGAGCACCCCGCTCTGCGCGGCGGCGCAGGCGCGCAGCGCCTCCTCCGTCTCGCGGCTGCATGCGTGATCGACCATCTTCCGCGTCGCGTCGCGGAAGATATCGAAGGCCGCCTTGCCGATGAACACGCAGATGACGAGGCTCGCCACCGGTTCGAGCACTGGGTAGCCGAGCCGCGCCCCGGCGATGCCGATCAGCGCGCCGACGGAGGACAGCGCGTCGCTGCGGTGGTGCCAGGCCTCGGCCATCAGCGCGTCGGAATCGATGCGCTTCGCATGAAAGCGCGTGTACCAGTACATGCCCTCCTTCGTCACGATGGAGACGAGCGCCGCAACGAGCGCGAGACTGCCCGGCATGACCGCCGCGCCGCCCTCCCCGGTGATGAGCCGGATCGCCGCAAGGCCGATGAAGAGCCCGGTCACAAACAGCACACCCGCAAGGATCAGCGCCGCGACGCACTCGAAGCGCTCGTGCCCGTAGGGGTGTTCCCGGTCGGCCTCGCGGCAGGAGAGGCGGACGCCGACGATGACGATGAAGCTCGCGAGCACGTCGGAGGCCGAGTGCACCGCGTCGCTGACCATCGCGCCGGAGTGCGCGAGAATACCGGCGGCGAGCTTGAAGAGCGAGAGCAGAGTATTCCCGACGATGCTGACGGAGGACACCCGCGTCGCCGTCCGCTCGCGCGTATCGGGCTGTTCAGAGTATAGAATAGATTTCATAGCTGCGTCCCTCCGTGGAAAAACTATGACAAATACAATGCAGATATGTTAACAGATCGTAGGGGCGACCCTTGCGGTCGCCCGCCGTCCGCCGTACAGCGGCGGGCGGATATCAATNNTCGTAGGGGCGACCCTTGCGGTCGCCCGCCGTCCGCCGTACAGCGGCGGGCGGATATCAATTCGCCCGGATGGTAGGTTTCCTGTGGGGCGCTTCGTGAAGCGCCCCCACGACGAATTACGGACATTGTGCATCAGGTGACGCCGAGGGCGTCGGCCCCTACGACGGAATCGCCGTTTCTCGAACCATGCAAAAACCACGGGACAAAGGCTGTCCCGTGGTTTCCCACTGTCATAATTGACCCGGCTCCGGGGTAAGCCCCGGCCTGTTCAGTGCCGTTAGTATAACAGAAATCCTTGCGGTTGGTCAAGATAAACCGGTTTCAGCCGCCGAACATGGCGAGCAGGAAGCCCGCCGCGACGGCGGAGCCGATGACGCCGGCGACGTTCGGACCCATGGCGTGCATGAGCAGGAAGTTCGACGGATTGGCGCGCGCGCCCTCCATCTGGGAGACGCGGGCGGCCATCGGCACGGCGGAGACGCCGGCGGAGCCGATCAGCGGATTGATCTTGCCGCCGGAGAGCTTGTACATGAGCTTGCCGAGCAGCAGACCGCCCACGGTGGCGAACTCAAAGGCGATCAGGCCGAGCACGATGATGAAGATCGTCTGCCAGGTCAGGAAGCGGTAGTACACCGCCGTCGCGCCGACGGAGGTGGACAGGAAGATCGTCACGATGTTCATGAGCGCGTTCTGCGCGGTGTCGGAGAGGCGGTCGGTAAGTCCGGACTCCTTGAAGAGGTTGCCGAGCATCAGGCAGCCGAGCAGCGGCGCGACGGAGGGCAGCAGCAGGCAGACGAAGATCGTCACGACGATGGGGAAGAGGATCTTCTGCTTCTTCGAGACGGGGCGGAGCTGCTCCATCTTGATCTCGCGCTCCTCCTTCGTCGTAAGGAGGCGCATGACCGGCGGCTGGATCAGCGGGATCAGCGCCATATAGCTGTAGGCGGCGATCGCGATGGGCGCGAGGTAGTCCGGCGCGAGCTTCGAGGTCAGCCAGATCGCTGTGGGGCCGTCCGCGCCGCCGATGATGCCGATGGAGGCCGCGACGTTCGCGGGGAAGTGGAAGAGACCGATGGCCATCAGGAAGGCGGCGAAGATGCCGAGCTGCGCGGCCGCGCCGAGCAGCAGGGACTTGGGGTTCGCGAGCAGGGGGCCGAAGTCGGTCATCGCGCCGACGCCCATGAAGATCAGCGAGGGATAGAGCCCGGACTTGACGCCGATGTAGAGGATGTCGAGCAGACCGCCCTCGTGGATGATGTGCGTAAGGGTGATCTCCCCGGCGATGTATTGATCCCAGAGCTCAGGGTGGTACATGTTGGAGCCGGGCAGATTCGTCAGCAGCATGCCGAAGGCGATGCCGACGAGCAGCAGCGGCTCAAACTTCTTGACCAGGCCGAGATAGAGCAGGATGCAGGCGAGCACGATCATGATGAGCTGCCGCCAGTCGGCGAGCATCATGTAGAAGCCGGAGGTCTGACCCAGACGGCCCAGAGTGTCCAGAATACTCATGCGCGCGCCCTCAGATCACGAGCAGGGTGTCGCCCGTGGCGACGACCGTGCCCTTGTTGGTGACGATCTGCTTGACCACGCCGTCGCAGGGGGCGGCGACCTCGTTCTCCATCTTCATCGCCTCGATGATGATGAGCACGTCGCCCTTCTTGACGGCCTGCCCGACGCTGACCTTGATATCGAGGATGTTCCCGGGCAGGGGGGAGTCCACCTTTGTCCCGGCGGAGACGGGCCCGGCGGCGGGAGCCGCAGCGGGCGCGGCGACCGGCGCGGGGGCAGCGGCGGGAACGGGGGACTTGGCCTCGTATTCGTCGAGCAGCATGGCCTCGCCGCGCTCGACCTCGACCTCATAGGTGCGGCCCTTCAGGGTGATTTTATATTTCATGTTGCAGGTACTCCTTATGTGTCAATAATGAAAAATGAAAAAGTAAAAATGAAAAAATGAGGTGTCGCCTGACGGCGACGATTATTATCGTATAGTCCGTCCGCGAAGCGGACACCATACTTTTTCGTTTTTCATTTTTAATTTTTCGTTTCGTCCTTGATCTCCCGAATGGACAGAAATCTCAGTTCATTCAGCGGGGCTTTCAGCTCGTCGGCGACGATGGCCATGAGCATCGCGGCGGTGCGGGGGTCGGTGTCATAGAGCTTGAGCTCGCCCGCCGAGCCGGGGGCGGTCGGGCCGGTCTGCTTGAGCACCTGCACCGGCGCGTCTGCCGCGGGGACGGGGATCGCCTTCTTCTCGGCTCTGTCGCCGATGGCGGTCATGATCTTGATGATGCACATGAGCAGCACCAGCGCGAAGAAGACCACCGACATGCCGAGCAGGGAATAGATCAGTGCCTCAGAAAAGCTCATCCCTTAATCCTCCATTGCGACGATGCTGTAGGAGCAGACCTTCTCTTCCTCGGCCTTGCGCCAGTCGAAGAACTTCTCGGCGACCTGCGGGAAGGCGATAAAGCTCAGCACGTCCTCCTCCGAGCGGGCGGTGTCGCCGAGCTCCGCCTTGGCCTTGTCGAAGAGGTCGGCGGGCAGCGTATCGGCGTAGCGGCCCTCAATGGGCTTCTCGCCTTTCAGGATCAGCTCGCGCACGGCGGGGTCGATCGGCGCGGGGGTCTTGCCGTACTCGCCGCGGCAGTAGGCGCGCATCTCGGCGCCGACGTTCTTGTAGCGCTCGCCGGAGAGCACGTTCTGCACGGCCTGCGTGCCGACGAGCTGGCTCGTCGGCGTGACGAGCGGGGGATAGCCCATGTCCTTGCGCACGCGCGGAGTCTCGAGCAGCGCCTCGTCGAACTTGTCGAGCGCGCCGAGCATCTTGAGCTGGCTCAGCAGATTCGAGAGCATGCCGCCGGGGATCTGATAGGTCAGGCACTGGGTATCCGTCGCCATCGAGATCGGGTTCAGCGTCCCGTCGGCAAGGAAGTCGGCCCGGATAGGCTTGAAGAAATCGGCCATCTTCAAAAGCGCCTTGTCGTTCAGCTTTACGTCATAGCCGAGCTCCTTGAGCGCGTAATACAGCGTCTCGGTCGCGGGCTGGGAGGTGCCGCCGGAGAAGGGGGAGATCGCGGTGTCGATCACGTCAGCCCCGGCCTCAACCGCCTTGAGATAGGTCATGAAGGCCAGCCCCGGCGTGCTGTGCGTGTGTACGACGACGGGCAGATCGACCGCGTCCTTGAGCGCGGAGACAAGATCGTAGGCGTTCTTCGGCGTGAGGATGCCGGCCATGTCCTTGATGCACACGGTGGACACGCCCATCGCCTTCATTTCCTTCGCCATCTGGACGTACTTGTCCAGCGTATGGACGGGGGAGGTGGTGTAGGAGATCGCGCCGGAGGCCATCGCCCCGGACTTCACGGTCTCCTCGACGGCGACCTTGAGGTTGTCGAGGTCGTTGAGCGCGTCGAAGATGCGCACGATATCGATGCCGTTGCGCACGGCGGCGCGCACGAAGCGGCGCACGATATCGTCGCTGTAATGCTTGTAGCCGAGGATGTTCTGGCCGCGCAGCAGCATCTGCAGCTTCGTGTTGGGCATGGCGGCGCGGATCTTGCGCAGCCGCTCCCAGGGATCCTCGTTCAGAAAGCGCAGGCACACGTCGAAGGTCGCGCCGCCCCAGCACTCCACGGAGTAGAACCCGGCCTCGTCGATGGTCGAGAGGATGGGCTCAAACTTCTCGAAGGGCAGGCGGGTCGCCACCAGGGACTGGTTCGCGTCGCGCAGGATCGTCTCGGTAAACTGTACTTTTTGCACTGGGCAATTCCTCCTTGTGGGCAGGATTTCTCTATCGTCAGGGCTTGAGACAGGAATCCGTTTCAAACAATCAACAGTATACCACACTCTTTCGCTAAACGCCATAGGGAATTTTGTTTTTTGCGCGGGCCGCCGGATTGCATTGAGGCACGGTTTTTCTTGCCCTGCGCGCTGCGGTATGCTATACTCTGAACGGCGATCCATTTTGGTAAAAAAAGAGGTATTGTCATATGAACAACAGCGGACGCATTTTGGTAGTCGTGGACATGCAGAAGGACTTTATCGACGGCGCGCTCGGCACGGCGGAGGCCGTCGCGATCGTCCCGGCGGTCTGCGCGAAGATCCGCGAGGCGCGCGCGGCGGGGGACTGCGTGCTCGCCACGCTCGACACCCACGACGAGGACTATCTGCAAACGCGCGAGGGGCGCTTCCTCCCTGTCACGCACTGTGTGAAGGATACGCCGGGCTGGCGGCTCGACGCCGCGGTCGCGGAGGCGCTCGACGGCGCGCCGACGCTCGAGAAGCCCTCCTTTGGCAGCCCGGCTCTGCCTGAGACGCTCACGGCGCTCTGCGGCGTCGACGGAGACGGCGCGGGCTGGACGCTCGAGCTTGTCGGCCTGTGTACGGATATCTGCGTCGTGTCGAACGCGCTGCTGCTCAAGGCGGCGTTCCCGGAGGCGGATATGCTGGTTGACGCGGCCTGCTGCGCCGGCGTCACGCCCGAGAGCCACCGCGCCGCGCTGCAAACGATGCGCATGTGCCAGATCTCCGTCATGAACGAGGAGGGCTGAGAAATGCAGTATCCGAACGCCAACAATCCCGCTATGCTCATGGACCTCTATGAACTGACGATGGCCAACGGCTACTTCCTCGACGAGGAGAGCCGCGGCACGCGCGTCGCCTTCGACGTATTCTACCGCCGCAACCCCGACGGCGGGGGCTTCGCCCTCTTCGCGGGGCTGGAGCAGATCGTGGACTATCTCACGAACCTGCGCTTTACTGCCGAGGATATTGAGTATCTCCGCTCCCTCGGCCAGTTCGACGGTAAGTTTCTAGACTATCTCGCGGATTTTCGCTTTCACGGGGACGTGTACGCCTTCCCGGAGGGCAGTGTGATCTACCCCGGCGAGCCGGTTCTCACGGTCGTCGCCGATATCGTAGAGGCGCAGCTCGTCGAGACCGAGCTGCTGACGCAGTTTAACCACCAGAGCCTGATCGCGACGAAAGCCTGCCGCATCGTCCGCGCGGCCGAGGGGCGCGCGGTGTCCGACTTCGGCGCAAGGCGCGCGCACGGCAACGACGCGGCGGTCTACGGCGCGCGCGCCTGCATGATCGGCGGCGTCGCCGGGACGGCGACGGTGCTGGCCGGGCAGCGCTTCGATATCCCGGTGAGCGGCACGATGGCGCACAGCTGGGTCATGCTCTATCCCGACGAGCTCACGGCTTTTCGCCGCTTCGCGGCGTGCTATCCGAACAACTGCATCCTGCTCGTCGACACCTACGACGTGCTCGCCTCCGGCGTCCCGAACGCGATCCGCGTCTTCCGGGAGATGAAGGAGAGCGGCGTACACTCGCGCAGCTACGGCATCCGCATCGACAGCGGCGACCTCGCGTATCTCACCAAGAAAGCGCGGCAGATGCTCGACGAGGCCGGGTTCCCGGACGCGAAAATCATCATCTCCAACAGCCTCGACGAGTATACGATCGGCTCCATCCTCAAGCAGGGCGGCGCCGTCAACGCCTTCGGCGTGGGCGAGCGGATGATCACCGCGCGCTCCGAGCCCGTCTTCGGCGGGGTGTACAAGCTCTGCGCCGTGGAGCAGAACGGCGTCTGGCAGCCGCGCATCAAGATCTCCGACACGCTGGAGAAGACCACGAACCCCGGCCTCAAGGAGGTCTACCGCATCTACAACGACAAGGGCGTCGCCGTGGCCGATCTCATCACGCTCGCGGGCGAGACGGTCGATCTGAAAAAGCCCTACCGCGTTGTCGATCCGCTGCGCCCGTGGCGGCTGATCGAGCTCGAAAGCTGCACGGCGAAGAAGCTGCGCTCCCGCGTCGTCTCCGGCGGCGCGCGCTGTTATGAGACCGAGCCGCTGCGGGAGATCGCCGCGCGGGTGAAGCGCCAGCTCTCCGAGGAGATCTGGGAGGAGGAACAGCGCTTCGAGAACCCGCACGGGCATTATATGGACATGAGCCCGGCCTATTATGAGATGAAGATGGAGCTGCTCGACCGGGCGGGGAGGATGGCATGAATACAGACTTCATCGCCGCCGCCGTGCGCGACGGGCTGGTTGCCGCGCTGCGGAAGCACGCGGCCGAGCAGGGCTTTACGCGCGTCGTGCTCGGCGTGTCGGGCGGTAAGGATTCCTCAGTCGCCGCCGCGCTCTGCGCGCGGGCGCTGGGGAGGGAGAACGTCTACGGACTGCTGCTGCCCGACGGCGAGCAGAAGGATATCGCCGACAGCCGCCGCGTCTGCGCCGCCCTCGGCATCCACAGCCGCACGGTGAACATCGGCGCGATGCACCGCGCGCTGCTCGCGGAATTTGAGGCCGCGGGCGAGGGCTTCCCGGTTCCCTTCAGCCGCGAGAGCGACATCAACGTCGGCCCGCGCCTCAGAATGACGGCGCTTCGCTACACGGCGCAGGCGCTCGGCGCGCGGCTCGTCGGGACGGGCAATCTCTCGGAGGCGACCGTCGGCTATTGCACGAAGGACGGGGACACCTCCTGCGACTTCTCGCTCCTCGGCTCGCTCACGAGCCTGGAGGTCGTCGCGGTCGGGCTCACAATGCCCGAGCTGCCGCGCGAGCTCGTCGAGAAGACGCCGAGCGACGGCATCTCCGGCATGAGCGACGAAGAGAAGCTCGGCGTGAGCTACAGGTGCATCCACGACTATATCCGTCTCGGCTCCTGCGGCGACGAAGAGACGAACGCGAGGATCCGCCGCCTCGAGCGCGGCAATATGCACAAGCGGAGAATGCCGATCATTCTCAGAGCGGAGTAAAAAATGGGGCTTTGAAAACCGCGGTTTTCAAAGCCCCGTGAATTATAATAGTATAAACGCTTCAGCAGAAGCTGACGGTCTCGGACAGCGGCTTTCTCTTCCCGTGGTTTGGGAGCGGGCCTGCGTCCTCGGCGGCGTAGCCGAGATCCATCAGCATCAAAATCTCCTCGTTCTCGGGCAGACCGAGGCTCTCGGCAAGCTTGTCCGGGTCGAAGTTGTTGATCCAGCAGCTGTCCACGCCCTCGTTTGCGGCGGCGAGGATCATGTGCGTCGCGACGATGGTCGCGTCCTCCACGCCGGAGTTTCGCTTGCCGCCGGGATAGGTGTAGACGTTCTCCCTGTCGAACGCGATGCAGAGCACGGTCGAGGCTCCGTAGCGGCAGTGCGTCACCGCGTCCATTTTTGCGAGCGCCTCCGGGGATTCAAGCACGTAGATGTGCTGCTCCTGCAGGTTCTTCGCGGTCGGCGCCCAGCGCCCGGCCTCGAGAATGGCGTTCAGCGTCTCCGCCTCCACCTTGCGCGCGCCGTACTTCTTGCACGAATAGCGCGCCTTGACCAGATCGGAATATTCCATGGTGTTCCTCCTTCGGAAAAGTTTGGATGGTACCACTATTTTGAGTTTTCGTATTTTTGAAAGAGCGCACTATTTCCACAAAGAAGAATTCCGAATCGCCA
>LXOW01150404.1_pt1 | contig 27265 bp, 19 predicted proteins | sample 1368591 | NCBI WGS metagenome assembly LXOW01 (sample SAMN04884650, study PRJNA319009) | bovine gut metagenome | isolation source: Cow rumen | host: Bos taurus | place: Italy: Legnaro (PD) | collected 2014-07-09
CCCCGATACACTCAAAAATACCAATTTGGCCCTTTGGCCCTTTGGCCCTAAAAAAATGCAAGCACTTTTCTTGCATATCTCAAAACTTAATCGTATCTTTGCAGAAAATATCACATACCTAAACAGATGGCGAAAACTGCACTGGCACATAACACACTGAGGCACAAGAGGGTAGCACCCCTACCCTATTTCTACATCATCTTATAGAGCAACTACCTCATGTGGCAGATACACAACCGGCAGGTTGAGTGCTGGATGTTTCACAAATAAATATGACAACGATGAAAAAGCTTCTTTCAATTCTGGCAGTCCTCGTGCTGACCATGAGTATGGCTGTGATGGCCGACAATGACAGAGTGATAACATTTGACAAGCTGCCTCAGGCTGCCCAGACGCTCCTGAAGGCTAACTTTGCCAACAAGGTTCCGGTGGCGGTTACCGCTGACAGAGACGACTACATGGTGATATATCAGTCAGGCGAGAAGGTGGAGTTCGACAAGAAAGGCAACTGGAAGGAACTCAACTGTAAGACCTCTTCCGTTCCTGCCGCCCTCATCCCTGCCCAGATTACGAACCACGTGAATGCCACCTTCCCCGGTGCTACCATTGTCAAGATTGAGCGTGACCGCCGAGGTTATGAGGTGAAACTCAACAATGGAATGGACATAGAGTACAACAAACAGTTCAAGGTAACAGAAATTGGTGATTAACTCCCAATAACAATCCCATGAAACGATCTACGAAACTTTGGATATTCGCCGCTATCCTCGCCGTTCTCTGTGGCACATACGTCATTACGACACATTGCTGCGAGGACAGCTGCAAGGACAGCTGCAAGACCGCCCTTCTCCCCACCGACGACAGCAGCCAGTTCGTCACCCTCACCGACGCCGTGCCTGACGCTATCCTGGAGATACGCTATTTCAGCACCTATAACTTCGTTGGCGCGCGCGTGGACGGCTATGAGGAGCCCACCGCCCTTCTCACCAGGGAAGCCGCAGCGGCCTTGAAGGACGTTAGCGACGAGGTGCGCTCAAAGGGCTACAGACTGAAGATTTATGATGCCTACCGCCCCCAGCAGGCTGTGGACCATTTCGTGCGCTGGGCTGCCAACCTGCCCGACACGATGATGAAGCCGTATTTCTATCCAGACCTCGACAAGAGCGTGCTCTTCGAGCAAGGCTATATAGCCGCAAAGAGCGGACACACACGCGGCAGCACGGTTGACCTGACGCTCTTCGACATGAAGACGGAGAAGGAACTGGACATGGGCGGCACGTTCGACTGGTTCGGCCCGGAGAGCCATCCCGACTTCTGCGGCGACCCCGAGACGGGCACGTACACGGGCGACAACAGCAAGAGTCCCGCTCATCGCAGCATCACCGCGGAGCAGTTTGCCAACCGCATGATCCTGCGCAAAGCGATGCTCTCACACGGCTTCAAGCCTGTTGACACAGAATGGTGGCACTTCACGCTGAAGGATGAGCCCTTCCCCGACCGCTACTTCACCTTCCCCGTAAAGCAACTGAAGAAATGATGAAGCGTATCTGTAAGTTCATTGCCGACTACATGGGCGTGCTGGTATTAGCCGGCGCCGTCGTAGCGCTGCTGAGGCCCGAATGGTTCAGCAGCATCAAACCCACCATCATCAATCCGTTCCTGGGCATCATCATGTTCGGAATGGGTATGGCTCTGCGAATGGAGGACTTCCGCATAGTGTTCAGCCGACCGAAAGACATCCTCATCGGCTGCGCAGCACAGTTCACCATCATGCCGTTGCTGGCATGGGCGCTAAGCAGAGCCTTCAACCTTGACGAGGCGCTGGCCATCGGCGTAATGCTCGTAGGATGCTGCCCAGGCGGCACAGCCTCGAACGTCATAACTTTCCTTGCCAAGGGCGACCTTGCGCTCAGCGTGGGCATGACAGCCACATCAACGATACTGGCACCCGTGCTGACACCTCTCTTAGTATGGCTGCTGGCAGGCAAGACGGTGGACGTCGACGTAGTAGGGATGTTGCTGAGCATTCTGTGGGTGGTGATACTGCCCATCGTTGCCGGACTGACCGTAAAATGGCTCTGGCCCAAGGCATCGGAACAGGTGAAGGAATACCTGCCAGCAGTATCATCGCTGGCGATAGCATTCTTAGTGCTCGTCGTCATCTCGGCCAACGCAGCAAAACTGCAGCTCGGCGGAATGATAATCATTGCCGTCGTCATCCTCCACAACATCTGCGGCCTGGGACTGGGATATCTCATAGGCCGTCTGCTGCATCTGCCAGCCGAGAAGCGCAAAGCCATCAGCATTGAGGTGGGCATGCAGAACAGCGGCCTGGCCTCCAGCCTCGCCACCATCCACTTCGCCTCCTACCCTATGGCCTCCATACCAGGAGCCATCTTCAGCGTGTGGCACAACATCAGCGGTGCCATCGTAGCACGCATCTACGCAAGGAGCAAGAAGGACGGATAAGGAAAAAATGACGTCTGCCATTCGTTTTTTGACAAAAAAACTTAAAAAGTTTGTAGGAACAAAGAATTTTTCGTAACTTTGTATATCGTAAAACACGGTCACGACAGATAAAGACCACACATTAACTATATATAAAGGAAGACATACATGAACATTAGAAGCGATTTCCGCAAGTATGCTACAGACAAGCTGCGCATGAGCAGCATGGCGCTGGACGACGTAATGGCAGCGCAGAACCAGTACCTCAACCCCTATATCCTTGAGGAACGCCAGCTGAACGTAACTCAGATGGACGTTTTCTCACGCCTGATGATGGACCGCATCATCTTCCTCGGAACAGAAATCAACGACTATACCGCAAACACTATTCAGGCACAGCTGCTGTACCTTGACTCCACCGATCCCGGTAAGGACATCTCCATATACATCAATTCCCCAGGCGGCAGCGTGACAGCGGGACTTGGAATCTATGACACCATGCAGTTCATCTCGTCAGACGTCTCCACGATATGCACCGGTATGGCCGCCTCGATGGGCGCCGTGCTGCTGGTAGCAGGCAAGGAAGGCAAGCGCAGCGCCCTGCCCCACTCCCGCGTGATGATACACCAGCCCTTAGGAGGCGTTCAGGGGCAGGCCAGCGACATCGAGATAGAGGCCAAGGAGATACAGAAATTCAAGAAGGAGCTCTACACCATCATCTCCAACCACTCGCATACCCCCTATGACAAGGTGTGGGCCGACTCTGACCGCAACTACTGGATGACAGCGGAGGAAGCAAAGGATTATGGTATGATAGACCAGGTGTTGGTAAGGAAGGACTAAGATAATGGCAAGAAAAACAAAGAACTCATGCAGCTTCTGCGGCAGGAACGAATCGGAGGTTAAGATACTCATAACCGGCCTGAACGGCTTCATTTGCGATGACTGCGTGGACCAGGCCTACGAAATTGCACAGACCATACGCAAGAATCACGGCAGGGCATCAGAGAGCGACAGCACCCAGGCAGTAGGCCAGTCAAAGATGAAACTGCACAAGATTCCCAAGCCACAGGAAATCAAGGAATACCTTGACCAGTACATCATCGGTCAGGACGATGCAAAGAAATTCCTCTCAGTAGCCGTCTACAACCACTACAAGCGCCTCTCACAGCCCTCCGACGACGATGGTGTGGAGATAGAGAAGTCAAACATCATAATGGTAGGCTCAACCGGTACGGGCAAGACACTCCTTGCACGCACTATCGCCAAACTGCTCAACGTACCATTCACCATTGTCGACGCTACGGTATTCACCGAAGCGGGCTACGTGGGCGAAGACGTAGAAAGCATCCTGACACGACTGCTTCAGGTGGCCGACTATGACCTTGAGTCAACGCAGCAGGGCATCGTCTTCATTGACGAGATAGACAAGATAGCCCGCAAGTCTGATAATCCCAGCATCACGCGCGACGTGAGCGGTGAGGGCGTACAGCAGGGTCTGCTGAAGCTGCTCGAAGGCACGGTTGTCAACGTACCGCCGAAGGGAGGGCGCAAGCATCCCGACCAGGACTACATCCACGTCGACACAAGGAACATACTGTTTATCTGCGGCGGCGCTTTCGACGGCATCGAACGCAAGATAGCACAACGCATGAACACACACACCGTAGGATACGACAGCGTGCAGAACGTGCGTAAGATAGACAAGAGCGACCTGATGCAATATATCGCGCCACAAGACCTGAAGTCTTTCGGCCTGATACCCGAGATAATAGGCCGTCTGCCCGTGCTGACACACCTGAATCCCCTGGACCACGATGCTCTGCGACGCATCCTGACGGAGCCCAAGAACAGCATCGTGAGACAATACATAAAACTATTCAAGATGGACAAGATAGACCTCACCTTCACCACCGAGGCTCTCGACTTCATCGTTGACAAGGCAGTAGAATACAAACTGGGTGCACGCGGACTGAGGTCCATCGTGGAAAACATCATGACCGATGCAATGTATGAGGCACCCTCAAAGAACATATCCAAGTTTGAGGTAACAAAGGACTATGCCGCAGAGCAACTTGCTAAAACCGCTTAAGCAATACTTCGGCTTCGACTCCTTCAAGGGACGGCAGGAGGAAATCATTGAGCATCTGCTCAATGGTAACGACTGCTTTGTGCTCATGCCAACAGGAGGCGGCAAGTCACTCTGCTACCAGCTACCTTCACTCATCATGGAAGGCACAGCCGTCGTTATCTCACCGCTGATAGCGCTGATGAAGAACCAGGTGGACGTCATCAACGGCATCAGCGAGCACAACGGCGTAGCCCACTGCCTTAACTCATCCCTCAACCGCAGCGCCATCGACCAGGTGAAGCAGGATGTCAAGGCCGGCATCACCAAGTTGCTCTATATGGCTCCCGAGTCATTGCAGAAGGATGAATACATACAGTTCCTGAAAAGCATCAAGGTGTCATTCTTCGCCGTCGATGAGGCCCACTGCATCTCAGAATGGGGACATGACTTCAGACCCGAATACCGCCGAATCAGACCTATCGTCGATGCCATAGGCCGGGCACCTATCATCGCCCTCACAGCCACCGCGACGGAAAAGGTGCGCACCGATATCAAGAAAAACCTCGACATCAGCGACTGCAAGGACTTCATGAGCTCGTTCAACAGGCCGAGCCTCTACTATGAAGTACGCACCAAGACCGCCGACATCGACAAGCAAATCATACGATTCATACGTCAGCATCCTGGCAAGAGCGGCATAATCTACTGTCTGTCAAGGAAGAAGGTGGAGGAGCTGGCAGAGGTGCTGAAGACCAACGACATCAAGGCTGAGGCATATCACGCCGGACTGGACAACGTAGTGAGGAACCAGACCCAGGACGACTTCCTCATGGAGCGTATCGACGTCATCTGTGCCACCATAGCCTTCGGCATGGGTATCGACAAACCCGACGTGAGGTTCGTCATACACTACGACATACCGAAGTCTCTTGAGGGATATTATCAGGAGACGGGTCGTGCCGGACGTGACGGCGGAGAAGGTCAGTGCATAGCGTTCTATTCACAGAAAGACCTTCAGAAGCTGGAGAAATTCATGGACAACAAGAGTGTCGTGGAACAGGACATCGGCAAGCACCTGTTGCAAGAGACGGCAGCATACGCCGAGTCGTCTATCTGCCGCAGGAAGATGCTGCTGAAATACTTCGGAGAAGACTATCCGTATGACAACTGCGACAACTGCGACAACTGCAAGCACCCCAAAAAGAAAATTCCTGCACAGGAAGGGCTGTCCTGCATCCTACGCGCTGTAATAGCCCTCAAGGAGGCCTTCCGTTCCAACTACGTCATAGACTTCGTGAAGGGCAGGAAGACGGATGAGCTTGAGTCGCACAAACATCATCTCCTGAATGACTTTGCCTGCGGGAAAGACATGAACGACAAGCTCTGGAACCCCATCATACGCGAAGCCATCATTGAAGGCTACCTGCGTAAGGACATCGAGACCTTCGGCAATCTGAAGATAACCCCAGAGGGACACAAATGGCTCGAAGACCCCACATCGTTCTACGTCACAGAAGACAACACCTTCAACGACGGCGAAGTGGCGATGTCGGCAGGCAGCGGAGCCCTCGACCCCACCCTCTTCGCTATGTTGAAGAGCCTTCGCAGAAGCGAGGCGGCGAAACATAACGTGCAGCCATACATAGTATTCCAGGAGCCCTCGTTGGAACAGATGGCCACGATGTATCCCACCACCTTGCAGGAGCTGACCAACATTCAGGGCGTAGGCCAGGGGAAGGCAAAGCGATATGGCCAGCCTTTCTGCGACCTTATACAAAAGTACTGTGAGGAGAACGACATCATCCGGCCACAGGACCTGCGAGTAAGGAGTGTGGCAAAGAACTCCATGAGGAAGCTGAAGATCGTTCAGTGCATCGACAGAAAGATGCCGCTAAACGAGATAACTACCTCATTAGGAATAAAATATGACGAGCTGCTAACGGAACTTGAAGCAATCGTATATAGCGGTACGAAACTGCATCTGGACTACTACATCGAGGACATCATGGACGAGGAGCAGATTGACGACATCTATGGGTACTTTGCCGAAGCCGACACCGACAGCCTCGATGACGCCATAGAAGAATTCGGCGGTGACTACAGCGATGACGACATACGCCTCATACGCATCATGTACATCTCGGATAATGCCAACTAACCTATGATAATTCCCTCTAACCTATGACAATATCCACTAATATATGATTACAGATACCATCATATCAGCCCTTACGAACCTCTTCGCCCTCTTCTGCTCACACAGCGCGATGGACGAGGAAGTATCGGCGCAAATGCTTGACGCATATCTCGGCAGACACTTTGGAATAAGGAACAAAGAGGAGTATATAACACTCTACAAAGACCTTCGCGAGCTCTATGGCGAAATGCCCGACCTTGATACGGACGACATCGTGGACGGTATCTGTAAGAGCCTGAAGTCAGAGATACTGAACGAAGAAGGGGCAATGGTGCTGCTGAGACTTATGGAGTTCTGCTGCAACCAGTCGCCAGAAGTATTCCAGCCCGACTCACCCATCTTCATCCGTTCAGCGAAGAATCTTGGCATAAAGAAAAAAATCTTCACCGCCTTTGCCGACTTCGTACAAGGCAATGCTACCGACAAGGTGAAACTGACACAGTTCGAGGGATATGCCGCACCCGTGAAGACGCTGTGGATAGAGGAATACAACCTTATGGTATTCTCATATTCCGGTTCCGATACCAACAAGGTGGTATACAACGATGTGCCCATCGTCAAAGGCATGTATCAGACCTGGGACACCTCCGGAGTGATGCGCAACCATCGCGGCAACCCCATCTACTACTCAATGGTGATGGCACAATACCAGTCGCATACCGCCAAGAACAAAATCGTATTCTCCGGGCGCGACATTAACTTCCGCTTCCCCAACTCCGACAACGGCATGCACGACTTCTCCTTCGACATCAAGAATGGAGAGCTTATCGCCATCATGGGCGGATCGGGAACGGGAAAGACCACGCTCGTCTCCATCCTCAACGGTACGCTGAAGCCACAAAGCGGCTCCCTGACGATAAACGGCCACGACATCAGCGAGCCTGAGGCAAAGGCACTGATAGGCTTCGTACCGCAGGACGACCTGCTCATCGAGGAGCTCACCGTGTACCAGAACCTATACTTCACGGCCAAGCTGTGCTTCGACGGCATGACCGACGAAGAGATAGACAACCGCGTGATGAAGACGCTGAAAGACCTGGGACTGGAGCAGGCAAAAGACCTGAAGGTCGGTTCAGCCATCAACAAATACATCTCTGGCGGACAGCGCAAGCGCCTGAACATCGCTTTGGAGCTGATACGCGAACCCGCCGTGCTCTTCCTCGACGAACCCACGTCAGGCCTGTCATCAGCCGACACAGAGAAGGTCATACTGCTGCTCAAGGAGCAGACCTTCCACGGGCGTCTCATCGTAACCAACATCCATCAGCCCTCCAGTGACGTATATAAACTGTTCGACCGTCTGTGGCTGCTCGACAAGGGAGGCTATCCCGTCTATGACGGCAACCCCATCGAGGCGATAACATATTTCAAGACAGCCGCAAACTATGCCGACGCCGACACGAGCACCTGCCCCACATGCGGCAATGTGAATCCGGAGGTGATGCTGAACATCATCGAGGAGAAATCCCTCGACTCGCGAGGCCAGCTCTCAGATGAACGCAAGGTGACGCCACAACGCTGGCACGAGATGTATCTGAAACAGCAGGCAAACAAAGACAATGCGTCAGAGAAGCATAATGCACAAACAAAGACAAGCATCCCACATACCGACCAGAAGAAACCATCATCGCTGAAACAATGGTGGATATTCATCTGGCGCAACGTGATGACGAAGATTACCAACATGCAGTATCTTGCCATTACGCTGCTCGAAGCACCGTTACTCGCAGCCATCTGCGCACTTCTCACACACTACTCACCAGCAGGCGAGGACTATTGCCTGATGAACAACAAGAACGTTGTGTCATATCTCTTCATGGCCATCATCGTTGCCACATTCGTAGGGATGTCAGGCTCTGCTGAAGAGATTATCAAAGACAGGGCGCTGCTCAAAAGGGAGAAATTCCTGCAGCTATCATACCACAGCTATCTGTGGTCGAAGATAATACTCATGGCCTTCGTCTCAATAATCCAGACGCTATTGTTTGTTGTGGTAGGCAACTGGATTACAGGCATCATCGACCAATTCTTCGTATGGTGGGGCATCATGGCTATGACGGCAATACTCGCCAACCTAACGGGACTGTTCCTGTCACAGCGCCTCAACTCCGTAGTATCAATCTACATCTCTATCCCCATACTCCTCATACCGCAGATACTGCTGTGCGGACTCGTCGTGAACTTCAACGACCTGACACCCAACAGCACAACGGGCAACGTGCCGGCAATAGGCAATGTCATCCCGTCACGATGGGCATACGAGGCTCTGGCGGTAGAATCCTTCATCGGCAATGACTATGAAAAAGACTACTTCCACCTTGACCGCGAGAAGTATGAGACCCAGTACTACCGTCACGGATTCATCTACAAGCTGCAGTCTGCAGCCGAGACGGCAGAAGACGAGCGTGTACGGGGAAAAGAGGTCAATCCTGCACATAAAGAGGTGCTGCGCAATGAGTTACCACACATAGCTCAGGTATGCGGAAAAGAACCCTACAAGGGTAAGTACGACTATACCAGCCTTCACGCTTACCTCGACGAATGCGAGAAAGTGATGATAAAGCAAGGCAACAAGGCAACGCTTCAGGCCGATAAGATGAGGAGCCAAGAGGCGCAGGCCATAGGGCTTGATGGCCTGCAGCAGAAGAAGCGACAGCACTACAACCTTCAGTTGGAGACACAGCTGGCAGGCTACGATGCAAAGGAGTTCTGCGAAGTCGTTGCCGGCCACATCGTACCGCGTGCAGGCTTCGTATATCTCACGCCACGAAGCACCAACGGCAACGCACCGTTCTACAGCAGCGTGAAGCGACTCGGGACTCTCACTATTCCCACACTGTGGTTCAACATGGGTATTATGATGATAATGTCGGCAATCGTCATATTCTTCCTAAGCCCAAAGCCCAAACTGCTGCAGAAAATGCGTTTAGACATAAAAATTCAACAGTTAGCAACATTTTTAGTGCAAAAGTTTCGCCATTAACAAGTTTTTTCGTAACTTTGCACTCGATACACTTAAGACAAACAATTTAAGAAAATAAAACATAAAGTTTACTATGGATTTTGTTACAAACGAAAAGCTTTTAATTGTCGGTGCCGGAGGCATGATTGGCTCAAACATGGTACAGTCAGCTCTCATGTTAGGCCTGACACCCAACATCTGTCTTTACGACATCATTGAGACCAGCGTTCACGGTGTTGCTGACGAGATGGCTCACTGTGCATTCCCCGGTGCAAACATCTCATGGACCACAAATCCTGAAGAAGCCTTCACCGGCGCAAAATATATCGTATCTTCCGGTGGTGCACCACGCAAGGAGGGTATGACACGTGAGGACCTTCTCAAGGGCAACTGTGAGATAGCAGCACAGTTCGGCGACTACATTAAGCAGTACTGTCCCGACGTGAAGCATGTCGTTGTAATCTTCAACCCCGCTGATGTCACAGCTCTCACCGCGCTCATCCACTCTGGCCTGAAGCCCAATCAGATGACCTCTCTCGCAGCCCTCGACTCTACACGTCTGCAGCAGCAGCTCGCACAGGAGTTCGGCGTACAGCAGGACAAGGTTACCGGTGCTCACACCTACGGCGGCCATGGAGAGCAGATGGCTGTCTTCGCTTCACAGGTAAAGATTGACGGCAAGCCACTCTCTGAGTTCACTATCGCCCCAGAGCGTTGGGAAGAGATCAAGCACGCCACCATTCAGGGCGGCTCCAACATCATCAAGCTTCGCGGACGCTCTTCTTTCCAGAGCCCATCATATCAGGCTATCAAGATGATTGAGGGTGCTATGGGCGGAGAGCCTTTCACACTCCCTGCAGGATGCTACGTCAATTGCGACAAGTGCGGATACAAGAACGTAATGATGGCTATGCCTACAACCATCGACACCACAGGTGTACACTTCACAGCTCCTACAGGAACAGAAGAGGAGATGGCTGCATTACAGTCTTCTTACGAACATCTGCAGAAGATGCGCGACGAGCTCATCACACTCAACATCATTCCTGAAATAGAGAAATGGAGTGAGCTCAATCCGAACCTGTAAACTCACAGACAATAATCAATAATTAAAACTATAATTAAATTTTCGACGTATGAAAAAGATTTCATTCCTTTTCGCTGCCGCTTTTGCCATGATAATTGCTTCTTGTGGTAGCAAGACAACTGCAGAGCAGAGCGATTCAGACTCTGTATCATTCGAGCAGTCACAGATTGAAGAGAAAATCATGGTAGAACTTGATTCCATCGCTGACGAATGGAACAAGCTGGCACCAGTAGAAGGTGTACTCTCCAATGGAAAGATACAGCTCTCCGAAGACGAGATTAAGGTAAAGCCTGACTATCTCCTTGACCTCGCAAAGGTAGAGGACCTCTCACTTCTCTCTCAGAAGTATCGTGCTATCGGCATGCTGACTGTTGACAAGAAGGTTGCCGAGCTCTACAAGATGGACGTAGATGCCTACAAGGCAACTCTCGCCAAGATTGCTACCGACGTTAACGATCCTGCCATCAATATCAAGGACAACAGCACAACAGAGGACCTGAAGGCATTCTATAATGCAGAGAAGGAGAATGGCCGCATCAACCTCTTCTGGGAGGCCAGCGCAGCAGGTATCGTGGAGAACCTCTTCGTTTTGTCTCAGAACATTGAGAAGTTCATGCCTGCCTTCGACGACCAGACAGCATCTGACTTCACATATCACATCGCTCTGCTGAAGCTCGCCCTTGACGACCTCGCTACCTACGACAACAACATCAAGGGTATCGTTGAGGTTATGGCACCTATCAACGAGCTCAACGCCATCTCTGTTGACCAGTTCCGTGAGCAGCTCAACAAGATGAAGCCACAGATTGAGGCTGTAAGGGCAGAACTGCTGAAGTAAGCAATCCCCCCCATAACACAAAGACTTAGAGACAGGGAATTAAGACGCGACGCCGCCTTAGTTCCCTGTTCATTTACCCCGCTCCATCTTAAGCACGTCAGTTCAACTACATCATCGCTTAACACCTTGAATATCTTCATCATAACACTGCTGCTGTCCTTCGTCCTCGGACTGCTGGTAACACCTCGGGTGGTACACCTGTCACACGAGTTACACCTCTACGACCAGCCCGACAAGCGAAAGCTGCATCAGCTTCCCATACCGCGTCTCGGAGGAGTAGCATTCCTGCCCGTAGTAATAGTAACGATGTCGCTTATCATCGTTGTCGTGCTGCGACTCAACATCGACACCTACATCCTTTGGGAAAGTGCGGCCATACAACACTTCCTCGCATTCCTTGCAGGAAGCACGATGCTCTATAGCATCGGCATCTATGATGATGTTCATGGAGTGTCATACAAGGTAAAGTTCGTCATTCAGATAATATCCGCCTCTCTCCTTTGTGTCAGCGGACTGTGGGTGGCAGACTTCTCCTATGTGTTCTTCATACGCGAAGTGCCCTGGTGGATAGGAATGCCCATCACGGTGCTCGCCGTAGTATATGTCACCAATGCCATCAATCTCATTGACGGTATCGACGGACTTGCCGCAGGTCTGTCTATCATCTCACTATCGGTGATAGCAGCCCTGAACCTCATCTTGGGCCATCTGGCCTGGGTCATGATATCCGTTGCAATGCTGGGAGTGTTGTTTGCTTTCTTCTATTTCAATGTCTTCGGGAAGAAAGACAAGACCTTCATGGGCGATGCCGGCAGTCTGACATTAGGCTACACCCTTTCATTCCTCATCCTCCACTTCTGGCAGCGTGACCCTGTATGGAACCCCCACATCCATAATGTTGGCATCATAGCCATCAGCACACTCATCATACCTATGTTTGACGTTGTCAGGGTGATGCTCAGCCGTCTGCGCGACAAGCGCGACCCGTTCCTTCCCGACAAGAACCACATACACCACAAGTTGCTGCGCACAGGAATGAGTCCTACGGTAACCATGATAACACTATTGGCTCTGTCAATAGGCTTCATACTGATGAACTATGTCACAGCATCATTCCTCTCACAGACGCTCATGATAGTCTTTGATATCCTGGCCTTCTGCCTCATGCATATCATCATCAACTACTTCATCATGCGTAAGGAAAAAGGTACCGGCAAACAATGGATAAGGGAACTGATATAAAGCGAATAGCAGTACTGCTCTCAGGCGGTGTCGACTCTGCCGTAGTAGTCTGTCAGCTGGTTTCACAAGGGTTGAAACCAGACTGCTTTTATATACGTATCTCTCCCGTTGAAGACCCCGATGACGACCTCGACTGTTCAGCAGAGGAAGACATCGAAATGGCTTCAGCGATATGTCAGCGCTACGGACTGAAGTTTGAGATTATCGACTGCCATAAGGAATACTGGGACCGTGTGACACGCTACACCATCGACCAGGTGCGCAACGGCTTCACGCCCAACCCCGACGTGATGTGCAACAGACTGATAAAATTCGGAGCCTTTGATGAGAAATGCGGTCATCAGTATGACCTCATCGCCACCGGTCACTATGCCCAGACGGAGACAGATGCCGAAGGTCACAAATGGCTGTGCACCTCTCCCGATCCTGTCAAGGACCAGACAGACTTCCTTGCACAAATCTACGACTGGCAGCTGCGCAAGGCCATCTTCCCTATAGGCCACATGACGAAAGAAGAGGTACGCACCATAGCCGAGCGGGAGCACCTCATCAATGCCAAGCGCAAAGACTCACAGGGTATCTGCTTTCTTGGCAAGATAAACTATAACGACTATATAAGGAAATACTTAGGCGAGAATCCCGGCCTTGTCATCAACATCGAGACCGGGAAAAAAATCGGCATGCACAAGGGATTGTGGTTCCACACTATTGGCCAGCGTCACGGGCTGGGCTTCGGTGGCGGACCCTGGTTTGCTGTCAAGAAGAATATGAAGAAGAACATCCTCTTTGTTTCTCACGGCTACGATCCCAAGTCGGCATATAAGCAGAAATTCCGCATTCATAACATGCATTGGCTGACGCTTCCTATATCTGAAGCCCTAACGGCACTTCCGCAAGAAGGAAACGCCTCGCCCTCCTATGCAATAACATTCAAGATACGCCACACCTCTGACTATCTCCCCGCTACGGTGACCGACAACCTTGATGGCACGATGACCGTCAACGCCGCATCACCGATTCACGGAGTAGCACCAGGGCAGTTCTGCGTCATCTACGATGAAAAGCACCACCGCTGTATAGGATCAGCAGAAATCACCCTGTAATATCATTGAACATTGACCATTAAGCATTAAGCTTTAAGCTTTAAGCATTATGTTCACGCCAGCTGCAGTTGAAGCTGTTTCTGCTTTGCCAGGCGTCGCATATTGATAAGCCCATAGCGTGCTCGTCCCAGACACGTATTGATGCTCACGCCCGTAATCTCTGCAATATCCTTGAAGGCCAGGTTCTGATAGAAACGCATGTGGATGATTTCCCTCTGTGGCTCTGGCAGATAGTCAATAAGGTTGCGCACGTCAACCAGCACCTGTGCATTGGCCAGCATATCCTCCTTTGAGCTTTCCATCAGCTGACTGTCTGACATAGCAGCAATAAACAAATCGCCATCAGGAGAATCGATAATGTTCGTTGTGCGCTTACGCCTGTACCAGTCCATTATGGCATTATGCGCAATGCGTATCATCCAGGCATTAAACTTGCCCGTAGGCTGGTATTTGCCAGTCTTCAGCTTAGTTATTGCCTTGAGGAACGTTTCCTGAAAGATATCGTTGGCTATCTCTTGGTTATGTACTATAAAGATAATGTACGAGAAGAGGCCCGTCTGAATCCTACCAAGTAGTTCGTCAAACGCACGATTATTGCCCTCTACATACTTCAAAGCCAACTCTTCGTCTGTCAGCTGTGAGAGTCTATTCATTTTCTTAAACGTTTTTGATTTTGTTAAGTAAATGTTTCTTCTATAGGCAATAATTTTTAGTGGTTTACGTTTTTTGGTGGGTTATTAAATCATTATCGGATGCAAAGATAAGTAAAAAAGTCCATTCTGCCAAATTTTTTTTCATTTTTTTTGCCGAATGGCCTATAAACGCCCTTGCTGACGTTACAGATTGTCGTATTTCACCTCGTCGACATCAGGAATATTGAGGATATTTCCAACTATCTTCAGCAGTTCTGCGTTGCTGTGCACGTAGAAGTTGATAGTGCATGTCACTATCTCGTCCTCCGTCACGGTGTTGAGTTCATTTATCGACAGATGCAGCTCGTTTGATATTGTCTCAATGATGTCGCTGAGCAGGTGCTGCCTGTCTACGGCCTTTGCCGTAAGCGTTGCAGGATAGAGCACCGCCGGATCCTCCTTAAAGTCAACAGCCACGATGCTGTCACCCCTCTGCGATGCTGCCCCTATGGCCACCGTGCAGTCACGGCGATGCACCGTAATCCTGTCGTCAGTGTCCTTGAAGCCTATCACCTCCACACCCGGTATGGGGTTGCAGTGGCTACAACGGCAATACTGCGGCTTGGGCTGACGCTCAAGGAACATGTGGATATTGTGCAGGGCCTTGTACGACTTTGCATTCCTGCGCCAATCATCCTGTGGCCACACATTAGGGTCGGTGCCTATCTCCACGCAGTCGCCTCGCTTCAGACGGGTCTTTATTGAGGCCAGATGACCGTTAATCTTCGCATATTTGGCATGCATGCCAATCTCGGTATGAACCTGGAAGGCCATATCGATAGCCGTAGAGCCCTTGGGCAGAAGCATCGCCTTACCTTCTGGCGTATATACCTGTATATCATCATTATAGAACGATGCCTTCACGCTCTCAAAGAAGAAGGTGTCGTTATTGTCTTCGTGCCTCTCAAGGCTCGCCGTCACGTCCTTCAAGACATTCCTGAAGTTTTCAAGCCACAAATTGATGTCTATCTCCCTCTGTCCACTGTCGAAGAGGTATCCCAGGCGGGTCTTCGTGGCCATCTTCTCCGACTGTATGTGTATCTCCTCCCACGTGCCGTAGTCACCCAGCACCTGTGTGTGGAAAGCCTGATAGCCGTTCTGCTTCGGCAGGTCTATATAGTTCACTATCGAATTGGGGCGCTCACGGAAGGTGTCTGTCAGCAGCGAGTAGATGCGCAGGCACAGGTCCTTCTGCGACAGATACATATCTGAGGGGAATACAATTCTCGTGAAGTGTCTGCACTCCAGGTGTTCATAGTCCTGGTTCTGCGTCTTCATCTTGCGCCAGATGTTATATGGCTGCTTGTATAGAATCTCGCGCTTGTACTGAATGCCGTTGTTTGTCAGGACCTCGTCAATCCTTCTGTTGAACGAAGCCATGCGCTCTTCGTCCAAAGCCTTGTCTTTGTCTATCAGCTTAAGGATTCTGTCGTATATCTGCGGGCAGCGGTAGCGGAAAGAGAGGTTCTCCAGTTCAATCTTGATGGTATATAGTCCCAGCCTGTTGGCCAGCGGGGCATAGAAATAATCGGTCTCTCCGGCAATCTTCATCTGCTTGTCGGGCCTCATAGAGTCAAGCGTACGCATATTGTGCAGACGGTCAGCCAGTTTTATCAGTATGGCACGTATGTCGTAATGCATCGAGTCGAGCATCTGCTTGAAGTTGTCAAGCTGCTTCGACATGTTATACTGCTGCTTGTTCTGCTTCGTTACCACCCTTACCAGGAAAGCGACATCATTGCCAAACTCCTCGTTGATTTTCTCGTTGGTGCAAGGGGTATCCTCCACCACATCGTGGAGGAATGCGGCACATACGGGCGCAGCACCCAGCTGCAGTTCCTTAGCCACAATCAGCGCTACGGCAATGGGATGGATAATATATGGCTCACCCGTCTTTCGGCGCTGCTCTCGGTGAGCCTCGTGTGCAAAGACGAATGCCTTCTTGATAAGCTGCATCTCCTCCAGCGTAGTGCGTTTCTCCATGGCGGAGAACACCTCACGTGCCCTGAGATTTATCTCTTCTTCTGAAATGTTGTGGTTGTTCATAATGCATCCCTCCCTGTTTTTAACTCTCTTGGCACAGCCACACCCAGCAGCATGTCAGGCCCTTTGTTCAGTTAACTGTTGTCTTGAAAGCTGCAAAAATAGTTATTTTATGTGAAACGGCCAAACAAATCTTAACTTTTAACATTATTTTCTTTAATTACCTCCCCTGCCCTCTCTGTTCATTGACGAAAATAGCGGATTCGCTGATATTATTTTCCTATATTGTCGAAACTGCGTACTTTTGCAGCGTGAAATCCTAAACGTCAAACCAACTGTGGGAAGAAACGCCCACACATTAATAAGCAAAAACAATGAAGAAACTGACAAATGCCATGATGCTCCTCGCATCACTCATTCTGACCACAGCCTGCTCAAGCGACGATCCATTGAGCGACCTTTACGACAACAGTGCCATTAACGGCAATAACATGGGCAGCAACGGCTCACAGGCAGCCGCCAACGCAAGCAGCAGCGAGCTACTGTCGTTCACCGTCAATATCGACAAGACAACGGCAGAGCCCGCCACAACCACCGCCGCCTCCTATCCCGAGGCCTCCGACGACATCAGCAAAAACACCTTTGAGACCATCGTCAATATCGACATGTCCAATCCTCAGGCAAAAGAGGAGAACGGTGTCACCATCACGGTCAATGGCAACGACGTTACAGCCAGTCACGGCAGCACATCGGGTGTGCAGTACGTAGTGACGGGCTCCACCAGCGACGGTTCGCTGACCATCGACGGCAAGGCCGACTTCCTCCTCAACCTCAACGATGCCACCATCACCAGCACCCGCGGTGTGGCTCTTGACATAGAGAGCAAGAACAAGGCCTTCGTAGTCCTTTCCGGCACCAACAAGCTTACCGACGGCACCAGCGCCGACGACGGCCATAAGGGAGCCGTCTTCGCCAAGGGCAAGATGATCTTCAGCGGCACGGGCTCGCTCTCCGTCTACGGCACCTACAACAACGGCATTCACGGCAAGAGCAACATCGTGTTCGACAAAGGCGTCAACATGTATGTCAGCTCCACGGCCAATCACGGCATCAAGGCCGGCGACGACCTCTACATCAACGGCGGCATCCTCAATGTCGAGATATCGGCCCCTGGTGCAAAGGGCATCAACGGCGATACCGACATCAATATCAATGGTGGTCGCATCACGGTGGTAAGCACCAGCAACGGCGAGTGGGACACGGAAGACCTTGAGACGAAGGCTTCGGCAGGTATCGCCTGCGACTCTGTCCTCACCATCAACGACGGCGAGATCTACCTGAAGTCCAGCGGCAGCGGCGGCAAGGGTCTGAAAGCCGACTGGGAGGGATACATCAACGGCGGCAAGATACGCATCATCACCACCGGCGGCCTCTACTACAGCAACGGCACCACCGAGAACCACAACTATACCGGCAACACCGATAACCTTGACGATGCCTACACCTCTTCGCCCAAAGGCATCAAGATAGGCACGAAGAACGTACACGGCGTGCTGACCATCACGGGCGGCGACATCATGGTGCGCACCACCGGCAACAACGCTGAGGGAATAGAGAGCAAGGGAACACTCGACATCACCGGCGGCACGGTGCTCGTATCAGCCCACGATGATGCCATCAACTCCTCGGGCGACCTCACTATCAACGGCGGCACCGTAGTAGCCGTAGGCACCAGCAACGACGGCATTGACGCCAACGGCAACATGTACCTCAACGGCGGCACGCTCATAGCCTTCGGAACTGGTGGCGCAGAAGCCGGCATCGACATCGACGAGCAGCACAAGCTCTACATCTCGGGCTGCAACATCTTCGGCATCGGCGGACGTGTCGACGGCACAGTAGGCAGCACCTCGCAGGGCATCGTCTGCACCACAGGCAGCGTACAGGCCAACGGCACCGTAACCGTGACGAACGGCAACACCACGCTGGCCACCTTCACCATGCCTCCATACAGCTACACCAACGGCACCATCCTCGTCAGCGTGCCAGGCATGAGCAGCGGCAACAGCTACACACTCTCCCTCGGCTCCAACACCACCACCGTGACGGCCTCTTCCACCATCTCCGCCAATGGCGGAATGGGTGGCGGGATACCTGGTGGAGGAATGCCCGGTGGCAGGTGGTAAAATAAAACCGACGTCAAAGCGTTATCATTATATAAATTAAGGTGGAAACCAAAACATCCCACTAAAAAGAAAATCGATGAAAACTCAGTGGAAACACGAAAACCTCACCTATCTGGCGCTATGGGGACTGCTCTTCATAGCGCCGGTGCTGAGCCTTTACATACGCTCCACAACCGATGCGCAGCTCCTCTTCAGCTGGAACGAAGTGTTCAACGTATGGCGCGAGCTGCTCATCTTCCTGCTTGCCTTCCTGCTTCATAACTTCCTCATGGCTCCCCTTCTCATCTATCGCGGACGCCGTTGGACCTACATAGCCCTGGTGGCAGTCATAGCAGGCTGCTTCACCGTCTGGCAATGTAGCATGCGTCCTGACATGAAAAGGATGCAACCCGAGGCAAAAGAGATGCGGCACGACGACAAAGGCATGCACCCTGAAGGAGAAGGCATGCACCACGATATGGAGCCGCACCACATGCCGCCCCACGGCGAGCAGGCACCCCCTCCCCCACGGCCTTTGCCTGAAAGGAAGCCCGGAGCCACCGAGCACATGAACGACAAGATGCCGCCAGTCATCCTTGGGGAGCACGACATCATTGCCGGCATCATACTGCTGCTCATGTTTGGCATGAACCTGGGCATCAAACTCTACTTCAAACAGCGCAACGACCAGCAGGAGATGGCCAACCTGGAGAAGCAGAACCTGGAGCATCAGCTTGAATACCTGCGCTACCAGATCAATCCGCACTTCTTCATGAACACGCTCAACAACATCCACGCCCTCGTGGACATTGACCCCGAGAAAGCCAAGCATACCATCCTGGAGCTGTCGAAGATGATGCGCTTCGTGCTCTATGAAGGCAACAAAAAGACCGTACCCCTCCGCAGCGAGTTCGACTTCCTGAGAAACTACATCACCCTGATGAGCTTGCGCTATACCGACAGCGTGAAGATTACCGTCAACCTCCCCGAGCCCCCAGCCAGGTGCGAGGTGCCGCCGCTGCTCTTCGTCACCTTCGTGGAAAACGCCTTCAAGCACGGCATCAGTTATCAGCAGCCCTCGTTCGTCGATGTTCGTGTAGCCCTCAGCAACGACACGCTTGTCTTCCACTGTCAGAACAGCCGGCACCCCGCCCCCGCCAGCCAGCAGGACCAGCAGCAGGGAGGTGTGGGACTACATAACATCCGCGAACGCCTCAAACTCATCTACGGAGACCGCTACTCCCTCCGCATCAACGAGGGCTCCGACACATATAACGTTGACTTAATACTACCCCTATGATAAGATGTTTAGCCGTTGACGACGAACCCCTGGCCCTACAGCAGCTCGTCGCATATATCGAAAAGATACCGTTCCTTGAACTGGCCGGCAAAGCCAGCAACGCCGTAGAGGCACGTGCCTTCCTGCAGACAGAAGCCGTCGATGCCCTGTTCTGCGACATCAACATGCCCGACCTCAACGGCATGGACTTCGTAAAGTCATTGGCAGCACCGCCGCTCATCGTATTCACCACAGCCTATGCCGAATACGCCGTAGAAGGCTTTCGCGTCAATGCCGTCGATTATCTGCTCAAGCCCTTTGGCCTCGACGAATTCCGTCGTGCTGCCAACAGGCTGCAGGAACGCCTCTCCGGCGAGGCCCGTCAGCAGACAGCCCCAGCCCTTCAGGCCGACGACGACTCGCTCTACGTCAAGACCGACTACCGCGTGGTACGCATCCAGGTCAGCAAGATACGATATATCGAAGCAATGTCTGAATATCTCCGCATCCACGTCGATGGCGAGCCGAAACCCATCATCACCCTACTCTCCATGAAGAAGATAGAAGAATGGCTGCCCGACACCTTCATGCGCATACACCGTTCCTACATCGTCAACCTGCAGCAGGTGCAGGAAGTAAACAAAAACCGCATCATCCTCGATGCCGATACCTACCTGCCCATAGGCGACATGTACCGCGAAGCCTTCCAGCAATACCTCGACCGCCGATTCCTCAGCAGGTAATGGGACTTCACCCGCGAAAAATATGAACTCCTTTTCTTGCATATCTCGTAACTTAATAGTACCTTTGCAGCAACAAAAAACAAATCTTTAACTATTCAACTTTCGCATGTCTATAACGACCACGTTCCGAGCCATGCTCGCCTGAACTCCGCTGAAAATAAACAATGTGNNTTCAGCGGAGTTCAGGCGAGCATAGCTCGGAACGTGGTTGAGAAAAGAATATGCGTGCTTCAGAAACTTGAATTAACTATTAAAGAAAAGATATGAAAAGAACTCTTCTATGGGCAATGGCCGCAGCCCTTGTATGCGGCACAAGTGTGTTCACCTCGTGTTCATCAGACGACGACCCTGTGACGCCTACGGAGAAGCAGCTGCCAAAGGTTAGCAAAATCTATTTAGCGAATACGGTGAAGGCAGAAAGAAATGTTGCCGGCAATTGGGTTACTCTCTATGACAGGGCTAATGAACGTTCCCTGCTCTATGGTTTCCAAAGGACGGGAGACCGTCTGGAAAGCATAGAGACAACCAATGGTACTTGGGTTCTGACCTACGACAACAGTCAGCGCGTCATTAATGCCAAGCTAAACAATGCCCGTTTCAACTACGCATACGAGTATGATGCCCAAGGCCGCCTGGCACAAACGGTATATACCGTGCCCTTCGACGGCATCGTAGACATCATCCACACCACCACCTATACCTATAGCGGCAACAAGCTGGTGAAGACCGAGTGCACCAATGTATTCACCGGAGAGACAGAGGTAAGCCCTACTGCTACCGTAAAGGAGGTCACCAGCTATGAATGGCAGGGTGACAACGTCGTGTCAAAGACTGTTGAAAACGACCTGTTGAACGGCGGTCACTCCACCGAAATAATCTCCTACGAATACACCGCGTTGCTCAATCCTTTCTATAATGACATACTCTTACAGACGGGTCTTCTTTCCATTGGAGGAGTAGGAGACGACAGTTCTGCCCTCAGCAAAAATCTGGTAAAGACCATGACCGTTGGGACTGTTGTCTACTACTACGAGTACACCACCGCTGGCGACCGTGTGGTATCCTTTGTTAGGGACTACACAGCAGAAACCTCAACGGTGCGCGCAACTACACATGGTGTCTATGAAATAGAGTACGCGGAATAACGAATATCAACTATAACTAAATAACTCAACTTTCGGAAGTCTATAACGACCACGTTCCGGGCTTTAACGACCACGAATTACACGAATTACACGAATTTAATTAATACCTGTCATAGCAGAATAAACATATTAAGCATGCGTAAAGTAAATCACTGCGCGCAGAAAAAAAATCGTGAAATTCGTGTAATTCTTCACACATTGTTTATTTTCAGCGGAGTTCAGGCGAGCATAGCTCGGAACGTGGTTGAGAAAAGAATATGTGTACTTGAGAGATTTGAGTGTTTAATATTTTCGGAAATTCCACTTGGAGTTATCACTGCTGAAGTCGTACTTGGCAAGGGTTGGTGTGCTGTCGCCTGCTGAGTAGAGACAGAACGTTGTGTTGACGCCCTCGATGCCAGGAATGGCTTTCGGCATGATGCGATAGGTGCCATCGGTAAGCTGTTCGATACGCCAAAGCTGCTCGTCAGCGCCAGTATAGCCGGGAACGACGGTCACCTCCTTGTCTGCCGTTGCAGCCAGAGCCCGTTCCGTACCCTCAATCAGTATCTTGAAGTAGGGATTACTCAGATAGCCGCCAGCTTCGTTGACTGGGGTGATGGTCCAACGCTGGTGAGGACGGTACATATAATCGGCAATGCGGGCAGGAATAATCCCTTCAGGCCAGGTGCCTGCAACCTCTGCGAGAGCCTGGTTGGCGATGGGCTTGGCAGGCTGCTGCATCTGGCTGCGGTTGAACCAGTTCTGACGTTCCTGCTGCATGCGGACAAAGTCGGCAGCCATCTCAAGGGCATATCCGCGACGCTCACTCAGAATAGCCATGTTGCCGCCCTTGAAGTTGTCGCCAGCCACAGGCCATCCATTCTTCCACACCAGCGGACGGATGGCGAGCGTAGAACGACCACTCAGCTCGAAATCGGCCTCCCAATGGAACGACATCACCTCCACGCCCTCGTCAATGCTGAAGCGTCCGAAGTGTCCGGCCCCACAGGCGCGCTCCTCAGCAGCAATCACCATCCTACCACCACCATGGAACATATCACGGCCTACATTGTCGAGATAAGGACCCGTCACTGATTTAGAACGGCCTACAACGATATTATAGGTAGAGTTGACACCATCACAACAGGTTCCGTGCGTACCCAGCAGATAGTACCAGCCATCGCGATAGAGAAGGTCTGTTGCCTCACAGTCGATGGCGATGTCAAGTTCCTTGTTGCCCTTGACACGCTCGCCTGTCTTGGCATCGAGTTCTATGAGACGGATAGTGCCGAAATAAGTGCCATAGCAGGCCCAGAGACGACCCGTCGTAGGATCGAGCAGCAAGCCTGGATCGATGGCATCCTGATCCTCCATACCATCAGAGGCACAGACCTCAATGGGATCTGTAAACTTGAAGTCTGGCGACTTGGGATCAAGCGTCTTGTTCCACATTGTCAGGATGCGTCCATTATGGCCGCCACCCAGACCGCCACCTGTGGCACCGTATATGACAAGATATCTGTCATCTATCTTCAGCACATCAGGCGCAGCACCGCCACCTGGACGCTCTGCACCGCTATGCCAACTCCAGCCATCTTCAGAGATAAGCCCTCCACCTCCAGTGCCGAAGGTATAATACTTTCCCTCACACTCGGCAATGGTAGAGGGATCATGGATATAGGGTGCTCCCACCTGAGCATTGGCAGCAGCAGAGACTGTCAGAATTGCGAATAGACTATAGAGCTTTTTCATATTATGGCTGAAATATTGAAAAGTTTGTAATCGGGTTATTGTTCTCATCAAGGAATCGCACGCAGAAGTCGCTGAGTCCTGGACCATTAATCAGGGCAAAGCGCAGGATATTACGTCCTTTCTTCAGCGTGATGCGCTGCGACATGCCATCGTCTTCTACCATCCGGCGATCTCCTTCCAACAGCAGGGCCTCATCGCCATTGAGCCACCAGATAGAGGCGCCATTAGAGCCTGCTGACAGACGGATGTTTGCGTATTCCTCCGGACTGTCGATGACGGTAACGCCCCAGAAGAGGGAGCCATAGGTCTGATCACCCCACTTCTCGGCGAAGCGGAAGAGTTTGACATTGTAGTTCTCACTATCGAGCGCATGCCATTTCAACGTCTGCGAGCCCACCTTCGTCTTTTGACCAGTCTTAGGCAAAATCGTCATCTGATTCTTGAAATAGGTCTTTGAGAAAGCCTCACGGAGCCAGCTATATGTGAAAATGACATTCGAACGGATATCCTGTTTGATGGGTTCGAGCAACATCCAACGATGGATATATCCAGCGGCATCGGGTTGTGCAGAAGGTGTGCTGACAGCCGAGAAATACTTGGGGCGGTTCTTAAACTGAATCCAATCGACGCCGACACCTGTTCCCTCGCATGTCAGAACAAGGTCGGTCACACCGTTGGGTGTGTAAAGCAGAGGTGCCGTCAGCGTCAGCCACTGGCCTGACATATCACGCTTGAAGGAACCCATCTGGCTAACGACAGTCACAGGAATCTTAGCAATAATCTTTCCCTTCGGAGATTTCTCGCGAAGATAGAATTCCGTATTGGCAGAGGCCTTGGCACAAACCACCAGATACCCATCGGTGATACAGCCGAAATCAACATCGTTATAGCGAACCCAACTGTCCTTCTGCGGCAGACTGATACTATAGCTACGGAACGGATGCAGGCTATCGACAAAAGCCGTTGTACAACCATCACTCACTGCACTGTAGCGATCAATGTCGATGCGTTCTGTCGCCTTATTGACACCAACGCCACGCAGGGTCTCCTTCACCTCCTGAATGGTACCATCGGCATTGAAGAACACCTTTTCGATACAGGCCGAACGACGCTTATCATCCTTAGGAGAAAAATAGTTGCGGTGGTAGAAGATATACCATTGGCCTTTATATTCGAGGATACTGTGGTGATTGGTCCAGCAGCCGTTGTCATGCTCAGCCATGATAATACCCTTAAAATCCCAAGGCCCAAGGGGTGACTTCGACATCGCATAGGCTAATGTCTCTGTGGGGTTAGCCCCATTCTCCTTGCTGCCACGCACCCAAGGGAAGGTGAGATAATACCAGTTGTCACGCTTAAAGGCGAAAGGACCTTCCTTGAAACCCTCTGGAAGACCCTTCATCTCCTTCTGCTCACCATCGAGTTCCTTCATGTCTGCCTTCAGTTTGGCTGCTCGGATACCCATCCCGCTCCAATAGATATAGGCAGAACCGTCATCATCGGTAAGCACGCAAGGGTCGATACCCCTCACTCCTTTAATAGGCGAAGGCTCACAGGTAAAGGGGCCTTCTGGGTTATCGGCTGTTGCCACACCGATGGCAAAGCCCTGTCTGGCTCCCTTCGGCGCATTTGGGAAATAGAAATAATACTTGCCATCCTTCTGCACACAGTCAGGTGCCCACATTGAGTAAGCCTCGGGATTGCCCCAGGGCACTGTCTGTTGGGAAAGAATCATACCATGATCCGTCCAGTCCGTAAGGTTCTCTGAAGAGAACACATGATAGTCGGCCATACAGAACCAGTCCTGACGCTGTCCCTCTGGCGGCATAATGTCGTGAGAAGGATAGACATAAACCTTGTTATTAAATACGCGTGCGGTAGGGTCTGCCGTAAACTGATCGCGGATTATGGGATTCTGTGCCGACAGCAACATCGGCACTCCAAACATGAATGTTGATAATAATCTCTTCATCATAAGATAGGTTTTGTTTTGCAAGATTAGTAATAAAAGTAGAATAAACCAAACGAATTCTAACCGTAAAACAGCAAATGATACATACAAAATAAAGAATGTAACAGATGGCAAAGAGCGCATCGGCCTTTTCGAGTAACTTTGCACCCAATACCGACCTCGAAGGCAGTGTCGGCAATTATACAGATGAAAGCAGCTAACGCGACTCAAACTTCAGAAACTTAAGGTGGGTTCTATAAATTCGCTCGCGCTGATATTTGAATTTTAGACAGTGACAGATTGTAAGTTGAAGAGCGCCTGCGGCCAGCGGAAAAGAAAGGCTTAGCCTTCTTTGAGCAGAANNGCCGAAAAGGAAGAAGGCACACCAATGTTAAACTCTAAGTGGGAATTAATAGAACCCACCTTAAATAAAAATACATGATGAAGAGGCTATACTTATTCGCGGCCCTATTCTGTTTCGTACTGAACAGTGTTGAGGCACAGATTACTTCGCCTAATGGGAACTTGACAGCAAAGTCAAAGAAACAGGGTCTGGTAGTAAACTACCAAGGCCAGGTGGTGTTGGAGATTCCTACCATAGGGCTGGGAGAAGACAACATAGAACTGAAGTTTGCCAAGAAAGTGGATACCGACTATCAGATGCTCGCCGGGAAACGCCTGCATTGTACCAATGCGGCCAATGAGTATCGCAGTAGCTCTCTCGTGTTGAGAGTCTATAATGACGGTATCGCTTTCAGAAGTGAAGCCACAGAGAATCCCCTTCAAAAGGAACAGACGACCTATCGCATTCCAGAGGGTACCCGCCGATGGATGCAACAGTGGACGGAGGCCTATGAAGGCTTCTTCCCCCTGTCCACAACAGCTAAGGTTAAGCCGGCACCCAGTTTCAGCCAACCCTCCGCGACAACTGAGGGCTTCAACAATCGTTGGGGCTATCCTGCCTTGCTTGAACCCATTGATGGCATCTTTGCCCTCATCTCAGAAGCAAATATAGAGCGGGGACAAAGTGGCTCGTGTCTTTTTAATGAAGGAGAACTCTTCAAGGTGACACCTGCAGAACAGACCTCCCTCTCAGAAATAGGGCATACACCCTGGCGCGTGGTGATGATAGGACATCTGAATGACATCGTAGAATCAACACTGATAACGGACGTCAGCGAACCCTGCAGGCTGAACGACACATCATGGATACAACCAGGTGCCGTCTCATGGATCTACTGGGCCTACAATCATGGTTCGAACGACTACGACATCATCAGGAAATATGTGGATATGGCTGTCACGCTCAGACTGCCCTATGTACTGATTGATGCAGAGTGGGATGAAATGAAAAACGGCAAAACCATAGAGGATGCCATCAGCTATGCGAAATCGCAAGGCATTAAACCGCTTATCTGGTATAACTCTTCCGTAGGATGGGTGAATGGAGCCCCAGGTCCCAAGTTCAGGCTTAACAAACCAGAAGACCGGGAGCGTGAATTTGCCTGGTGTGAGAAGATGGGGGTTGCTGGTGTGAAGATAGATTTCTTCTCCGGCGATTCGCAGATGAATATGGACTACTGCATCGACTTGCTGGAATGTGCTGCCCGTCATCATTTGCTGGT
>LXOW01423668.1_pt1 | contig 27203 bp, 21 predicted proteins | sample 1368591 | NCBI WGS metagenome assembly LXOW01 (sample SAMN04884650, study PRJNA319009) | bovine gut metagenome | isolation source: Cow rumen | host: Bos taurus | place: Italy: Legnaro (PD) | collected 2014-07-09
GTTTATGCCAGAACCGGTGAAGTCGAGAAATGGAGCTCTACCTGCGACGGTTATACCATAGACCATGATGTCTACCTCCATCTTTATCACTCAGGAACTTTAGGAGAACAGGAAAATGTTAACTTCATGCGTGATGTACAGAGACTTTTAGACATCCAGAACAACAAATTAAAAATCGATCGGAATTTATGGCAGAGATACTCAAAATATTTAGAGCAGGATAAGAAAACAAAGACCTGGTATCTGAAAGCTGACGCAGTGGAAAAAGCCTGCCGTTACAATGGATATTTCGCTTTAAGAACCAATGAAATTTCCAACCCGTTTGATGCTCTTGTTATATACAGAGAAAGGAATATCGTAGAAGTAGCCTTTAAACAGTTTAAGGTTTTGAACGGAGGAGAACGCCTCTATGCCACCGGTTCAACATATAAGGGAAAAATATTCATTCATCTACTGGCTCAGACCTTGAGGATGATGATGTGCGTTAGCGCTGCCGGACATAAAGCGGACGGAAAGGTACTTCCAGGAGAATCATTGGAAAAGGCAATGATACAGCTTAAAAAGCTTCAGGCCACAAAGGCACCGGGAAGAGGTACTTACATAACAAAAGAGATCCCTAAAAAAACCAGAGATCTCTTCGACTTGTTCGGCATACCTTACCCAAAGAAGCAAATCAAAAATTAGAAACTATGATCTGCGGAGTTAGGGGTATTAGTCAGCGAAAGGATGGCGTAACACGATTGTTTCATCACGATCAGGACCGGTTGAAATTACGTCAACCTTAACACCTGAAATTTCTTCAAGACGCTTGATGTAGTTCTTGGCATTTTCAGGTAAATCTTCGTATTTCTTTAAACCGAAAGTAGATTCTTTCCAGCCAGGCATGGTTTCATATACTGGTTCAAGTCCTTCGTAATCGTCTGCAGCTAATGGAGAGTAGTCAATGATTTCGCCATTACTCTTCTTGTAAGCCACACAAAGTTTAACTTCATCAAGTCCGTCTAAAACATCCAGCTTGGTAAGACACAGACCGCTTAATGAGTTAATCTGATTTGATCTGCGCATAGCAACACCGTCAAACCAGCCGCAGCGACGACGACGTCCTGTTACGGAACCGAATTCAGCACCCTTGGTGCAGAGATATTCACCGGTAGCATCAAACAATTCGGTAGGGAACGGACCACCGCCTACACGTGTGGTGTAGGCCTTCACAATACCGATTACGTACTCAATGTTTCTAGGTCCGAAACCTGAACCGGTGCTGACACCGCCTGCCACGGTATTTGAAGAAGTTACGTACGGATAGGTACCCTGGTCTATATCAAGGAATGTACCCTGTGCACCTTCGAACATAATCTTCTTACCTGCTTCTCTGGCCTTTGCCAGGAGAGAGGTAACATCCTGAACCATTGGAAGAATTTCCTTAGCATAGTTCTTGCAGTCTTCAAGAACCTTTTCATATGAAATAGGTTCCACGTTGTAGTACTTGGTAAGACAGAAGTTATGATATTCCATTACGGTTTCGAGCTTTTCAGCGAAATCCTTCATATTGAACATATCACCTACTCTGAGAGCGCGACGGGCTGCCTTATCTTCATATGTAGGACCGATACCTCTGCCGGTGGTACCAATTGCTTTTTTACCCAGCTTGGCTTCACGGGCACGGTCAATCGCCTGATGGTATGGAAGAATCAGCGGACATGCCGGACTGATTACCATACGTGATCTCACTTCAACGCCTTTTTCTTCAAGTTCCCTGATTTCGCCTAACAGAGCTTCAGGAGAAACAACAACACCGTTACCAACAACACAGGTGCAGTTAGGACGTAAAATACCGGAAGGAATAAGACGTAAAACCTGCTTCTTACCGTCTACTACCAGAGTATGGCCGGCATTATGACCGCCCTGATATCTAACAACGTAATCCGCTTCATCAGTCAGCAGATCAACAATTTTACCCTTACCTTCATCACCCCACTGGGTGCCTAAGACAACAACGTTATGAGCCATACTAATTTATAACACTCTATCAGGTTAAAAACGAATTCTGAAAGCCGGACTCCAGAGTCTGAAGCAGACCGGGACTCGCATGCATTCAAAATCAAAATCAAAATCAAACCTTTGAATTCTATCATAAAACGGCCATGAATTAAACCAGTTAAGAGGCGCTATTAAAAATAAAATTCTTCAGAGTTTTTACAAAGATGAAAGTATTTGAAAAACATCCCCGCAAACAGTACGTCGCAGGGATGTTTTGAATGAATTACTTGAAATATTTAAGGAATTCGTTGTTGTTATCGGTGACTATTACGTTGCCGCCATTTGACATGCTGCGGGAATAGGCATCCATACTTCTCAGAAAATCAAAGAATTCAGGATTCTTTGAATAGGCCTGTGCATAAATCTTGGTAGCAGCGGCATCGCCTTTTCCTCGAATCTCTTCAGCCTGACGCTCAGCCTCAGCGACCTTAACCATAGCCTGCTTATCAGCCTTTGCTCTTATGGCTTCAGCCTCCTGACGTCCTTCTGAGCGATGAAGTCTTGCAACAGTATCACGTTCAGCACGCATGCGCTGATATATGGAGTTGGATACTTCGTCAGGAAGTTCCACCTTCATAATGCGCACGTCAACAATCTTGATACCGAGATCCTTTTCAGTCTCGGGACCGACAACAGCCATAGTGTTCTGCATAATCTGTTCGCGCTTTGAAGAAGTCTTTTCTGCGGAGTCTTCATTATCCCTGCCGTCTTTGCCAGCAACAATTTCCCTTATGGTCAGTTTGGCGATCTGGGATCTGAGGCTGTCGGCAACACGATCCTTAAGACGTGCTTCAGTCACAGCAAGCTTTCCCTGAGTTGATGTATAGAACTTGGCAAAATCAACCACTCTCCACTTAACATAAGAATCAATGATAAGATCCTTCTTTTCAGTGGTAACGAATCTGTCGGCGGTTGAATTGAGTGTCTGGATTCTGGCATCAACATACAGAGGTTTATCCACAAATGGAATCTTAAAACTGGCCCCCGGCTCATACAGACTTATCTGCCCCTCACCGTTTCTTACCACTTTGTCAAATCTTGTAAGCAGAGCTCTCTGACCTTCGTGTACAACAAAAACAGACTGGAACCCCACAAATCCAAGAACGATGAGAACCACAACCAGTGTAATCGGATTTTTCATTTACTTCTTTCCCCCGTTTCTGTTTTCACCTGAATTGCTTTTATTGATTGAATCAATAAGCTTGTCCACAGGCATATACATAAGAGGAGAAGCTCCGTTCCTGTCGGCACTGATAATGACTTTTGCACTGTTGCCATACACATTTTCCATAGTTTCAAGGAAAATACGGCGCTTGGTAATCTGCGGTGCGGCATTATATTCAGGAAGCACCCTTTCAAAACGGGCCACATCACCTTCCGCTTTGGCCACAACCTTGCGACTGTAACCTTCAGCTTCTTCAAGAATTCGCTTTGCCTGACCTTCAGCCTTTGGCACTACCTCATTCCTGTAGGCTTCAGCTTCTCTTTTGAAGCGCTGTTCATCTTCCTGAGCAGCAATTGCATCATCAAACGCCGCCTTAACCTGGTCAGGAGCTCTGGCCGGCAGGAAGTTTACGTTAACAATGGAAATCCCCATGTCATACTGAGAAATAATGGATTTAAGCAGCTCCTCAGTGGATTGTCTCACCTGTTCACGACCATTGGTAAGAACGTCATCCATCTTGGTATGACCTATCACGTAGCGTAAGGCACTGTCAGTTGCCTGAGTAAGGCTGGTATCCGGATCCACCATATTGTACAAATAGTTGCGAGGATCGCTTATCTTGTACTGAACTTCCATTTCCACGTTAACCACATTTTCATCTTCGGTTAACATCGAACCTACTGACTTGGTAGACTGAACTATCTGAACGTCAACCTTGGTCACCTTGTCAACGAGAGGTATTTTCCAGTGCAGTCCCGGCATTTCAATATGGCTGAATTTACCGAAACGCAGTACCACTGCCTCTTCAGCTTCTTTTACGGTATAGAAGTTATTAATTACGATAAAAAAGAGAACAACAGCTAGAAAAATAATCCAGGATAAAAACGAACTTTTATCAAAAAAATCATTAACTTTTTTGGATAAATCATTGGCATTGTTTCGTTTCTGCTGTTGCTTCCATGGATCATTGTTATTAGGCTCGTTCCAGGCCATTTATTCCTCCAAATCGGCAATTTAAAAATTTTATCAGAATTCAGGCTCTTTAAAAGTAAAGTTCTTTGGTTTCACACAGTATTTTTCCAGAGCACCGTTACTGCGACTGTTAAGCTGAGCCAGTTCAACCCGCTGATGCTTAACGGAAAGAATCATTTCTCCGGTCTGTGAATATGTCTCGCCGTTAACAGCTCCCATCTGATAAAGTCTGTTGCGTAATCCGCCTTCGGTTCCCGGCAATTTTACCACAATTTCCACCAAGTCATTACCCAATAATTCCGCTATGGCCTTGTACAGAAATTCAATACCGACGTTTCTTGCGGCACTTATGTACACAGCTTCAGGTTTTCCGTGTTCATTATATACAATGCCCGGTTTAACCTTTTCCAGACGGTCGATCTTGTTGTAGACTCTGAGTTGAGGTACCTCGTCGGCTTCTATCTGCTCCAGTACGCTTCTAACGGACTCAATATTATCCTGAACCCTCTCATCGCTGAAATCAATCACGTGCAGCTGCAAATCCGCATCTCTGGTCTCACTCAGAGTAGATTTAAAAGCAGCGACAAGATCATGAGGAAGATGACGTATAAAACCTACCGTATCGGCAAGAATAATCTTTCCTATATGAGGAAGCTCAACGGATCTCAGGGTAGGATCAAGGGTCGCAAACAGCTGATCGGCAGCATACACTTCCGAGTCAGTAAGCAGATTGAACAGAGTAGATTTTCCGGCATTGGTGTATCCCACAAATGAAACAACCGGAACATTATTATGAACACGAGCCCTGCCACTCTGTGTACGACGGCGTTCCACCAAATCCAGATCTTCCTTGAGAGCGGTTATTCTTTCACGAAGCAGGCGTCGGTCACTTTCGAGCTGCGTTTCACCGGGACCGCCTCTCATGCCTATACCGCCCTTCTGTCGTTCCAGATGGGTCCACCCGCGGACAAGTCTGGTCTGAAGATATCTCAGCTGAGCAAGTTCAACCTGAAGCTTACCTTCCCTGGTTCTTGCGCGCTGCGCAAAAATATCCAGAATCAGTGCGGTTCTGGTTATAACCTTGCACTTTAATTCTTTTTCAAGATTTCTTTCCTGAGAAGGAGACAGTTCATGATTGAAAATAACGGTCTCTGCTTCTGACTCAGAGACCATGGATAGGAGTTCTTCCACTTTACCGCTGCCGATAAAGAAACGGGGATCGGGAAGCTTACGATTGCATGACATTACACCGACAATCGAAGCCCCTGCCGATTTTGCCAGAAGCTTAAGCTCATTAAGATCTTCGCAGCTGTTTTCCTGAGCAAAATCAACATTAACAAGGACGGCACGCTCACCGCCCTTATATCTTTCATCAAAATCAAACAAATCTAATACCTATGTATAATTCCGTAAGAATACAGATTATTCAGCCTTATCGGACTCAGCGGTATTCAGATTTGCGATAGCTCTAGCCGGAACAATTGTGGAAACGGCATGTTTGTAAACCATCTGACACACATTGTTCTTCAATAAGATTACAAACTGATCAAATGATTCAACCTGCCCCTGCAGTTTTATTCCGTTCACAAGATAAATTGAAACAGGGATTCTTTCCTTTCGTAAAGCGTTTAAAAACGGATCCTGTAATGATTGTCCTTTGGACATAAGCGTTCCTTATATTATTGTTATTATTTATAATAATTATTGGCCTTAGCCGTCTATCATCTGTCATAAACATTTGAAAGACAATAGCATCTGTAATACAGAACAGATTACTCTGAAAAACAAATACCAGTCACTACAAATGACCGGCTACCGTCGCGCACTGCATCTATCATACAGTCGTTAAGACCTTTCCCTGATTTAAGCGACACGAACAGATACACTCTTCATAACACAGTTTACTATGTCATTAAGAGCACGTAAAACAAAACTTTATGTATTGCCCTACATTACATCTTTTTTCAATACTCAGTCAGGAAATATTTTCAGAACATCCACGTTCAGAAACAGATCGTGACTGTTCATATAACTCAGCATGCAAAAAAACTAAATCGTTTATAGAAATACCATATAAAATTTATTATGTAATACATACTTTTACAAAAATTGATATACATCACCATATTTTTTACATTTCTTTGATGTATTCTATATTATCTTTTTCTACGATTCAAATACACTTATTAAAAAAATAGTAATTTTACTTAATTATTTGTATTACTTATATATCCCGACAGATATATATTTATATACTTTTTCTCAATTACTGACACACACCTTTTTTCCTAAGCACTCCAATAATAATCTGGAGATTATTTTCTGACATGGGATCCAGAAAACCAACCTGACTTTTCCAGCCGCGAAGCCAGGTCATCTGCCTTTTGGCCAGCTGACACGTGGCAATAACGGACAGTTCCCTCATTTCCCTGAAATCTACGGAACCATCCAGATACATCCACATCTGTCTGTACCCCACTGAGCGTATTGACGGCAGTTCGGGAATCAAATCTCCGCGGTCGTAGAGTTTTCTGACCTCATCTTCAAATCCCTGTTCAAGCATTTTGTCAAAACGCGCGGCAATAAGCGGTTTAAGATATTTTCTTTCCCTGTCAGGAAGAAGTGCAAATTCCGTCAGATCAACCGGACATTCATAAACACCGTTTTCCCTGATTATATCAGTCATGCTTTTACCGCTGACCAGATAAACCTCATATGCCCTGCCCAGGCGCTGTGCATCATTTTCATTGATTCGCGCCCATGATTCAGGGTCTACTCCGTGCACCAGTTCCCTAAGAGCAGGAAGACCTTCTTCAGCTATGATGGCATTAACCCTGGCCCTCACCTCCGGAGTACTGTTCGGGAGAGGTGACAGGCCCTCTGTCAGTGCTTTGAAATAAAGCATCGTCCCCCCCACAAGAACGGGAACATGCCCTCTTGAAGTAATTTCATTTATCAGTCTGATGGCATCATTCCTGAAACCTGCAACACTGTATGTCTCAGAAGGATCAACTATATCAATAAGATGATGCGGCACGCCCTGTCTTTCCTCAACAGAAGGCTTGGCCGTACCTATATCCATGCCCCTGTAAATAAGTGCAGAGTCCACACTGATTATTTCACCATTAATCTGCTGGGCTAATCTGATGGCAAGACTTGTCTTTCCTGAGGCTGTAGGCCCCATAAGCGAAATGGCTGATGGTTTCATTTTTTCCGTAAATTTTCTATATAAACTGATAAATCAATATTTTCGAATGCAGAACTCAGCTTTTCTTCAAAATATTTTTCGTAAGTTATGCTCTGCACCAGTCTGGCTATCATCTTGGAACTCAGATTTTCCGGTATTCTCGCATTAAAAAGAACTTCCGCCAAAATATCCATGGCATCTCTTACCCCGGTAGTGTCATCCAGTCTTTCAAGCAGGGAAGCAAGTATGTCGGCAAGATTCAGACCGTGTACAATGTAAGGTACTGCCAGAACGGTAAAAGCCGACTTTGAAACTCTTGTGACAAATCCCAGATCATGCAGTATTCCATCCACATACGGCGAAAAAGTTTTTTCCCTGAAATCAAAAGGTACAAGCAGATTAACCGTTTGCAGAAGCTGTCTGCGGTTATCCATAAAAGAATCAGTAAAAAGAGCCTGTGCCAGTTTTTTTATATCAATCAGCCTTATCTGAGATCCGTTGGAAATAACGGCATATTCAGCATCATCGGTAACCGTCACCACCCTGTACAGAGAAAATTCACTTACCTCATCCTTATACCACGGGTCATGCCAGTTAACATCAGCTTCCTGAAAACTTTCATTCTGAAAGCCGCCAGATTTAATACTGACGGGGGCGGTATCTGTGCATGCAGTCAGCGTTTCGTCACGATTGTTTACGCCGGAGCCCTCTGACAACATTTCTGTCGTTTCCACGGCAGCTGTGCCAAACATTTTACTCATGGCATCGCCGGACCACCTGGCTCGTCCGGAACCGGAATAACCGGAGGAAGCTCTTTCGCCAAAGCCGGATTTTCCTCTGCCTAGATTAAACATTCTGTTATAGTTAAGCGATGCTCCTCCGGCTGAATTTCCGTTACAGCTGTTATCCTTCCGTCCGGAAACGTCCTTTCGGAAACTTTCAACATGATCCTGAGTGTCCTTTACGGAAGACGGCATTTCCGGAATGTCACTGTCTGAAGACTCCGATGAATTTTCGACCTGATTCTTCTCTGTCTCAGTCCTTTTAAATACTTCAGGAGGGGTATCAGTACACGTATCAAGCAGTTCATTCAGATCCATTTTTTTTATCTGAGAGCCATTCTCCCCGATTACGGCGCCCTGTGTGTTGCTCTTCATTGAATTCAGAGCCCAGAAATCGGACACGCTTTTTTCATCAAAAGCCAGAGGTTTGACTCCGCCGTAATGGTGACTCTGCTGTGAATTCGCCGTATCATTCATGGTTTCAGGCAATACCATCTGAGCATTTCTGAACACATTCATGACGGATGTCTGTATAAAATCATGAACTCTTCTGGATTCCTGGAATCTCACTTCAGACTTCTGAGGATGAACATTGATATCCACATCTTCCGGGGGCATCTGCAGGAAACATACATATGATACGTCCCCTTTTTCCGCGAACACTGATTCATAAGCCTCACGAACGGCATGAATGACCACCTTGTCACGGACAATTCGCCCGTTCACAAAGAAATACTGTACCGGTTTGCTCTTTGCTCTGACAGAAACATACCCTCTTATTGAAAGAGAAGTATCACTCCATTCAAAAAAATTCAGTTCAGAAGCAATGCCTTTTCCCAGAAGAGCTTCAAGCCGCCTGATCTCATTCTGAAAACCGACAGCCTTAAGATCGTAAACCACCTTACCGTTGTTTTTCAGCACAAACGCCACATCCGGTCTGCTTATGGCTATTCTTTTAAACACCTCTTCAACCTGGAGAAATTCAGTCTTCTCACTTTTTAAAAAGCGACGTCTTGCCGGGGTATTGAAGAAAAGATCCAGAGCTTCAATGGTCGTTCCGTCCGGATGGGAAGCCGGAGATATCTTGGGCTCCTGAGCAATCCCTTCAACTTCAACGGCATAAGCCATATTCTGCGAAGCTGGTTTTGATGTCAGTGTAAGTCTGCTTACCGCGGCAATTGATGCCAGGGCTTCTCCGCGAAATCCCATACTGGTAAGCCTGTTCAGATCCTGAATGGAGGAAAGCTTTGACGTGGCATGACGTTTCAGAGCCAGTGCAAGTTCATTCTGAGGAATACCGCAGCCGTTATCCCTTATCAGTATTTTTTTTGCCCCGCCGTTAACGATTTCAACCAGTATTCTGGTGGCACCGGCATCGAGACAGTTTTCCATCAGCTCTTTTACTACAGCTGACGGTCTCTCAACAACTTCTCCGGCGGCAATCTGATTGGCAACCTGTGGTGGCAAAACCTGAATTGACATTACTTAATCCTGAGTCTCTGTCCTACATTAACCTGTCCTGTACGAAGATTATTAAGCTTCTTCAGAGATGCTACCGATACTCCGTACTTTTTGGCAATTACCGTAAGATTTTCCCCTTTCTTGACCACATGGACAACCGATGCCTTACTTCCGGATGTTCTGCCCGCACTGCCTGATGTTTTGGAAGAAGCTGATGAAGAAACACTTGAAGCCGTATTTACGCATACACTATGATTCGCTTCAACAAAGTCCTTGATTCCCAGATAAATGCCGTAAGCTATTCTGCGTCTGTACTTATCTGTTGCAAGAAGTCTTTCTTCATCATTATTTGAAAGGTAACCGGTTTCGATAAGCAGTGACGGAATATCAGGAGCCTTGAGTACCGCAAGGGAACGGCTGATAGGAGTCTTTTTATGAAGACGTGTTATCATCTTAAGTCGTCCTAAAAGCTTGTTGGCAAGTTCAAAACCGTAATTCATTGATGAGCTTGACGCAAGATCAACCACGAATGAACAGTCCTTGAGATACTTGTTTTCACCGCACATATGATTAATCGCATCTCCTGCACCGCCGATTAATTTTGTCTGATCTCTTGCCGTAATCTTGTCGTTTTCACGATCAGCCCTATCTTTGGAAAGAACCAGTACGGATGCACCGTTCGCTTCAGAATTGGCCGCACTGTCGGCATGAATTGAAATAAGCATGTCAGCCCTGCGTGTACGGGCTATTTTTGAGCGGTCTCCCAGAGCAATAAACTTATCATTGGAACGGGTCAGATAACCTGTAAGGGTTTTATCACCATTAATGTATTCCAGCAGATACTTGGAAATTCCAAGTGTTACGTTCTTTTCATATGTTCCGTTTTTGCCGATTGCCCCCGGATCCTTACCGCCATGTCCAGGATCAATCACGACAACACAGGTATTCTTGTTCTTTCGTGCATTATGAACAGGCTTCGGAGGTTCAGGATTGGAAAGTCTTTTTTCCACGCTTTCAGAAGGATCATCATTGTCGCTGGCCTCGTTAAGGGTATCGAAAAGAGCATCCTCAAGTACTTCCATGTCACTCTTCTGAGCTGACTTTCCTGCATTTGGAGCTGTGGCAACCAGACTGTTAAGATTTTCTGATTTAGGCCTGTTCACTGTCTGTGGATTTGTTTTCCTGTTCTGACCTTCTGATTTATTACTGTCGGTTCTGGTCACTGCAGTAGCGCCGGCAGGCTTTACCGGCAACAGTTTCTTTCTGTCTGCTTCAGTCTGATTATGAGGAAATTCCATTACCAGTTTTGCACCGCTTCCACTGCTGTTACGATAGGAATTAAAGGTAGGAGTCACAGGCTTTTTCAGTCCGAACACATAAAACACTTCCTGTTTTCCTGAGCCTCTTTTGACTGATTTCAGAATACTTCCGCTGGTAATTGTCGCCATTCCGTACTTTTTCTTAGGATTACCGATATTCATAATTCTGACGGTGTATTCCGTACCGTCCTGAGAAACACTGTAACTGTATTTAGGAGCGTCTTCAGTTTCAATAATGATTCTGGTTGAATCCTTTGTCTGTGAAGCTTTGATTCCGGTTATATCGTTAGCTTCCGCAAATGTTGCAGTCATTCCCAGCAGAACACACAGAACGGCTGCAGCAAAAAACTTTCCACCGGAAAAAAATTTAAAGTAACCACACATCATAAATTATTTTAATAATAAAACTCAGTACAAAAAAATTTCTGAAATATAAAATCAAAGATATCCGCGACTGACTGGCCGGCATGATATCCTTTATTATACACTTGACGGAAATACTATTAATTAAATTTTTGTTAATAAATTAAAACTTTGGAACCGTTACCATAACGTCTGCCGATTCAAACTACAGCGTCTTTGGAAAAACCATGCTTTCCACGACAGCACATCCTTTTTCCGTAAGTCCGGTAACGACTGCATTACGTGTATTGCCGATAATTTCAAGATGAACTTCAAGATCAGCCTCAGGCAGTATTCCCTCACCCTTTGACGGCCATTCAACTATTCTTATGGAATATGGAGAAAAATAATCTCTGATCCCCATCATCTCCAGCTCCTCGGGATCATTTACCCTGTACAGGTCGAAATGATATACAAATGTCTTTCCGGTCTGATACTCTTCAACAAGAGTGTAGGTAGGACTCTTAACCACACCGTTATACCCTCTTGCCCTGATAAAACCTCTGGTCATTGTTGTCTTTCCCGCACCGAGATCTCCGGTAAGGTAAATGGTGGTATCCGGTCTGCATATACCACTGAGTACTGCCCCAAGCAGTTCAGTTTTTGTCTCATCATGTAACGGGAAAACTTTTTTCTGCATATACAATATTCCTTATTTCTCTATTTCTTCGGCGCAATGCCGTTCACCAGCAGTCTTATATGCGGAAGCAGATCAGTGGCACACATGCCTATGTTTCCACCCTCCTGAGCTTCCGCCCTGCCGGCCTCACCGTGAATAAGCACACCGGCGACGGCGGCAATAACCGGCTCCAGCCCCTGCCCCAGAAGTGAAGTAATAATCCCGGACAGCAGATCTCCCATTCCTCCGCTTGCCATTCCTGAACAGCCGGTGTCGGTCAGATAAACCTTTCCGTCAGGTGATGCTATCACGGTAGCAGCAGATTTCAGTACACACACGGCCTTATACTTTTCTGCAATCATGAGAGCAAAGCCGACACTGTCGGATTCTATCGCTGAGGCATCAGTGTCACATAATAATGCAGCCTCCCCGACATGAGGAGTGAGAACCGGGACAGTGTTGAATTCGCAAGAACCCAAATTATGCAGATGATACAGTCCATCCGCATCTATAACCATGGAAGATGAACTCATTATACATTTTTTAAAGACGTTTTCCGCATTCTGATTTCTTCCCATTCCCGGCCCCACCAGCAGAGCTCCTGTAGTCTTTATTTTCTCATCAAGACTGTCTGTTCCGGCCGTCATTATGCATGGATTGACAGAATTAAACACCTGATGTTCTCCTGAAAGGGCAAGAGCTGTTATCAGACCTGCTCCGGTTCTTAAAGCAGCAAGAGATGACAGAATCAGGGCACCTGTCATACCGGATGAACCTCCGACAAGAAGAACACGTCCCGAATTTCCCTTATGGGCACATTTACTTCTTAACGGAAGCCACGGGCGGATATCGTCGTAAGCTACCAGATGTTTTTCCGTCCCTGACCTGCGGGCTGCAACTATATTGCTCTCGAAATCAGGCAGGGTATTGCCGACCGCAAACACCTTTCCGCAGAAATCCCTTGCCCTGCCGGTTATTGTCCCGGTCTTAAATGTAAACACGGTATAGGTATAATCAGCCTTTACGGCCTCGCCCCCGACAGGCATTCCGTTATCCGCGTTAAGAAGACTGGGAATATCCACGCTTAAAACAAGAAGCTTTCTTTCGGATTTCAGTCTGTTTATGAGTCTTACCGCATTGCTGATTTTCTGCGAATTCTGACTGCTTCCAACAGCCGTTATACCAATACCCAGCATTGAATCCACAATTACGGCATTGTCACGTATCATCCCGTCGACAAGTTCCTGATTGTCAAAATCCGTTTCATGTCCGCCGCATCCGAGATAATTATCACGTGCATGCACGGCATCAATTCCAGCTTTCTGAGGCACAACCCTGATAACAGAGACATCACTGAAACCGTCCTTCAGCATTGCTGCGGCTATTTCATAACCGTCACTGCCGTTGTTACCAGAACCGACAAAGACCACTACCTGTCTGTCATTCGCAAGTCTGAGTTCCCTGATTTTCTGATAGATTGAATCTGCCGCATACTGCATAAGGGCATAGCCGCTGTCTGTATGATAGATATTTTCCACGGCTCTTATTTGTGCACAATCAAGCACTGTTTGTGCTAAAGTATCAGTAAAGGGTATATGTGTAAGGGAATAATCTGTCATGAACGAGCTCTCTAACGAATTACCGGATCTAACAAGTGATTTCTGGTTAAAACTGAAACAGAAATGCAGTGAACTGCAAATCATTTCTCTTCATATTATACCAACTGATTATGCCATTGGCGGTAAAAAGTCTTTTGAAGAAAAATTCGGTAATGGTGTCCCTGAAGATCTTGAATACCTTACCAGAAACCAAGAGGTAAGAAACAACCCGGGGCTGATTCTTGAAGGTGCCCGCTCGGTTATCAGCATATCTCTCAGCTACCACAGTTCAGATTATCCTGCAGATCCTCATACAGGATATATAAGCGCATATGCCAGAGGGCGCGATTATCACAAGGTTATCAAACAGCGTCTTGATCGACTCGGAAACTGGCTGAAAAATACTTTTCCGGACATAAGATTCAGAGCCATCACTGACAGTGCTCCCTTCTACGAACAGCATTTCGCAAAGGCTTCAGTCTTTATGGCAAAAGGAAGAAACAACCTTGTCAGGCTGAAAAATGCCGGAAGCATGATTTTTCTCGGAGAACTGCTCACAACCCTGAACCTTCCTGATCCGAAAAAGATAATTACCATGAATACTGAAAAAAATACGGAGTCTGATTATCCTTTTTTTACGACAGTTCTTAATGATGCCTCAGACGAAAACAGTAATAACTGCATATCCGGTTTATCTTCAGGTAAAAACAGCCTCGAATGTCCGGAGAAATGCAGACTGTGTTTTTCCAGCTGCCCTACCGGAGCCCTTAATCCTGAAAAATTCAGAATCGAAAAATGCATCTCATATCTTACCATCGAATACGGCGGTTATATTCCGGAAGAATTGTGGTCCGGACTTCAGAACCGCATCTACGGATGTGACACCTGTCAGCTGTGCTGTCCGTTCAACAAAAAAACGGATATCACGGCAGATCCTGAATTCTCATCAAGATTCAGTCAGGATTTTTTAAAACTTTCACATCTTTTATCGTTAACTCCGGAAGAATTCAAAAAAAGTTTTTCCGGCACTCCGATACTGCGAATAGGCTATTACAAAATGATGCGCAACTGCATTATTGCAGCAGTAAACACAGGCAGCTCAGAATACATATCCTGTCTGGTCATTTTAAGGAATTCCGTACTGAAACGAATGAATCTGCTTCATGCAGAAATTACTGCTGGAAATACAGACGGCGAAAATTATTCGGAGCCCGACAGACTGCTTCGTGAAATAAGTGAATGCACCATGGTTCTCAGACATCTGGAACATGCATTCACTCTGCTTCGCAACAATCACGACTGATCAGTGATTTTCAGCCCCGGTAAATCAAAATTTGTACAAACTCACACCAAATTTAAGTTTTACAACAGAATTTACATAAAAGGCTCTCCCTGTGTATTATCATATTAATCACGAAGAGTTATCCGTTTTCCGACTTATAAAAAGGAGGCTGGCATGATTGTTTTAGGTGTTGATATCGGCGGTTCCGGAATCAAAGGTGCACTGGTTGATACAGAAAAGGGTGAACTTGTAAGTGAGAGAATTCGTATTGAAACTCCTCAGCCTGCCACTCCTAAAGCTGTGGCCAAAACACTGAAGGATCTGATTTCGAAATTTGACTATCACGGACCAGTAGGTTGCGGTTTCCCAGCAACTGTACATCACGGTGTAGCATTTACTGCAGCAAACATTGACAAAACATGGATCAATACACCCGCTGAAAAACTCTTCACGGAAACAACAGGTAATGACTGCTATGTTCTGAACGATGCCGACGCGGCCGGTATTGCCGAAATCAAATTCGGTGCAGGAAGGGACGTTCCCGGAGTCGTCATGATGATTACCATAGGAACAGGTCTCGGTTCAGCCATTTTCATAAACGGTCAGCTTTTCCCGAATACTGAACTCGGGCATCTGATTCTGAATGATGACATTGCTGAACACTACTGTTCAGATTCAGCCAGACAGCGACATGATCTGTCGTGGAAAAAATGGGGTAAGCGTTTCAACAAATACCTGCATCGTCTGGAATTTCTGTTTAATCCGGATCTGATTATTTTAGGGGGCGGAGCTTCAAAAAGCTTTGAAAAGTTTTCTGAAAAAATCGACGTAAGAACCAGGGTAGTTACGGCCACCACCCTGAACACAGCAGGAATCATCGGCGCAGCCATGCATGCGGCTGACAGCATGAAAGCCGGACTAAAACCGAACCTTGAGGCAGTCGAAGAGGCTGAAAAAGAAGACGGAGAGTAATTCCGATCCTGATGATATCTTTTTAGTCATAATGGAACCTATCCCCAAAAAACATTAAATGGAATGTGTACCGCACATTCCCTTTTTCATTGTAAGAAAGATACAAAATACTCTATGCCGGCTCCATATTTCTGATTATCACCCTCACTCCGGCCTCACTGCTGTTTTTCTGAATGTCAAAACCGTATACGGCTCTTACCTTTTTTACGCTGTAATTAGGCCATACCTTGACGTCATGATTGTAATACATACCTGATACAACCGTTCCATCAGCCATTCTCAATCTGACATTCAGGTGCTTTCCCCCAACCACATACTGACTGATAAGCTGAAACACACCGTCAAACAGCGGTGATGAAAATTCCGCCCCCCACGGCTGGTCAAACACTAGTACTCTGGCGAAATCCGAAATGAAGTAACCGCTGGGAAGTTCACCATCGGTTACAATAACCTCATCGGTACGTTCACTGCTGTAGCGGTTGGAATCCAGAATAAACTGTTCCTTGAAGAAGTTCAGATATTCCCTTCTTATAGTCAGACCGGCCGCACCTTTGTGCCCACCAAAGGCCTTAAATATTTCAGGATGCTCCTGATTAATTCTTTTCAGTGCGTCACATACATGGTAACCGTCAACGGCACGCACAGAACCGACAAGCAGTTCATCATTCGGGGAATCAGCCATGATTACGGTAGTAAGTCCTGTGAGATCCTTGATTTTTGCCGCCACAATTCCCATTACCCCGATATTAAATGATGAATTGTATAAAACAAGGGCTCCCGGAAGATTACCGTCATATTCCAGCCTTATCTGGGTGAGAGCCGTATTCATCATATCGGCCTCTATATTACGGCGATCAACATTAAAGCTCTGCAGCAGACCTGCTCCGACCTTGGCATCATCTTCCCGTTCAGCAAGAAGACATTTGACACCATAACTCATGTCTGCAATGCGACCGGCTGCATTAATACGCGGGCAGAGAGAAAAAACGATATCCGTAGCTTTAAAATTCTGGCAGTTAAGACCGCATATTCTTATAAGCTCCATTAGTCCCCTGGTGGTTCTGCCGGCCCTGATGAGTCTGATGCCGTAATCAGCCATAAGGCGGTTGTTGTAATCCATGGGAACCATATCGGCTATGGTACCAAGTGCCACGAAATCAAGATAATTGCTCACCACGGGAACGGTTAGGTTTCGTTCGCTGAAATAACCGCGTTTATTAAGTTCGCTTCTAAGTGAGGCCACCACATAAAAAATAACCCCTACTCCGGCAAGATTCTTGGAAGGGAAGGTACAGGTCTGCAGATGCGGATTAACTATAGCCTGCGCGTCAGGAATAATATCTCCTGGAATATGATGATCCGTGATTACAACCTTTATCCCCAGACTTACGGCAAGAGATACGGCTTCATTAGCCGAAATACCGTTATCAACCGTAACAATCACGTTTACTTTGCTTTCTGCGGCAGCCAGAACGATAGACCTGTTCAGGCCATAACCGTCATCCTGTCTGCTTGGTATTTCAAAAGAGACATCGCCGTAATTTATATCCCTGAAAAAACGCATTGCCAGAGCAGTACTTGTAGCCCCGTCCGCATCATAGTCCCCCACAATCATAATTTTATTCTGGGAAACTACGGCATCGGCCAGGATGTTCACTGCTTCCGACATTCCGTGAAGTGAAGGACTTAAAATCCTGTTCAAATCATAGACTGCTTCAGACGGATTCTTTACACCGCGACTCCATAATATACGTGTCAATACCGGATCCAGGTTCCAGTCAGGCAGACTGTGAAGCTCCGTATCAGGAACCCTGTGTACAATTTTCATAACTAATGGCGGCCCATATGCAGAACAAGAAAAACTATATCGTAATACGAAAATTTCTCAAAATACAGAAAAAACGTTTTTCAGTGCTGCATGGCTATAAAATGTACGACACTGATCACATTAGAGATATTATATAAATAGATAATAATATAATCTTTTAATATATTTTATGTCTCAATTTATATAATAACTAAAATAATTTTCTAAAAATTTCGTGTATTCTCGCTTTTTTGGGTATTATATATGATATAGGTCATATTTTTCAGTTTTTTATCAATGCAAGTTGAAATAAATTATCGTTCTCTGTTTTTAATACTGCCGATTCTATTCTGCACTGTGGCTCAGCTTACAGGGTATAATTTTCTGTTGCCAAACGGAAACGGTCACCTGTATACAGCCATTGCCCCGTGCGTTTTTGCTCTCGGACTGGCAATGATAATTCCTTCATCCAACCGCGGCTGGCTGATAACGGGAACGGTAACGTCTTTCTTTCTCATATACAAATTACTGCATCTGATTCAGCCTGATTATACCTATTCATCACTGGTAGCCGCATTTCTCGGGCCTTTGGCAACTGCCCTGCTGCATCCGAGAAGCCATAAAAAAATCACCTTCACGGCCAAAATTCTTAACAGAACAATAACCTTCATGATACTGATGGTGCTGTGCTGTATCCTATGCTTTGCCTCATCATCTCTTTACGAGAATATCCAGACAGGCATCAACAACCTGTATATGAGTCATATATACAACGACAGCTATTCATTCATATACGGAATCATTTATCAGTTCTGTGAAACTTTCGGTTTCGGAAGCTTTATTCTGGAAATACGCCATCTGATTGTTGATACAGGTGTATCCCAGAGTTTCTACAGCACCACCACTGCTGTGTTCACAACCGGTCTGCCGGCATTTTTTCTGGCGATAACACGCACACAGACAAGACGAAAAAGACTTAATTACCTGATGCTTTTTCTGCTGGCCCTGGCCAGTTCAACTACCGGCTACAGCATCAGTATGCTGATGATCTGTCTGCTGTGGATGCAACCGTCACTGTTCGGCCTTTATCTGATAAACTGCGTTTTCTACTACATCATTGGTTATCAGATTCATTTTGAACCGCAGAATATAAGCACTGCCTTTTACAATCCGAATTTAAACATAAGTCAGATAAACATTTATGATATAAAGTTTCTGGCCTTTGCCCTGTTTATTTTCACCTGCAATTATCTTACCGCTACCGCGGTTCTTAAGGAAAAACAGCGCTACACCCAGAAAACAGGTCAGATTATCCGTGTAAAACCACTTATAATCGACATACTGTCAGACCTCGGAACACAGGACTACAGTCTTAAAACAGTTAACATTATCAAGGCTCTAGGAGGCTTTGACAATATCGTTCACGTATCAAAGCATGACTCTACAATAACCTTTACGGTACAGGATCAGTCTGTTATTGATTTTGAACAGTTAAATGCCAATGGTACCGCCACTTTATACAGCGACAGTCTGGCCCACTGCATTTCATACACGTTACGTGACAATGCGGCCGACATTTACGGCAATATTGTAAATATCTCCTCTCACTGTCTGACGGATATTACAAGTGAGTATCATGAAATAGAGCCGTATTCGATTGAAAAAAGCAAATTCAAGAATCTGTACACCTGTAAGGAAGAAATAAATGCCATGGATTCAAATTAAACTGGGAACTACCGATAAAAAGGCTGAAAAAATCGCAGGCATGCTGTCTGGCTTCGGAGCTGCCAGCGTAACCTATATGGACACCATAGATAATCCCGTATATGAACCGCTTCCGGGGGAAACAAAGCTGTGGACCAATACAACCGTAATCGGCCTGTTTGACGCTGATACTGATACCAAACGCATCATCGACTTCTTCTATGAACATTTCGGTGACAAGATAACCTACAAGGTGGAACAGCTTGAAGACAAGGACTGGGTTCGTGAATGGATGGATAACTTCCACCCTATAAAATGCGGTGAACGTCTGTGGATCTGTCCGAGCTGGTGCGACATTCCCGATCCGTCGGCAGTAAACGTTATGCTGGATCCGGGACTTGCCTTCGGTACAGGTACCCACCCTACCACATTCCTATGTCTGTCATGGCTTGACAGCCTTAATCTCAAAGATCAGACAATTATTGACTTCGGTTGCGGCTCGGGCATTCTGGCCGTAAGTGCTCTTAAACTGGGAGCAGGCAAGGCCATAGGTATCGACATTGACCCTCAGGCTATTGAAGCAAGTAATGAAAATGCCCTCAGAAACGGAGTTAAAGACAGACTGGAACTCTATCTTCCTGCCGAACAGCCTGAAGGACTTAAAGCCGATTTTCTGGTAGCCAATATTCTTGCAGGCCCGTTAAGGGAACTGGCTCCATCAATCGCATCAATGGTTAATCCTGGCGGACTGTTTGCCATCAGCGGCATCATAGAAAACCAGTGTCAGGAACTGATGGAAATATACAGTCAGTGGTTTGATCTTGATGAACCTGTATTCAAGGAAGAATGGTGTCGCATTACAGGAAAGAAAAAATAAATTTAAAAATTTCAAGTTATTTTTTTTATAAATTTGCGGTCGGAATTGCAAAATACACTTTAAAATTTGTTTAAAAAATAATAATATATGCGCTCGTCAGTTTATATGATTTTAACCCGTCCTGCAGACAACCACTTATGTGAATACCACTTCACGTCTGCAGTAGTTTTATATTATCGTTGCAAGGTTTGAAATGTTGAATATTAATAATAAAATGAATCCTCAGAGAACCATGACTTCAGAAGAAGTTCAGGCTGCACCTCAGAAACCTTTATATGAATCAGTATTAACTTCAGTAAACAACTTCCTTAACAATCCTGAAAATGCAGACACTACTGACTTATATGAAATCGTATTAAGCGAAGTTGAACGTCCTTTACTCGACCGCGTTATGCAGTTTGTTCATGGTAACCAGACCAAGGCTGCCAAAATGATGGGCATCAACCGCGGCACCCTTCGCAAGAAGCTCAAGAAATACAGCTTAAGCTAATTTACCGGTTACGTTTCAAAACGTAATTCATTTAAAAAGAGAACCCCGTTACTGAATAATCCATGTAACGGGGTTCTCTTTTTTGAGCAAAGGTGAAAAATGAAAAGCAGGACGCCTGTATCTTGCCTGCCTTACCTAAATTTTAATGCACAAAACATACGCCTGGGATATAATGAAACGATCGATTGGGAAATATAACAGGACAATACATAAATGGCAGTAAAACTGAGACCTCGTGAAAGAGAATCCATTATTCAGTCATTACGTTCAGGCGTAACTCCCCGTACCGGCCTGCAGTTTATTCAGGTTGGCCGAGTAAAAGAAATAGAATCAATGATTCATGATCTGGATCTTGTAGCCAATGAAGGAAGCACATTCAGACTTGTTATCGGAGACTTCGGTGCCGGTAAAAGCTTCTTTCTTCAGTTAGTACGCAGCATTGCCCATGAAAAGGGACTTGTAACCATGAATGCGGATCTGTCTCCAGACAGACGTCTGCAGTCCTCAAAAGGTCAGGCTCTCAATCTTTATCAGGAATTAAGCCGCAACATGTCAACCAGGGCCAAACCTGATGGAAATGCACTGAATTCAGTTGTAGAAAAATTCATTACCCTGGCAAGAACCGAAGCTGAAGAAACCGGTACAGAATGCTCAGAAGTTATCAAAAAGCTGCTTAAACCTCTTAATGACATGGTAGGAGGATTTGATTTCACACTTGTGATCATGTCCTACTGGAAGGGGTTCAATGAAGGTAAGAATGCTCTTATAGACTGTGCAAATAAATGGCTGCGCGGTGAATATCACAGCAGAATCGAGGCACGTCAGGATCTGGGAGTAAGAACCATTATTGACGACTCTTCCGTTTATGATTTTTATAAACTGTTCAGTGTTTTCGTCCAGATTGCAGGGTATAAGGGATTACTTATTCTGATGGATGAAATGGTAAATCTTTATAAAATCCACAATCTTCGTTCCCGTGAGGCAAACTACGAACAGATACTGAGAATAATCAATGACTGTCTTCAGGGAAATGTCAGAGGCTTAGGCTTCATCATGGGTGGCACCGTTGATTTTCTGGAAGATCCTAGAAAAGGGCTTTACAGCTATGAAGCGCTTCATTCAAGACTTGCAGGCAACGTATTTGCAAAAGCTGCCGGAGTAAATGATTTAAGCGGTCCGGTTATGCGCCTTAACAATCTGACTCCGGAAGAACTGTATGTACTGCTGCACAACATTCGAAACATTTTCGCCTACTATAACGAAGATAATTACCTGGTTCCGGATGAAGCTCTTTCAAAGTTTCTTATTCACTGCTCATCACGTATAGGTGAAGCGTATTTCAAGACACCTAGAAACACGATTAAAGCGTTTGTTGATCTGCTTTCCATTCTGGAACAGGATCCTGAACTGAAATGGGCTGAACTTCTAAAAGACATCAACATAAACAGGGAAGAAGATGAATCCATGCTTGGTTTTGATGTCGCTTCAGACAGTAATAACGAGGAGCAGAACGAACAGAACGATAATGATGATGAACTGGTAAGCTTCAAACTATAGTTCATACTTATACGGTTAACAGGGATAGACTCATGTCTGTATGATAAATGTCAGAGCAGACAGGTTTATCCCTGTTTGTTTATTCACGATGTTAACACCTTAAAATTACAGTGTTACAATTAAATATTATTAACCGCCGGACTTTCACATAATTCCTGCCGGGACAGATACCAGCCCGTGAAATCTGCATTCTGCCCTGAAAATAGATAAGAGATACCCTGTAGATTATTATGACTCAGAAATCAAACTCAGATATGCTAAACCCGCTGATCGTCAGATACCTTCACCATTTGGGCTGGAAACAGCTGAATGAAATACAGGAACAGGCCATTCCATGCATACTTGAAAACAAATCTGACGTAATCATAAGCGCTGCTACTGCCAGTGGTAAGACTGAAGCCGCATTCCTTCCGGTCTGCACGTCAATACTCAATGATAATCCTGAAGGCATAGCCGCAATTTACATAAGTCCGTTAAAGGCATTAATTAACGATCAGTTCAAACGTATCGAGGCAATGGGCGACTTCGTAGGCATAAAGGTAACTCCATGGCATGGAGATATCAACACTCATGTAAAAGCCAAGACGATACAGAATCCATCAGGTATTCTGCTGATCACTCCGGAGTCACTTGAATCTCTTCTGATAAACTATTCAACATGGTATCGTAAATATCTGAAGAATCTACGTTACATCATCATTGATGAATTTCATGCCTTTATCGGCGTTGAACGAGGTTATCAGCTTTTAAGTCAGATGCACAGACTTGAAGTTATTCTGAAAAAAAGAATCACCAGAATAGCTCTCAGTGCCACCCTGAACAATATTGAATCAGCAGGCAGATGGTTACGCTCTGCCCCGAACTCAGCACCTCGTATAATTGAAAGCAAATCAGGCAACAAAACTCTTCTGCTGCAGCTCAGAGGTTATGACAGATACAGTAACGATCATGAACAGAAGGATTCAGAAAAACCGTATCATTATGACAATGTTGCTGCCGATCTGTTTAAACTTCTCAGAGGAACAACCAATCTGGTTTTCGCAAACAGCCGTGGCAAAACAGAGTATCTGGCAACCATAATGGACAAGATATCCACCGACAACAATCTGCCCGTTGAATTTTTCCCTCATCACAGTTCACTGTCCAAGGATTTAAGAGAAAGACTTGAAAACCGTCTTAAAACAGCTGATCTCCCGACGACCGCCATCTGTACACAGACGCTTGAACTTGGTATTGACATAGGAGATGTTGTCTCCATTGCTCAGGTTGATGCTCCGTCATCAGTTGCCGGTTTAAGACAGAGAATCGGGCGTTCCGGAAGAAGAGACCGTGCAGCGATTCTGCGTCTTTTCATATCAGAGCTGAGTCCTGCATCAGACTCATCAAATCCTCTTGGATGCCGGCTGAGAGATGAAACCTTTCTGTCAACTTCTCTGCTGGAACTTATGCTGAACAACTGGTATGAACCGCCGGCAACTCATGAGTACGCAATGTCAACTCTCATTCAGCAGATATTGAGCGTAATTGCTGAAGTTGGAAGCATTAAAGCAATTAGCCTCTGGAAGCTTCTCTGTCAGTCAGGTCCTTTTTCACTTGTTTCCTCAAAAATATTTGCCCAGATTCTTAGATCATTAGGCGAGAATGATCTTATTACCCAAATGAGAGACGGAGACCTGACCCTGGGACTTACTGGGGAAAAAGTTGTGTCAAAATTCAGTTTCTACAGCTCATTCAAGGTCCAGGAAGAATATACCATTGACTTTAACGGTTCCACCATCGGTACTGTCCCGTTGAATCAGCCTTTGAGTCTTGGAGACTCTTTCCTCTTTGCAGGCAAAGGATGGCAGGTAATCTTCTTTAACAGTGAAAAGAGACAGATTTCAGTAAAACCGTACAAGGAAAAGGCAAATCCTATTATTATGGACGGAAGACCGAGCAGAATTCATGACGGAGTCAGGGAAAAAATGTTTGAACTGTACTGCGGAACTGAAATTCCATCCTATCTGAATAAAACCGCAGCCAAACATTTTATTGAGGGAAGGGAAATGTTCAAAGAACTCGGACTGAAAGATAACAGATATGTAATGGGACTTGACGGTCTGTATATTTTCCCTTGGAAGGGAGACAAAATCATGAATACCATTGTCCAGATCCTGAAACATTATAAGATACAGGCAAAAAAAATTGACAGTTACATTCTGCTTCCGGGGTTGTCCACAATTACATATAAACAGATAGTTAAAACCATACTGGAATCACCTAAACTTAATGAAGAAGAAATGGCTTCAAAAATCAGCAACCTTGAATACGATAAATATGACAAATACCTGAGCAAAGAGCTAAAGTGCATTCAATACGGGTATCGCAATTTTGACATAGACGGAGCCATGAAATTTTTTGAAGAGGCGCTAGTCGTAAAGACGCCATTTAATCCGAAAAACAATGCCGCCTATAATATCTGCAGTGATATACCAATGAACAGATAAAAACACAGAACCTCAGTGCAACAGACCGGCTTCTCAGCATAGGGAAGCCGGTCTGTCCAACTAAAAAATTCTTACTAAAGAGACATCATCGGCTCAAAAATAACGTATTGAAGGGTCATTAAAATCAACAGAGAATAGATTCCGATAATCACGTCATCAATAGCTATGCAAAGACCTTCAGGTAAATGCCTGAACATCAAAGATATGGGCCATGGCTTTAACATATCCACAAATCTGAAAGTAAAAAAAGCGATGACTACATAGTACCATTCGGTTAGACAGCAACAGGTTACCAGCATACCCACAAAATCATCAAAAACAATTCTGTGTTTATTGGTCATTCCAATGAGTTTTATCAGGCTGGTACATATATACACTGATATCAGTATCATCAGAACAAGTAAGGGGAATTTTATATACCAGTCAAGACTTACAAAAACAATACAGAGAGGAACAGAGGCAAGCGATGTGATGGTTCCCGGTCTTGAGGCCTTTAAGCTTAATCCGAAAGCAGTTGCCAGCAAATGTACAGGGTTGGCTAAATTTATATAACCAAGCTTAGTCTTGTCAGACTTGAATGGTTTATCATTAACCTGATTTGAACCTTCTGTCATAGCAACTCCGTAAAAAACAAAAACCGCACATAAGTGCGGTTTAATTTTATCACAAAATGATAATTTAAAATAAATATATCTAACAGGTTCAGTTACATATTAAGAAGAACAAAAATCTCATTCTTATTCTTTAATACAATCTGATTATTGTCAGATTCAACATCATCAGGACTTAAACGAAGAGTTCTTAATGTGTAGAACAGAAGAGCCTGACGACACTTATACACAACTTCACCGTTTTCCATGCCATAGTCAAGCTCAATAGCCTTTCTCTGACTTTCTGACAGATTAGGATTTGGAATAATATGAAGAGAAACCACAAAGTTCCATCTCATATCTTCATTAGGATCGATATTGGAAGAATCCATCTTACCTACGGATAAAATACGTGACAGAACAAAATCTCTGAAATCATGCTTTTCATGGCAGTATGCACGAACATGCCATCTGATTCCGTCAAAACCTAATGCATGTGGAGAAATGATGCGTGATGTAGCTTCGATCCTACTCATTGACTGATAAGTAATTCTTAAGGAATTCTTATTTAAAATACAGTAAACAATAGTGGTAAGAATCTCAAAGTCCACAGTACGCTTCGGCGGAACAAAACATGCGACACTTGGAGTCTGTAAAAGATAGTTGCTTGTATCATGGAGAATACCCTGAGCATTCATATACAAGTCATTCAGATAGGAAGTTGCACTGCAGATATTATATAAAGGTCTGTATTTCGCAGTTTTAATATATACTTTCTGGTGACGGTCATACTCAAGATTATGAGGTGCCATTTCAGTGTATTTGGATAAGTCTAACGAAGACTGAGGAATAGAAATTCCAAAGAATTCAACAAGATCGGAACGATTGATATGTCCACTCCAACATAAACGGTAATCAATAAACTCCAATCGTCGTTCCTGATTCCATTTATTTGTACCTGGTTTAGCAATAACCTGTTTTTTCAGTGCATTGGCTACACCTTTAGAAGAGGTCTTTGCTGACTTACCGTTAGCATTAATTGGGTTCATAGTATTTTCCATTGATTTATTGTGCGTATTATAATAATTTACAAATTACAATTTAATGCAATTACAAAAATAATAAATAATAATAAGTAAATTAAGATTTATTAATATAGATGTAGTGTGTACTATTATGGATCAATTTAAAAGGTTTTTGCAAATAAAAAAAATAAAAATCTTATTTTTTCCATTTTTAAATTATATTGTCAGAATCAAAACACATATATTTTTTAATTGCATTTACCGAATTAAATCACTTAGTAATGTAGACAAAACCATAAAAAATGTACATATTCCAAGTTTATTGGTAGGTTATAATTATAAATTTATAAAATATATTGTTATATAATGTTATTATCTTGATTTGAATAATTTTTTTAACGATCCGTATAGAACGAATTTTTATACGCACATACATATCTTTAATGCACTCAACAGATTATAATTATTATATATAACCCAAAATTTGATAGTAACAGACAACGATCCTTAAAACCGCTCAAAAGACCTGAAAAATAAAGCTTTAGCAAATTACAAAACAGCTTAACTCATTTAATAAAAAGACCTTACGCAAAACGCATAGAACTGTGTGCATAAATACATATAGAGATATCATAATAATAAGAAAGCAACTCATCTTTTTAAGAATACTGGCTGCGTGTAAAGAATGAATGGCAGAAGGCACAAAAATTCAGCAAAATGGGTTGCCAGGCTCATTCATAAACGATTAACCCAAGCAGAGATGACATCGAAAAATCAAATAAAGAAATAACTAAGAATATACTTAACCCAGAAAATAAAAGCTATACAGTAGAAACAAAAAAACCGACTGTAAAAGTCGGTTCTCTGA
>LXOW01328075.1_pt1 | contig 27180 bp, 28 predicted proteins | sample 1368591 | NCBI WGS metagenome assembly LXOW01 (sample SAMN04884650, study PRJNA319009) | bovine gut metagenome | isolation source: Cow rumen | host: Bos taurus | place: Italy: Legnaro (PD) | collected 2014-07-09
CCGCCGGCATCAATATGGCGGGAAGATCGGCTGAATTTGACAACGCTATCCCGATGAATTCCATTGGCTTTTTCGGGCTTCATATTATGTCGGCAGGCAATTACTCCGGCGATTGCAGCGAAGAAAAAACGGAAAACACGCTGAAACGCTTTTTTACAAAAGACGGTTTGCTTAAAGGATTTATTCTGATCGGCGCGACCGAACGCGCGGGAATCTATACCGCACTGATTCGCGATAAAACGCCGCTTAAAACCATCGATTTTGATCTTACAAAAAAAGTTGCTTCTAATTTGGTTTTCAGCAAAAAAATACGTGGAAAAAAGTTCGGAGGTGTAGTATAATATGGTTGTAAATGCCGAAAACCTCGGATATAAAGAGATAAACGACGCTTTGCGTTCCGGCGAAAAAGAGTGCGTCATCAACGGCGTTTTAGGCCAACGCTTTATCGCGGCGGGCATGGCAAATAAGAATATTACCATAAACGGCACGCCCGGCAATGCGCTCGGCGCTTACCTGAACGGCGCAAAAATCTCAGTAAACGGCAACGCACAGGATGCCGTGGGCGATACCATGAACAGCGGTGAAATCATGATTCACGGCAATGCCGGCGATACCGTCGGCTACGCTATGCGCGGCGGAAGTATCTATATAAAAGGCGACGCCGGCTATCGCGCCGGAATACACATGAAAGCGTATAAAGAAAAAGTCCCCGTTATGATCATCGGCGGCAAGGCAGGAAGTTTCCTCGGCGAATATCAGGCAGGCGGCGTGATCGTGGTTTTGGGGCTGACCGATGGTGAAAAAAATATTGTGGGCAACTTCCCCTGCACCGGCATGCACGGCGGAACCATGATCCTGCGCGGCGACTGTAAGGGGATCGCTTTCCCGAAACAGGTGACCGCTAAACCGGCAGGCAAAGAAGATTTTCCCAAAATAGAAAAATATGTGACCGCTTATTGCAACCTGTTCGGCGGCGATAAAAAGACAATCATGGACTCACCCTTTACCGTTATAACGCCGGACAGTAAAAATCCGTATAAACAGTTGTATGTTGCAAATTAGAGAAAGTGAGTGGATTTTGTGAATTACTCAAAAGACGAAGTGATGCAATATGTTATGGAGGAGGATGTTAAGTTCATCCGCCTGGCCTTCTGCGATGTGTTCGGAAAACAAAAAAATATCTCCATTATGCCGGACGAATTGCCTCGCGCTTTCCGTCAAGGAATCGCGTTTGACGCCTCCGCCATAGCAGGCTTTGGCGATGAGTCACACTCTGATTTGTTCCTTCATCCGGAACCCGAAACACTCACATGGCTTCCCTGGCGACCGGAACACGGCAAGGTTGTGCGTATGTTCTGCTCTATTACTAATCCTGACGGCACTCCCTTTGAATATGATACAAGGGGACTCCTTAAAAAAGCCGTGGCGGATGCCGAAAACGCCGGATATACTTTCTATTTCGGCGCCGAGCAGGAATTTTACCTGATGGAACTCGATGAAAAGAATAATCCCACCAAAATCCCTTACGATAACGCCGGATATATGGATATCGCCCCCGAAGACAAGGGCGAAAACGTCCGCCGTGAGATATGCCTGACTCTGGAACAAATGGGTATCATGCCTGAAAGTTCTCACCACGAGGAAGGACCCGGACAAAACGAAATCGATTTCCGCTTTTCGGATGCGCTTACCGCCGCAGACAATGTCATGACCTTTCAAACAGTTGTAAAAACCGTTGCCCGCAGAAACGGTCTTTTTGCTGACTTTTCACCGAAACCACTCCCTGATACCGCCGGTAACGGTTTTCATATCAACTGTTCCGTAAAGGCAAAAGAGTCGACCGCAAATCATCGCTTACTGCTTTCGGGGATTCTTGAAAAAGCCATACCGATGACGTTGTTTTTCAATCCGCAGGAAGACTCCTACAAGCGGTTGGGACAGAAAAAAGCGCCTAAATATGTTTCGTGGGGGAAAGAAAACCGCTCTCAACTGATCCGTATACCCGCGGCAGAAGGCGAATATCGCCGCGCGGAACTCCGCTCGCCCGACCCTGCCGCTAATCCGTATATTGCTTTCGCATTGATCATATGGTCGGGGCTTTACGGTATGAACCAAAATAAGGAAATGCCGGAACCGATAGATATCAACGTTTATAAAGCCAACGAGGAAAACCTGCGCTATTTGCACAAACTTCCCGAAAGCATCGAAGAAGCAAAGCGAGCCGCACAAAACGATGATTTTATCAAGAAATATATCCCGAAAGCAATACTCGATATCTACTGCGCCGGATAATACGGCAACCGATTACGAAAGAGGGGAGGAACGGATTTGAGCCTTAAAGAACAGATTTACAGCGTATTGATTGTATCTGCCGCTGAAAAATTCAATCAGGCAATACCCGAGATTTTTTCCGTTCCTTTGTTCTCGCCAGTCAGTACGGTAACAAATGTCAGCGCGGCAAAACGCGCTATCGGTGAGCGTGATTTTGATATTGTGATCGTGAATTCACCGCTGCCTGACGATTACGGTCTTCGTTTCGCCATTGATACCGTAACGTCTTATAACGCTGTGGTATTGTTTTTAGCCCGATCCGAACAGTATGAGGACGCTTACGGCAAACTCGCCGAGCACGGCGTGTTTATGCTTCAGAAACCAACTTCCCGCGCGGTGCTGGAAATTGCTTCGGGCTGGCTTATAAGCGCCAGAGAACGAANNTCGTCGGCAGCGTCAGATGTGTATAAGAGACAGGTGCTGGAAATTGCTTCGGGCTGGCTTATAAGCGCCAGAGAACGAATACGGAAAACCGAAAAAAAGACCCTCTCGATTGAAGAAAAAATGAACGAGATCCGTACCGTCAACCGTGCCAAGTGGCTACTGATCAGCGAACTGAAAATGACCGAGCCGGACGCGCACCGCTACATAGAAAAACAGGCAATGAACCGCTGCGTTTCACGCCGCAGTATAGCAGAAGAAATAATCAAAACTTACGGATAATATGAGGCGGCGGGAAATTCCGCCGCCTTAGTCTGTTAAAAAAGTTCAGTAAATGCCGGGATTTTTCGACGGACAGTGCAGCCGCACGATCGGGCGACTGCTTAGTTTGCTATAAACGGAATAATAATATCAAGTGTGATCGTTTTCGATCGGGAATGCTTTTAAAGTTGATCACACGATCTCAATGCCGCAGTTTTTGTCGAATGACGGATTGCAGGCGTAAAAATTGCGGGCGTTCAGGCGTTGTTTAGTGCGTTCCAGACCTTCTCCGAAGCGTTGGTAGTGCACGACTTCACGTTGACGAAGGAATTTGATCGGATCCCGCACTTCCGGGTTATCCACCAGACGCAGAATATTATCGTAAGTGGTGCGGGCTTTTTGTTCCGCCGCCAAATCTTCGTGCAAATCGGAAATCGGATCGCCTTTTGCTTGAATGTATTCCGCGCGCCAAGGCAGGGAAGACGCCGCGATCGGATATACCGCCGACGTGTGATCGACAAAGTATTTGTCAAACCCGCTTTTTTTGATTTCTTCAATCGAAAGGTTTTTGGTCAATTGATAAATGATCGCGCAAATCATTTCCATATGCGCTAATTCTTCAGTTCCAATATCGGTCAACAACCCTTTTAGTTCATCATAGGGCATGCTATATCGTTGAGTCAAATACCGCATCGAAGCCGATAATTCGCCGTCAGGACCGCCGAATTGACTGATAATAATCTGCGCGGATCGCGGATCGGGTTTGGTAATTCTTACCGGATATTGCAGTTTCTTGTTATATTGCCACATATTCAATCTTCTCCTTCGTTTTCCCAGGGCCAAGGCTTTTTGATCCAGCCCCATGTTTTGCCGGGCGTCACGTCTTCCGCCCGCTTAATATAGGGGCCGAATTGGGTTTCATATTCCTTGATCGCTTCGGTGCGTTCGCGTTTGTATTTTTCAAACGCGGCCATCGCACGGCGGTCGGTGGGATGCGTGTCAAGAAACAGAATGGTTTCATAAATGGCAAAATCCAGCGCGTCAATGCGCCGTTTTAAAGTCATTCTATTTTCCATTTGAAGCGCCTCCCCCACAGAAAGGTTTATATAATGCCGGGAAAACGGTTCCTTTCCGGAAACCCGTTTCCGGTTCATAGGGCTGCCCGAAGGTTTGTATGTCGATCGACACAATGGCCGGAAGCCATTCTGCGGATGGGGTCAGATCGTCCATTTCCCTTTCGTTCAGAATGTCTCTTTCTTCCATGATTTTTCTCCCTTTTACAAGATTTTCATCTGTTTGTTTTTGCAGGGCTTGGGTTCCCTGCTCATTACCATCGTATGCGGACAAAGAAAAAACGGGACAACATTTTTATGGAACAGTTTGCCGTCTTAGAATGAGAGAGTGCGACCGGTTTGCATCACTTTTTCAAAGAAACAAGGAAATTTTAGAAAAAATGGTTGAGTTCCGCAAAAAATGTGTTATAATATTCTTGTATACGATTGTTGAAAAACGGAGGGTTGTTCTATGGAAAACAGAGAAACCGAACTTACGGTCAGCACCGACGTTCTTGAAAAAATGGTGGAGATCGCCGCCAAAGAGGTGGAAGGCGTTGAGAACCTTTCTAAAAAGGCCATTGACTTAAAAGGCGTCATGAAAAGCAAAAGCGCCTTGAAGGGCGTAAAAATCGAAAACATCAACGGCGCAATGGAAATCAATGTTTATCTGTGTGTAAAGGAAAATGCAAAGGTAAAAGAAGTTGCTGAAAAAGTCCAGCAAAATGTGAAGGATAAAATTCAAACAATGACGGGGAACGCCATTACGCAAGTGAACGTCAATATTGCGGATATCGCGATTTCTGCGACGGCGTAAACGGGCGATTACGTTTAGGAGGGAAAGAAATGTCTGTTATCATGTTGCAGGACGACCGGTTCGACCAGGAAGTTTTGCTGTCGGATAAACCGGTATTGGTGGATTTTTACGCCGATTGGTGCGGGCCGTGTAAAATGGTTTCTCCGGTAATCGAGGAAATTGCCGCGGAACGCGAGGACATTAAAGTGGTCAAGGTCAATGTGGACGATCAGCCGCGTTTGGCTGAACGGTTCGGCGTAGCCTCGATTCCCATGATCTTGGTATTCAAAGACGGGGAAGTTTGCCGTTCCGCCGTGGGTGCCCGCCCGAAACAGGCAATTTTAGAATTGCTGGATTAGAAAAGAAAAATCAAAAAGAACCGACGTTCCCGATTTCGGGAACGTCGGAGTTTTTCTATCTATTGAACGATCTATCAATCGTTTGAACAATCTCGAATCATAACGCGATTTATTCTTGAATGACCAAAATCACCAACAGCATAACATTGAAAATGACACTTATCGTATTTCTTGCATCGGGGTTAACAGATTTCCCGGATGAAGATCGAAATCAAATTGTTTGACAAATCATACAAAGTTGCTTATGTTGATAAATCGCTGTTACTCGGTTGAAATCATTACATTGTACATGGGAATCACCTGAATCAAAGTTTTTTCAAAGCAAGCGTTCTCACAATCATAATAATCACCTTTTGGCTTTATTAAAATCCCGAAGGAACTATTACATGTACATGGGTCTAATCTCCACATTCGAAATATTGTTTTGAGTTTTCCGATCTTACTTCATCGGACTCACGCCTTTCTTTTTTCTGTCTTTATTATATCACTTTTACCCAGTTTGTCAAGAGTTATTGGATAACTTTTATACGAATTTACAATTTGTTCACATTCTTGCCAAATGTGGTTGATTGTGGTACAATAAGAAATAACGATAAGAACGGAGAAAAAAGAAGGTGTTGTTATGCGGCCGATGGCTCCGCCGCCCGCCGGTATGCGCGGTCCCATGCATATCGGAGGAGGTCCGCGCGGCTTTTTAACAGAGGAAGAAAAACAAGCCGGTCCCAAAGTGACCAAGGCGCTTCTGCTGCGGATTTTCGGATATTTAAAACCGTATCGGCGGCAGTTTTTGCTGGTGTTCCTTGCTTTGATCATTTCGGCTGTTTTAGGTCTTTTCCCGGCCATTATCATCGGAAAGATCGTGGATGCCATCATCGGAGGAAGCGCCGGGATCGGCGTTTTGCTTCGTTTACTGGCGCTGGCGTTTTTTGTCCTGACAGCCGCGCAGATCATTTCGGTGTTGGAACAGTACATCAATTCCTGGATTTCGCAAAAAATCATTTTTGATATGCGCAATCAAATGTATGATCACCTGCAGCGGATGCCGCACGCTTTTTTCACCAACGAGCGACAGGGTGATATCGTTACACGGATGAACAGCGATATCGGCGGCGTGAGTACCGTCATTTCGGTTATGCTGACATCAACGGTCAGTAATGTTTTGACGGTCGTCGCCTGCGTTTTTTATTTGTTTTATACCGATTGGCGGTTGGCGATTGTCGGATTGCTTGTTTTGCCCTTGCTGATCATGCCGACNNGTTGGGAACTGGCGGGACTCGCGCAGGAAAAGCAGGACGAATTGAATCAGCATGTGGAAGAAACCTTGTCGGTCAGTGGTTCCATGCTGGTGAAACTCTTCACGAAAGAGCCGGTGGAATATCAAAAATTCAGAGATATCAACGACCGTGTGACCACTGTAACCATTAAGGAACGGCAGGCGGGAAGTTGGTTTCACGTCTTTTTGGGATTGTTTATTCAAACGGCGCCGCTTCTGATCTATTTTGCGGGAGGATTCTTGATCATCGCCCGCCTTGACAATACGTTGACGGTCGGAAGCATTTCCGTCGTGGTCGCGCTGGTGAACCGTCTTTACCAGCCGGTGCGGACGCTTTTGGATCTACAGGTGGATTTTATTCGCTCCATGGCGTTGTTCAGCCGTATCTTTGAATATTTTGACCGCAAGGTGGAAATTGAAAATCCCAAACACCCCAAAAAGCCGGAACTGGATCTTTGTGAAATCGTTTTTGACCATGTACATTTTTCCTATGAAAAATCCAAAGAGATTTTAAAAGGTGTGAGTTTCACGGTTCCGGGCGGCAGCATGGTCGCGATCGTGGGAGCGTCCGGCGCAGGAAAGTCCACCATTATCGGGATGATCCCGCGATTGTACGACGCTACTTCCGGACGGGTGACGGTGGCGGGTATCGACGTCAGGGAATTCGATCTTGGATATTTGCGAACAAACATCGGTATGGTCACGCAGGATACCTATCTGTTCAACGGAACCATTTTAGAGAATTTGCTTTATGCAAAACCGCAAGCCGATCGCGAAGAGATCGAAAACGCCTGTCGGGTAGCGAATATTTACGATTTCATCATGGGCTTGCCCAAACAGTTTGACACCGTGGTGGGAAATCGGGGATTAAAACTTTCCGGTGGCGAAAAACAACGCGTTTCCATTGCCCGTGTGGTGCTGAAAAACCCTAAAATACTGATTTTAGACGAGGCGACGTCTTCCCTTGACTCGATTTCGGAAAATCTGATCCAATCGGCGCTGAACACCGTTATGAGAGGGAGAACCAGTCTGGTCATCGCTCATCGGCTTTCAACTGTGATCGCCGCCGACCGGATCATGGTCATGCAAGACGGGATGATCACCGAAACCGGAACGCACGGTGAACTGTTAAAAACCAGCGCAAAATACCGCGAATTGTATGAGACACAATTCAAAAAAGTCCTGGATTACGAAAAAAATCATTTGCAATAGAAATTAAAAACAGAAAAATCTCCTCCTGTACGGAAGAGATTTTTCCCTGTAAGACCCTGCTTCGGTCAAAAATAATCACGATGATGTGTCGTCGGATCGTAGGGCGTTTTCCGCAGATAGATCGCTTTCAAGTCGGGATTTCCAAGAAGCCGATTCCATCGCCGCATACACTTGCTGTTGAGAAGGATGTTCGGTTTCAAAAACCTTCAAATCGCGATCGTTTTTTGATTTTTTTTCGTTTCGTTCGCTCAATGCTTGTCACCTCATTTTCAGTATGCGCGGAAAATGAGTAATTATCAGAAGCGGCGTCAGCGGTAAAAACAGGAATTGCCGTAAGGATGGAAATCACCTTACCGAACAAGAAAACAGATGACGACGGGAAAAGAAGACAAAAGTAAAAATGCCTCGGCACGCGTTTGCGTGTCGAGGCACTCGATTGGCGCGCTGAAAGGGACTCGAACCCCCGGCCCTCTGCTTAGAAGGCAGATGCTCTATCCAACTGAGCTATCAGCGCAAAAAGCGATATAACTCACAAAACCGGAGTTTACCGATTGCTTATTATAGCATATCTTTTCCCAATAATCAAGAAATTTTCAATTCTTTTTTAAAAAGTGCTTATCACGATGCGTTTTGGCGGGCGTTTCGTCCAAACGGAAGACTAATCAAAACGCCTAATACCATGAGCGCGAACCAAGTCAAAATCAAACCGCTCCAACCGATTTTCGAAACTGCGTTTGCAAATGCGATGGAAGATACTGCTGCGGCTATGTAACTGGAAAAATCCAAAAATCCGGTTGCGGAAGAGACGAACCCGGTATCTTCAAGGCTTGGGCAATAAACGCTCCAAATCATGGTGGCGGCGCTGTTGGAAGCCATAATGGCAAATACCAGAAAGAAAATATTGAGCGCGGGCTGTTTGATGAAAAATACCAACGCAAAAGACACCGCGGCGGCGATAAAAGAAAGAAGAAGTGTTAAATCCATATCATTCTTTAATAATTCGTACAAAAACACGGCAATAAAAGCCGCGGCAGAAATCACAAAGGTCGCTACGGTAAACAAAAGCGCCGAGGTTTTTGGGGAAAAATCCAGATATTGAGATATATAGGTCGGCATCCAAAAAACGACCGTGGTGCGGACGATGCCGCTAAGCACAGCGACCCCCGTAAACTTCAAAATCTGTCTTTTCAGCAAAAGACGAATACCGCCGGTTTGTGTTTTTGTTTTTGTTTTTTGAACCGGGCGGTACTGGATGATTTTTTTCCGTTCCATCCACGAAAAAAGGATCAGGCAAAGAAGCCCCATCAAAACCAGCGTAGCGCTTCCGGTGTAAAAAACACCTTGCCATGTCATCCAAACCGCAAAAACGCCGGCTAAGGGCGATCCTAAAAAAGAAGAAAACGTATAACCCAGCGAACAGCGCGTAGCGTAAATCAACTTGGTGTTTTCCGCCGTGACTTTTGTCATGGGCGCATAGATCATGGAAAGAAAAAATCCCGTAAGACCATAAGAAATATAGACGATCAAAAAGTTTGTTGACAAAAGCGGAAACAACGTATGACAGATCCCGCTGAGCAATAGCCCGAAACTCACCATATATTTCGCTTTGATATGATCCCCCATCACACCGTTGACGAGTTGTCCCACCGCATAGGCGATAAAAAACACCGACGAAAGAGAACCGATTTGCTCCGTGGAAAAAGTTCCTTCTTTCACGATCGCAGGCGTGACCGCGCTTAGAATGTTTCTGACGATATAGACCGCTAAATAGGACACGGAACATAAAATGCCGATCCAAAGCGCATTGCGTGCCGATGAATGTTTGGGCTCTGTCAAAAGAATCGCCTCTCAGCCATAGTTTTTAATTTAACAACAAGAGTATTCTAACACTGACTTTCTTGAAAAACAAGACCATATCTTGCTTTATATTTCACTTTTTTTGCCCTTTTCAAGAAATCAGTCTATTCAAAAGACCTTCTTGGTCTGTAAAAAGTATAATTTCCCATCAAAAATTGAAAAATCAAAAGATTTTTGTTGACAGAAGCGACCGGTTTGCGTTATAATCTAAAATTGACAGGTAAAATGCAAATGTGTCGGTTTTTCCGTTCTATACGATTTTCGGCTTCTGTCCCGGCACGCGCAAAGACCTTTCAAAAACAGGCAATGTCATAGACGTTTGACGGTCCTTGTGACCGTGACGCAATCGACTTTCGCAGATCATCTTTTTTGACGGGTGATCGCATCGCTTGCAATACCAGGATATAAGGAGGGTTATCTTTGAAAAGGACATATCAACCTAAAAAACTCCATCGTAAAAAAGAGCATGGCTTTTTAAAAAGAATGTCAACATCCAACGGCCGCAAGGTTCTTGCCCGCCGCCGTGCAAAAGGCAGAAAGCAGTTGACATACTAAAAGCCACTTCATGTGGCTTTTCCTTTTATGGAGTCATGGAAAAGATTAAACAAAACTTCGAATTTCGCCGCGCATATTCGCGCGGAAAGGCTTATGTGACCCCGTTTTTTGTGATTTATGTTTTTAAAACCAGAAAAAGCACGGTTCGTTTAGGCGTCACCACCGGCAAAAAAATCGGCAAAGCCGTTGCCCGTAATCGCGCCAGACGGGTCATTACAGCCGCGTTCCGGGAAAACCTGCCTTTCCTTTCGACCGGATATGATTTTGTGATCGTGGCACGAACTCGGATTCTTACCGTGAAAAGCACCACCGCTGCCGCCGCCATGAAAAAACAACTGCAGGCAGCCGGATTATGGAATCGTTATGAAACCGATCAGTAATCTCTTGATCGCGCTGATTCGCGTGTATCAAAAAAGCATTTCTCCCGCAAAAACCGCTTGTTGCCGTTTTACACCCACCTGTTCGGCTTATGCCATAGAAGCCATCCGAAAGAGGGGCTGTCTGGTCGGTTCGGCGCTGGCTCTTTGGCGGATCCTTCGCTGTCATCCGTTATGCAAAGGCGGTTATGATCCCGTACCTGAAAAACGGAACTCCAAAACAAAACAATAACCTTGCCGCGTTAGGCGGCTTGAACGGACGGTGCGTATGCAGTCGCTATTTAACATTATCAATATACCGTTTGGTTATATCATGCGGTTTTTCTCTACACTTTTGGGCGGAAATTTCGCCGCCGCGGTGTTTGCCTTTACCCTTTTGATCAATGTTGTTTTGATCCCGCTGAATATTAAAAGTCAAAAATCTTCGGTACAGCAAACCAGAATCAAACCGAAACTCGACGAATTGAAAAAACGTTACGGGGATGACCGTCAAAAATACAGCGAAGCCATGCAAAAACTGTATCAGGAAGAAGGCGTCTCCATGTCGGGCGGTTGCCTGCCGATGGTGATCCGCCTGGTTTTGATGCTGAGTATTTACAGCATTATTCTTTCTCCTTTGACCTATATGGCAAACGCTGACAGTAAACAAGTCACCAATGTTACAAATGCTATTTCTACAGCGATGTCGGATTTAAAAGCATCCGATGAGGAAGCCTACAACCAGATCACCAAAAAGATTTCCTGGAAAGCCTCGACCAGAGGAAGCGAATTGTTGTTGATCAAAATTATTCGCGACGATCCCGGTATTTTGAAAGAAATCCTTTCGGATGAACAATATCAAAAGATCGAAAATGATTTGACCGCGGTCATCAAAGCAGATAAAGAAACCAGCGTGACCTATTCCTTCCTGGGAATGGATCTCACACAAACGCCCAAATTCTCTTTTGACTTATTCCACGATGCGCAACGGATCTGGATCATGCCGATCATCGCCTTTTTGGCGCAAATGCTGACCAGCGCGTTGTCGCTTGTGCTGCAGAAAAAAATCAATCCCGATGCGCCCAATATGGCCGGTATGATGCTGACCATGCCTCTGATTTCCTTGATACTTGGTTTTACGTTCCCCGGCGGCGTGACCTTCTATTGGGCCTGCTCGGCACTGATCAGCGGATTGATTCAGGTCGGCGTGCAAAACTTTTACGGTCCTCATAAAATGCTTTCCAGAGAACGTGCAAAGGAACTCGTGCGCCAGTGTGATTTTGAAAATACCCAAATCAAAAAGGCGGAACAAAACAAACAAAACGATTCCGCAGACGAATAAGGAGGACTTTTCTTGATAAAAGAAGCAACCGGCTTTGGTCAAACGATCGATGAAGCCAAAGAACAGGCTATTGCCAATTTAAACGCACCGCTTGACGCGGATATTCAATTTGAAGTAATTTCTACCTCTAAGAAAAAAGTGCTGGGACTGTTTGGAGGAAGACGGGCAGAAGTCCGTGTTTTTATTGAACTTCCGGATCCCACGAAAGCACAGCCCAAAAAAACTCCCGTAAAACCGCAGAAAAAAGATTCTGCTCAAAAGAATGCGCCGAAAAAGCCGCAAACCGAAAAGGGAAATGAAAAAACTGCGGCAAAAGCGGCACCCAAGACGGCGCCGAAAAAGAACTTGTCCGCTTCTTTGGAAGTCTACGGCGAACCGGTGGACGCTTCCACATTCCCCGCTGACTCGAAAGAAGGTCGCGCAGTCGCGTACCTGCGTGCTATTTTGGAGAAACTGGGATGTACCGATTTGTCGATCCGGGTAGCGTCAAAGGAAAACGGCGCTTTCATTCTTTTAGACGGCGAAAATCTCAATGTCGTCATCGGTCGCAGAGGAGAAACCTTGGATTCACTGCAATATCTGACCAGTCTTGCGGCCAATCGCGGCGGCGGATACTTTAAAATCACCATTAACATCGGCAATTACCGTGAAAAGCGTGAAGAAACACTGACGGCACTCGCCGGCCGTGTCGCGGCACAGGTACTCAAGACTGGTAAATGCCGCAGTTTAGAACCGATGAATCCGTATGAGCGCCGTATCATTCATACGGCTGTTCAAAGTATTGAAGGCGTATATTCCTCCTCTTACGGGGAAGGCGCCGGACGGCGTGTTATCATCACTCCGGACGGTCAGGAACCTGTCCCGCCGAAACATGAAGATCATCATCGGCACGGGAAATCTTCGTCTCACCGTCGTTCCGCGCCGCGAACAACCACCAATCATGTGCCGGCACGCGAACCAAAAAAGGACAGCGATACGCCGCTTTACGGAAAAATCAACTAAAAGTCGCTATGTGATAATCGTTCCGGCAATACCGCCTCGCAGAAATAAAGGTATTGCCGGAATGAGGTTTTCGAAAAACGCGGAAAAATTTCTTGACTTTATCAGGGAAATGTGTTATAATATTAAGGTGCTGATAATGCTGGTGTAGCTCAGTTGGTAGAGCAGCTGATTTGTAATCAGCAGGTCGGGGGTTCAAGTCCGTCCACCAGCTCCATTTCTTTTGAAGAAGACAAGAGTTGGTGAAAATCGCACAAATTGAATAAGGGAGAGTTCCCGAGTGGCCAAAGGGGGCAGACTGTAAATCTGTTGCTTCTAGCTTCGATGGTTCGAATCCATCCTCTCCCACCATCCGGGCAGGTTTTTTAACCTGCCCGTTTCTTATGCCAAAATGCCCGAAAACGCCCTATTCATGCGGGTTTCCGGACTTGCATAAGTTAACTTGAGTAATCTTAGATTCGTCTAAATTGGGCTACTTTTGGGTCATTTTGGGCTATTATTGGGCTACTTTTTTGCCCATTTTTTTGCTATTTTTAGTGTTTATAATGATGAAGTGATATGCACCCCAAAAGTATCAAACTTTTGGGGTGCATATCATTCAAAGGCTACGATTTTATTTTCCGGTTGATTCAGTTGATAGAATTCATTATTTCCTTATAAGTTACAAGTGACACATTTCCAAGCTCTATAGCCCTTTCGGTGCAACCTTTTGTAAAACCGGATTTAGAGAATAAGAAAAAGTGCCTTTTTTTGTATGAGAACAGATTGCTTCTCTCGGTGAGGGTTTCCAAAACAGAAATATCAACTTTTTCATTTGTCCATTTGCACTCGGCAAATAGGGCAGTTTCTTTATCCTGCGCACCCATAATGTCAATCTCCGCTTGACATTTATGGATAGGATCATTGCCCCACCAGCGACCAAGAGATGCAAACTCCACCGGAGATTTGCCACTAATTAACAGTTTCCAAAGATATTGCTTGCAGATTTCTTCAAATACCTTTCCCATATAATCAGACAAGTAAGGTTCAATTCGTTTATAAACAATATTTGCTGCGCCACGCGCAATCATTGATGCGTTATCCGGCACAAAGCGATACCAAAAACGAAACATATTATCATCAATAGAGTAGATCGTTTTCTTGGATGATTTCTCGCCGTATGGCATTTCCTTCTGAACAATTCCTAATGTTAAAAGACTTTTAATATAGGTTGAGCATTTGTTTGTATCTTCGCCTATCTTGCTTGAGATTTCCGACATACGGGAAGAACCGGTAGCAATAGCCGTGATAACGGCTGAATNNGTTGAAGAACGTATTTTTTATATTCTCTTCAATGCCCTTTTTATCATTCATCTGTAAAAGATACTGCGGTGTTCCGCCCATAATACCGTAAGCAAGTGCTTTATCTTCCGGTGAAAAATTATTGAAATAATGGCAGGTCTCTTCAAAGCTGAAAGGAAGTAGTTTGATTTGAGCCGTTTTTCTGCCGTAAAGGGGTGCTTTATACGCGAGTACATGATCTTCCATATACGACATAGATGAGCCGCAGAGAATCAACATCAATTTGGAGTTATCCTTATACTTATCGATTAGCATCTGGATTGTGGAAGCAAAACTTTTAGAAACATGCGCAACATATGGATACTCATCAATAGCGAGAACAACTCTTTTATTTAATGAAAGCTTAAAAACAGTATCCAGTGCCGCCTGAAAAGATACAAAGGATGTCTCTGTGTTATCTATTCCGCTGACATACTCAAGAATACTTGTGCTGAGATTTTCAAGATTTTGCTTTGCGTTACTTTCAACACCGGTAAAATATATGGCGTTTTTATCATCTATAAACTGCTTGATTAGTTCCGTCTTACCCACGCGACGGCGACCGTAAAGCACAACAAATTCAAACTTACCGGAATTATATAAGTCGTTCAGAGCGGTAAGTTCTTTTTCTCTGCCAATAAACATAGTCAAAACCTCCGTATCAGATTAACCGCAGTATATCACAGATTTATAAAAAAGTCAAGTATGATTAGGTAAATCATACTTGACTTTTTGTGCCATTTAATTTTGTAAAGGAAATATTTATGCGCCTTTTATGATTCTAAATCTGCTCGAAGGATAAAGTGTAAGTCCGTTTTGCTTCATATATTTCTCTGCGTGGGTGATATTATCAAATTCAAATTTATCAAATACATCGCCGTAGGTGTTGTAAGTTGTTGTGATATCCTTATGCCCTAAAATGTGTTGTAAGACTTTCGCCTGCATTCCCGATTCGATACATCTTGTTGCAAAGGTGTGCCTCAGGGAGTGCAGGTCTACTTTTGTATTAACTTGCGGTTTGATAAAATGATATTTGTCATCCATTCTCCGAAACTGGCTGTATATCATTGGTCTTGATATAAACCTGCCATCAGGGCGTGTAAATACAAACTCATTTTTATCACGCCCGGCACATATTTCGTTAAGCATACGCTTTACCTCGTCCGTAACTTTAATTATTCGCATTCCCGTCTCGGTCTTAGTTTGTTCGTTTATGAACGGGTTACCGTTATTATCGGTTGCCATAGTACGATGAATGTTTATATAACCGTTTTCGAGATCAATATCATCTATTGTAAGGGCAACCACTTCGCCCATTCTCATACCTGTGAATAACGATAATAACATTTCTTCGGCAAATTGAATATCCTCTGTTTGAAGCAGTCGGATAAATTCGGTTTGTTCATCAAGAGTGAGCGCCCGAACTTTTACTTCTCGTTTTACCGATTTCGGCTTTTCAACTCGCTTCATTGGTGTTTCGGGTATTAGCTTATCATCAACCGCATTATTGAAAATCCGGTTTAATAGCATATATATTTTGTCAATAATCGAGTTTGAATACTCCATACAATGGTCAATAAGGAAATTTTGGATCAGCATCGGCGTTGCATCTTGTAAGCGTGTGCCGTAAATCGGGCTTAACATATTAAGAGTACCGAACTCCCGATGTGCGGTTTGAGACTGAATTTTATTCAGTTTAACCTTCTTATCAATTAGTTGTTTACCGTAAATATAAATAGTAAGGTCTTCGGCAGAATATATTGTCCCGGTCTCATACATATTTACGATTTCTTTCATCTTTTTACGGCATTCATCTTTTGTTTTGCCGTAAACCGCTTTGCGGATCGGCTTGCCGTCTTTATCATACTGCTCGGGTATGGTTAAACGGTATCGCCATGTTTTTTTCGTTTCATCATAGGAAAACGAACCGTCGCCGTTTAAGCGTTTTGTTTTCTTGTTAGACATTTTTGTTGATTCCTTTCTGTAATTTTAATAATATTCGTGCGCAGGTATTATAAATAATGCCTGCGCACTTCTCAAATGTGTGGATTATAATCTACGTTCTGAAGCCCACTCGATAAATTTTGATTTCATTACCCTAAGATTTTTACCGCATTTAACAAGCGGGAAATCTTTTCTCCGCATTATTTGTCGTGCCACCGGTATAGAGCAACCCATAAGCGCAGCAATTTCTTTTGTGCCTATAAACTGCATAAGATTCTTGTCCTGCGGTGTTAATGCCAATTCACTCATATTCTAACCCCCTTTACCTTTCGTTTTCTCTCTGCCGCTGTAAATAGCGGTGATAATATTCAACTGCTTTTACAATAAAATCTTCGGTTTGCTGTGCGTTATAGCCGTTTGGTATTTTTCCAGATAAACGGTCTTGTGGAATCTTTACCGTAATGCGCTGATTGGCTTTTTCACGAGCCATAATTTCATAGACATAATCGCAGTCGAGCTCGCCGCTTTTATAAAGCTTCCGCATTTCAACCGCTTGCGCGTATGAAGGCGTGTTTTCGTTTTCCTCACAGGCGTTCAGAACATCATATTGCCGCTCATCGTCAAGGAAGGACAGTTCCACACCTACCGAAAGTGCAATTTTGCCTTCGTCCATCATATCCAGCAGTTCGGGGATAAGGTTTGTAAGGCGGATATAACGGCGAACCTGTGTTTTNNTAGATCGCTCGTCGGCAGCGTCAGATGTGTATAAGAGACAGGGATATAACGGCGAACCTGTGTTTTACTTTCGTTTGCCTGTTCCGCGATAATCTCTGCTGTTTCCAACTTCCGACCAACTTGGTCGGAAGTGAGGTCCGAGCGATAACCCTGTCGGCTCATAGCTTCAAGCTTCAACTTATACGCAAACGCCTTTTCAGACGGTAAAATATGCTCGCGGTGTAGATTGTTGTCCACAAGCATAATCGCCGCCTCATCTCTGTTTACGGCAAAAATAAAAGCAGGTACTGACTCCAGTCCTGCTTTCACTGCTGCGTGTAGTCTTCGGTGTCCCGATATTACCTCATATTCATCTTCCGTATTTTCAAGCGGTCGCACCGTCAGCGGCGTTATAATGCCTAAATGCTGTATGCTCTCTATTAAGGTGTTCATTTCTGCATTGTCGAGAACCTTAAACGGATGGTTCTCAAATCCGTGCAATTTATTGACCGGAATTGCCACCGGCTTCTTGAAAGTATTTTTCATATATATTATCTTTCTCCTTTATCATAATTTCTGTATCGCCCGATTGCTTTTTGCTCGAGCGATTGTTCCTCCCTTACAAGGTCTAAAAGATGCGGAGATTTATCCCAAATCTTTTCCGCTTGCTTTAATCTCTTGCGCAGGGATGTGATTTGTTTTGTTAATTCTTTGCGTTTATCTTTATAAAATTGAATGTCGTCAGGTGTTTTCGCCCGACGACGCTTGTTGTCAATGTCGCTACGCTGTCTTTCCAATTGTGCTATTTCTGCTTTGGTCTTTTGAATGTCATTGTGTAGGTCTGCTAAAGTTTCAATGTTGTTGTTTCTCATAAAGTGATAGTTGCTTAAATACTGTTTGAAGTCTTTCATCTCATACCGCAATTCGTGGGACTGGATAAAATAATCTGCCATCTTAAATGCCATATCAAAGAGTGATAAAATAATATAGAATATAGCGGCGATGAAAACCTTTTCAGGGCTTTTTGCGTGCCATACGGTGAAGTCGAGTTCCTCTAATAACCCTGTCAGCGGTGCTTTCTTAGGTCTATACGGCAGATGGGTGTTCCACTCTAAACTGTAAAAGAAATCATCGCGGGCATTTTCTTCAAATCGCTCTTCCATAATCTCTTCGGTAAATCCGAGCGTTTTAAGCCGTTTAGGTCTTTGCCACCCTTTTGCTTTTATAGTCATCCGTTCAAAATCTACTGTGTAGCCAAGCCCGAACATTTGAAAGCTAAACTCCCGATAGGTTGACGAATATTTAAGGCAATACTCTATATCCTTTATAATCATATCTCTTCGGGTTTGTTTGCCGGCTTTGTGCATCCAGACCTCGTTTTTGTTTCCGGGCGTGTGTATGGGGGCTTTTCTTAAAACAGATAACCCGTGCGCCCAGCAGAAATCGTCCGATGCTTTTCTGAGTTTTTGGTAATCCGATTTATAATTACAAAACTTCTTGCCGTCAACAAAAGAAACGGCATTTATGACCATATGATTATGAATACAGTGCGATGAAACATGAGTTGTCACTAAAACCTCGAACCTGTCGCCGTATAAATGGCTTGCCAGTTCTACCCCGATTTGATGTGCTTTGTTTGCGTCAACCTCGCCCGGCTTAAAAGACTGATAGGCGTGGTAGCAGACTCTTGCGTCACCGCCGTGTCCCCAACGCTTGCGTGTTTCGTTAAAAACCTGAACGGCGTTATCTTTGCGGCAGTTGATACCGGTTACATATTCGCATTTCTCGGTTTTCATTTCGTCTGCGGCGTATTCGATTACGTTTTTAAGGGAATGCATTTCGATCTTAACTTCTTCGGTTGTCTTTTCAGGATTGCAGGCATATTTTATAACTGCGCTCACACGGTTTTTAACCGGCCAGATAGATGTTACCGCCATTATGCTTCACCGGGCTTAAATGCCTGCCACATAGTCTTTTCCAAGTTGTCGAGTTCGGTCATTGTGTCGGACAATTCTTTTTTGCTTACATAGCCCTTGCCGTTTGCATAGTGCAAAAGACGGTCGACATTACTGCCTAATCGTCTTACTTCACGGATAAGATTTGCAAAGTCAACCGGAGGTGCGGGTTTTATCTCGGCACCTGCAATAAGATTGCGCAGAAACTTTTCTCTTGACATTCCGCTTTTGGCGACCTGCTTATTGAGTTTGTTAAGTTCCGCATCATAAAGCCGGATATTGATTTGATTATTTCTTTTTCTCATGACACTTTTCCTTTCTGCCTTGCGGCTGTATTTTCTATAAAGGGGTTTCAGGGGATTGCCCCTGACAAGCGCGACACGGCGTGTCGGACTTTGGGTTGCCAAAGTCGTTGCTTGCTACACACTGAGACACGCCGTTAAGAGCATAAAAAAAGACTGTTTTTATAAGCCAAAACTGTAAAATAAATTACAAATTTAAGCCATAAAAACAGTCATATATCCCTTTTGGCGCATCATTTTTGTGGGGGCTAAAAGTGGCAGTCAGTGCGGTTGTGCGTTTCTTTATTTGGGGGTTACTTTTGACCGTCAGTTTATAAAGCATCAAGAAACGCATCGGCGACATCCATACTCTCGTCCGCATCGCCTTTATCCTCTGATTCGGTCATCTGGAACGGCGTTGAGTTTGAGGGTATTTGCACCTTTGACAGTTCTGAACGCACGGCTGCAACGATATTCTCTACAAGAGAGTCGTTTTGCCTTTGTCCGTCAAGCGCAATAATAGCATTTTTTACAAAGGTGTTCTGACCGGACACCTTTTTTATAATGTCATACGCTTTGCGGTCGTTAGGATTATTCAGATTAAACCGCACCTTTATAAACTTAATGCTCATCGCTGTCTGCCTTACTGAGTTGATGTTCCGCCCACTTTTCATAGCCCTTGACTGTCGCGCAGATGTCATCGTTAATAATAACGCGATTACGGTCATAACTGCCGAAATTTCGGACAAGACAACCGCCGCCGCCTACAATATAGAGTTTCATCAGTGCCGGCTCATAATCATACCGTCTGAGAATGTCAAATATCTTTTTAACATATATACTTGAAATTTCCCGGATTTCTTTGAGCCAGTCGGTAGAAATATCCGCAGTGCCGTTCTTGAAGACATCCTCAATAAGCGATTCGTCTATATTTGTGTGATACTTGTCCATGATAGCAGTCTTAATGGCGTTTACGCATTGCCCTGTTCCGAACTTTTCTGTGTATGCCTTCTGCGGGTTAGGTCTGCCGTCCTTCATAAAAAGGATATTCATAGTTCCGTTGCCTATATCGCAAAGAACAGTTTGCCCACGCATAGACGCTGTTCTGTCAAAGATTGCCGCATAGCCCTGCGGAAACATACTGACGCCGGAGATCCTTATATGGTATTCTTTCCGGTTAAAAGAAAAACGGACATCCGGTGTTCTTAAAAGATACTCGGTAAACTGCTTTTTCTGCGCGGATACCCATTTAAGCGGAAGCCCTGCTGCAATGTGAACGGTCGCTTCATTCAGCCGGTAATCGCTAAGTTCCATTGCAATCCCCGCAAGAGTAAGAATAAAATACTCCTCGTCTGTGATTTTATCTGCGGTAAACTCTTTGTGTCCTTCGCCGATAAGATAATACTTACCGCCAAAGATAAGCATATTTGATTGAAAGACGGGTTCGGTATCGCTTTTAAGCAACCCCGCCTTAAAGATGTGGCTTGCGGTCTTGATATTACCGTAGCCGTGATCAATGCCGATGATGATTTTTTCTTTGAATTGTTTCATTTGTTTTTCCTTTCCCGGCTTTCGCCGATTTTTGTTTTTTGCTTTTTTTGATTTCATTTTGATACCCACATAGGCACCATCTCCCTTCATTTTTATATATAAAAATAGCCGACATTTCTGTCAGCCGTTTTCATAACCATGTAGCAATAGTAGCAGTGTTTTTACACTCTGCTTTGGTAACACGCAATTTTGCGTGTTACCGGAATTTAATGCAGCAATGTTCTATTCTGGTAAGGTGCAATCTTTGCACCTTACCAAAATCACTTCTTTTAACTGTACTTATTTTTAGTAAGGGGAATAATTTTCCCCTTACCAAACAGTTGATTTATATTCCTACTTATATGCCGCCTTAAATTGTATAGTTAGATAAAAATAATAAGAGGAAAATTTTTCCTCTTACCAAATCGCAGGCGCAAATGGCATTTTATGCAAAAAGTCTTAAATCCATTTTTCTTTGCCTTTTCTTTTGGCTGTGCTACGGATTTATAGTACTGGCAAACAATTTGCCAGTACTATAAGGTTCAAAAAGTCATATATACGGGTATCCCCTCAAAATGAGGGGATAGCACTCATGAATTTCGGAAGCCGCTTCCGAAAACATATAATTAAGTTCTTCCCAACGCATCATTTTGATGCCTTGGAACGATACGCCTTTTGCCTGCAGGCATTACTGCAAAACTTTGCATCATTTCGCTTAGAAACAAAAGAGCCCGAGCAAACAGAGCAGGTATGCTCAGAAAAATGCTCGAGCTTTCGTTGTTCGTTGCGCTTTTTACTTGCAATGCTTCGGCAATCGGATAAATGGCAATACTTACGGAAATAGCAAATGGTGTAAAACTCTTTGCCGCAGTTTTTACATTTGCGCTTCCAAATAAGGCGACCTTTGCCGGTTTCGTAATTATGCTTTAATATGTCCTGTCTGTTGCTTTCGGCTTCCTCCCAGCTTGACTCTTTTTCCGTTACAGATAATTCTTCTGTCCCCAAGGGCTCATTTTGACCACTTGGAGTTGACTCGATTTTCTGTAACGAACCGTAGTTCCGTGTAAATTTCCTTTCCGTTTTCAAGATTTTCACCTCCTCCTTCTGTTACGGATAATATGTTTGCTTTGTAACGGGACATTTTGACCCGTTACCGGCTGAAACGATTATATGTAACAATTCTCTTAAGTCTGAAAAAGACAAACGGTGCCAGTGATAGTTTTAGAGGTAACCGTTATACGGGAGGTTTAGTACTTGTTCAAAATGAACAAGTACTAACAACTGCTAAAATAGGGAAAATAAATACGATTTGCTAAGGGCTCATTTTGAGCCCTACCGGCTGAAGCTATTATATGTAACACTTTTTTGCTAAGTCCTAATTTTTAGGTCTTACCGATTGAAGTAGATAAATGTAACATTAATTTCTCTTGCCCAAGACGCAATTTTTGCGCCTTGGAAGTGAAGCAATTATCTGTAACGATACGCTTTTGGGAATAAGTAAAAAGAAGTAGTTATATATAAGAACAGCCCCATTTCAGATAGTGAAAATCAAAAAAATGGGAGCAGTTATTTTATAACGGCAACTTGTATTTTTTGCGGTTATATGCTATAATTTTTTCAAATTGTTTTTTGGGGTGAATTATGAACACTTTAAGATATGCAATTTATGAAATATCGGCACTGAGTATACTGTTTTCCCAAGCGGAAATTCCATCGCTTGTAATAAACGAAGAAAACAAAGGATATATGACGGAAACAATTTTACAGGAAAACTGTGCCATGTTTAATCAAATTATGGCTGTACTCCGTGTGCCGACAATGAATGTAGGTATCTGTGAAAGTCTGCTTCAACATCTCGTTTGCATAGACTTTGAAGGTGTTTTTGATCGCCCTTCGTATGGAAAGACAAGGCGTTTGCAGGAAAAGGCGGCGAATATGTTTTCTCCTGACGGAATACGGCTTGATTTAGGTCAGGGGTTTGAAACCTTTGTTTCTTTTGAACGCTCTGCCAGTATGAGCCGCCGCTCAAGAATATATTTTATCCGAAAAGATATAGCGGATAAGGTTTATAAGCGCGTTACACTCGGTATGGATATCGGCAAGTGTCAACTTTCAAAACTGTATGCATATAACGGACTTTTGTTTACAGGCGGCGTTGAAATTGAAAGCAATGACTTTTTGAATGATAAATCAATCATTATTATCGACAATCCCGAAACCGTAGTGCCGAACGTTCCCGTCATTACCGTGGAAGACGACGGCACAAATAACCCTGTTCGTAAATATAACCGTGTAGAAAGAATAACCGATGTCAGCGTAGAAGAATTTGACGGCGAGGGACTGGTATCCATCGAACTTGCAAAGAAAATGGATAACAGTAAAAAACACCTGCACCATTCTTTTCAAATACGTTTGCCCTATACCAAGGGCGTTGTGCATGAAGTGGATTTCAAAGGTCTTTTTGCAGAACTCGGCGTTACGGAAATAGAGGATATTTTCGGCATAAAACATTTTGTATCTGAGGTTGATTTGATTCTGACAAAATCTATGTTCAAGGGTTTTGGTTGGATGACCGAAAACGGACTTTCGTGGGGCGAATATCTTAACAGATGTGTAAAATACGGATATAACTTATTCGTTTCCGGACAAGATCAGGAAGAAAACGATCAACTGATAGAACTTAACTATCAACTACTGAACACCGCCGCCGTATCGGAAGAAACCTTTCGCCCAAAATCTTTGCCCTTTGCGTGGGATCATTCACCGGCTGAAGAAACGGAAGAATGGCTTACGAAAGCCACTGAAACTGAGTATTACAAACTATCTCACGACAATGACGGACGAATTTCTTATTTTTTGAAGGATTTAAGGAACTCATCTCTCGGTATTGTTGACCGCCGCCGTAAGCGAGCAGAACTTTTACAGAAAAACAGTAAGTATATAAATGAACCGATATTTACAAAAGAACTCTCGGATACGGCAGACCGGCTTTTGCAGCATTATTCTATCGGTAAATTACTGATTGCCGGTGATAACCGCTATTTGTCGGATGATTTGATGCGCCTTCTTGCTGTCATTGTAAAACCGACGTCTACGGTTGCATATAATACGCTTATTTCTGAATGCTTGATTGGAAATGAAATCTATGCACCAAAACCATCATACAAAGAACAGGATACCTATACACTTCTTCGTAACCCGCATATTTCAAGAAACGAAGAAGCGATAGTAAAACCGATAAAAAATGCAGGCGTCTATAGAGAAAAGTATCTTTCCCATTTGCATTATGTAGTAATGGTGGATTCACGTTCGCTTATCCCCGACCGACTTGGCGGCGCGGATTATGACGGAGATATGGTAAAAACCGTTGCCGATCCTCTGCTTAACAGTTGTATTACAAAAGATTTGCCGCTGCTGAAAATACCAACCGCCACACCGCTTATTCAGGATGCGAACAAGTGGCAGGATCGTTTTTTTGTTATAAAAAGCACTTTTTCTTCCCGTGTCGGTCAGATTTCTAATGCGGCATTTCGGCGCAGTGTTATCGCATATAACGAAAATACAGATGATGAAAGCCGAGAAAAACTCCGGCAGGAAACCGAAATCCTTGCTATTTTAACAGGTCTTGAAATTGATTCCGCCAAAAGCGGAATTAAACCCGATTTATCCGAATATCTGGATACCTGCAGGATTAAAAACGCCTTCCTTACTTTCAAAAATATGGTATCGGCTCCTCAAGGTTTGAAATCCGATTTGAAGACAAGACTTAAATGGTATTTTGAATTTGTGGATTGGAATAAAATATCTTCAAATATCGAGTTGTTACCGCTTTACGGAAAACTGATGTCCGAAGGCACGAAGCTGACAGGAATTAAACCGGCGAGCGACAAAGAGCTTTTCACCTTTGCAAGCGATCTGAACTGGAAAGAAAACCTTGATAAAGATTTACTTGTGCGTATACAAAGTATAATATCCGATTATGAGGAAGCAAAGCAACGCGTCAGATATTTCCGTCACGATACCATCGTGATGCGCCGACAAAAAGATATCCGCCGTATACTCTTCATGCAGAACAAAGAAGAGGAATATACGGTCGATGAACTATACCACGCTTTTGATTATATGACTCCATATAAAATCAAAAAAATGCGTAAACATTTAGAAGAAAGCAACTGGCTTTTTACAAAAGCGGAAGAACGTGAAGCAGTTATGTTTCCGTATAGCGACGGGTATATCGGGCAGTATGCGGATGTTTTTTGCGATTTCAGTCACAACGGCTACCGCATTTTAACCGATATTCTTGCCGACATTGATGAAATGTACGATAAGAAAGCGTTTCACGATAGAAAAGCGGTCAAAAACGGCGACACAAAACAAATGAAGTGGATGGTAAACGGATTGACCGACGCGGAAGATTATGAGCAGCGGCTAATTGAAAATTGCATTTATATTTTGTCGCCGCCCGACCGAAACGCAAAACGGATTGATTTCAAGGATGCGGTGAAATGTGCTGTGGCACTCGACAAACGGCAATTTGCGATGGAAGTATTGCCTGCTGTAATGCTCGAATTAACAATTTCTGAGCAAAAGGAAAAACCGAAGAAAAGGTGGTTTAGGCGATGACAAACGAATTGGAAGAATTTCGTGCTTATACACAGTTCCCGGAATACAGGGCAACAGCCGTAAAAGATGTTGCTTTTCTTGGTCGATTTACCTTTGATATGTTTTTTCATCATTACGGTTTTGATAGGATTTTTACGATTCTCGCAAGACACTATTTATATAAAAACAGTAACGATCCGTATGAGAACATTGACTTTGCCCGCCGTGCTTTGTGTGCGTGGTGCAGTATCCCGACAAAAGAAAAAGTCCCGGAGGATAAACCGGGACTGAAAGTGAATTTCAAGGAATACCATGCAGAGTTTCCCGAACTTGTAACGGAAAAAGGCGCAGGGTGGTATTACCGTCATATAAAAAATGTAATTAAGACGATTAAGGATGACTCCAATAAGGTAAGCAAACCGAATAAAGACAACTGCGCCATGTTTGAAAAGAAGTTCTTAAACGAATGGAAAACTGCCGTCCGACAGTTTATTATCCCGGCATATTCGGGTGGTAACAGGAAAGATTGGCTGACAACATTTGATGATTGTATTGCCAATGCGCTGACGCTCGGTCCGCTCAAAGACGCGAACATTACACTATCTGAAGAAACGCTTGCTTTTCTAAAAAGCAAAACACCGAAAGGTATTCCGGAAACCGTGTTGCCGGAGCTTGTAAAATATTATCTTGCGAACAAAACCGAAGACGGAGAATATGTCGTTCTTCCCGAACAAAACTTCGCCGCCTATTTTGGCAATTCCTCATTTACAAAACAATGGCTTTTCAAATTGCCGAAGGATGTAATAGAGAGAAAGAATGTCAGCGGCGTTTGTAAGTTTCGGGTTTTTAAGCAAATTGGAGGAGAATAATAGTGGCGGAGCAAGTTTCAAAGTATCACCATAAAGTACCACAGACATACTTAAAATCGTGGTGCTTTTCGAGTGACAGTATTCATACTTACGATAAATATTTATCAAAAATAGAAGATAGAAATATTTCAAATATACTGGGAGAAAATTATTTCTATTCAATATATGCCGGAAGTCTTTTTACCACCGACAAATCTCTTGAAAAGATATTTGGGTTTCTAAAAAACTTCTCCATCTCGATTGATGGAAATGTACTCACTTCACTACGTGAATTAAATGAAAAATTTGAAGAATATGATAATTGGGAGATGTACTATCCAAATGGCAAAATCGTCCCCCAAAAGGCAAGAAATAGGATCAAGCAACAACTACTATCGACAACGGATGATACATTGGAAAAAAGATGGAGTCAAGAGTTTGAAAATGATTGGGGAAGAATTGCTGGAAATCTGTATTCAAGATTAGCGCGTATTCTCACCAAAGATCCAAATGAGCACTTAACATATGATGAATTTCTGCTGCTGATTCGGTATTATATTATGTATGATTGGCGTGGAGAAGAAGGAAATGCAACACTGAACGATTTTATGAACTGGCTTAAAGAATCTGTTCCTATATAACATCGAGTTCGGTTATAAGGTTTTTAATCTCTGCATCAATGTCGCTGTAATCGGTGAGGGTATCAATTGCGAATTTGCAGTCTTCAATTAACCGGTCTTTTTCTTCAAAAATAATGTTAAATGCTTGAATAAAGAGAGCCTTTACTTCTTCCTCGGTTAAATGAGGGGTTGAGCATTTTTGCCGTTTTTGAACTTGCCGTTGCACTGAAAGATCGTGCGGCGGTATTTATCGTTTGAATGCCATACTTTTGTTCCATATAAAGAACCGCATTCACCGCATACCAGTCTTGTCGAAAACGGGGAGTTTCCGCTATAGGAGGAACCGTATTTTTTACGGCGATCAATCTCTTCCTGAACCATATCCCAAACATCCGGCTCAATTAAGAATGCAGAAATCCCTGCTCTCCTAAGGGAGACACTCCGTAAGGAAGTTGTCTCCCTTTGGCTTTTGTAGTCAGCCAGAATGATTGAATTGTAAGGATAATTCAATTCATAACGGAGGATTACGTAAATGACAATATAATCTATAACTAACCGAGAAAAGTGGCAGAGATAAATCTCTGCCACCATT
>LXOW01201541.1_pt1 | contig 27175 bp, 19 predicted proteins | sample 1368591 | NCBI WGS metagenome assembly LXOW01 (sample SAMN04884650, study PRJNA319009) | bovine gut metagenome | isolation source: Cow rumen | host: Bos taurus | place: Italy: Legnaro (PD) | collected 2014-07-09
CGTACCGTAGGTTCCGGTCAGATCACCAAACTCATCGACTAATACACTTAGTTGATAAACCGCTTGGGGCGTCGAGCCCTGGGCAACATCCTCTACCAAATCAACGAGCGTGCATGCTCGTTGATTTGAGAGGAGGAAGCGCGACAATTACATTAGTTACATCGTAACGTAATCATTGATCGCCGCTTCCGACGAACGGAAGTCCTCCAATGGTAGGAGAGCGGTCTCCAAAACCGTCAATGTGGGTTCGATTCCTGCCTTCCGTGCAAATAAAGGCGAAGGGCGAAAGGTGAAAGGCGAAAGGAAACATTAGCCAATAACCATTAGCCATTAGCCACTGTTACAAAACATAGCTTCCGATTCGACTTTGGCGCATGCTGGAGCCGGATTTGGTTGCGCAAATAGGAATAATAAAAAATCTACTGATATGAGTTTTGTAGAAAACATCAAAGAATCGTACAACGAACTGGTTCACAAAGTAAGCTGGCCGACCCGTAAGGAGTTGGCGCAAAGCTCGGTGATCGTATTGATTGCTTCCATCATCCTGGCGCTCATCGTTTGGCTTATGGACTGGTGCTTTGAGTCTATCATGACCTTTGTTTACGGTCTGTTCTAATCTGAAATCTGAATGCTGAATTCTGAAATCTAAATTAGTATGGCTGAGAACAAAAAACAATGGTATGTATTGCGCGCTATCAGCGGCAAGGAGAACAAGGTTGAGGAGTATATCAACAATGCCCTCGTATCGAGTTCCCTCTTCCGCGAATACGTGTCGCAGGTCCTGGTTCCGAAGGAGAAAGTAGTCACCCTTAAGAACGGAAAGCGTACCGAGAAGGAGCGCAATCTCCTGCCGGGCTATCTGTTGGTAGAGTGCTACTTGTGCGACGAGAGCTTCCCTCTGTTGCGTAACATCCCGAATGTATTGGGTTTCTTGAGCGGCGGTAAGACGACTGTCAAGCCGAAACCGGTTTCGCAGGCTGAGGTCAACAAACTCGTTGGTCTGGCTTCCGAGTCCGAGGTTCGCGCTGCAAGCGCAGTGACCTTCCTCGTAGGCGAGAGCGTCAAGGTGGTCGACGGTCCGTTCAACGGCTTCAAGGGTACCGTACAGGAGGTGAGCCAGGAGAAACACAAACTCAAAGTGGTTGTTACTATCTTTGATCGCCAGACTCCGCTGGAGTTGGGCTTCAACCAGGTAGAAAAAGAGTAGGAGACCCCGTTACAGGTCGTTAGTCACTACTCGGTAGTTTCAAATTTATTAACCGGCCGAGGACGAACAATCCGCTATCAGGCCAAAAACTATTAACAAAAGTAAAACTATGGCTAAAGAAATTGCTGGTTTTATCAAACTCCAAATCAAGGGTGGCGCAGCCAACCCTGCACCTCCGGTAGGCCCGGCTCTGGGTTCGAAGGGTGTGAACATCATGGAGTTCTGCAAACAGTTCAATGCCAGAACGCAAGACAAGGCAGGTAAAGTGCTGCCTGTAGTCATTACCGTTTATGCGGACAAGTCGTTTGACTTCATCGTTAAGACTCCTCCTGTAGCTATCCAGCTCCTCGAGGCAGCTAAGGTGAAGAGCGGTAGCGACCAGCCGAACCGTAACAAGGTGGCAACGATCACCGAGGAGCAGGCTCGGCAGATCGCTCAGGACAAGATGGTGGACCTCAACTGCTTCACCGTTGAGTCCGCTCTCAAAATGGTCAAAGGTACTGCACGTAGCATGGGTATCGTAGTAAAGTAATCAACTTCAATCACATCAACAATTATGGCAAAACTGACAAAAAAACAGAAGCTTGCTGCTGAGAAGATTGAAGCAGGTAAGCTGTACACCATCGAAGAGGCAGCTGCTCTCGTAAAAGAGATCACTACCACCAAGTTCGATGCAAGTGTAGATATCGACGTACGTCTGGGTGTTGACCCGCGTAAGGCTAACCAAATGGTTCGCGGCGTGGTTGCTCTCCCGAACGGAACGGGTAAAGTTGTTCGCGTTCTCGCACTCTGTACTCCGGATCAGGAGGCAGCTGCTAAAGAGGCAGGTGCCGACTATGTAGGTCTGGATGAGTATATTGAAAAGATCAAAGGTGGATGGACGGACATTGACGTCATCATCACCCAACCTCAGATCATGGGTAAGATCGGTGCCCTCGGTCGCGTACTCGGTCCTCGCGGACTGATGCCGAACCCCAAGAGCGGTACCGTTACCATGGACGTAGCGAAAGCTGTTAAAGAGGTCAAGGGCGGTAAGATCGACTTCAAGGTTGACAAGTTCGGTATTGTACACACCTCCATCGGTAAAGTAAGCTTCAGCGCTGAGAAGATCGCAGAGAACGCACTCGCGTTCATCGATACGATCAAGCACCTCAAGCCGGCTGTATCGAAAGGTGAGTACATCAAGAGCGTTTATCTTTCCAGCACTATGAGTCAGGGTATTAAGATCGATACCAAATCGCTTTAATCTCTAAAAACAAAAGACAAGTATGAAAAAGGAAGATAAAAATCTCGTCATTGAAGCCCTTGGCGCACAACTGGCTGAGTTCTCGCATTTCTACCTCGTAAACATCGAGGGTCTGAATGCTGAGAAGACCAGCGAACTGCGTCGCGCGTGCTTCAAGCAGGACATCAAACTCTTGGTAGCTAAGAACACCCTGCTCCAGAAAGCGCTCGAGAAAAAAGGCGTGGAGGCAGAGATCTTCGCAGCTCTCAAGGGTAACACTGCACTCATGCTCAGCAACACCGGTAACGCTCCCGCTAAACTCATCAAGGAGTTCACCAAGGGCGACAAGACCGGTGAGGCTAAGCCCCAACTCAAAGCTGCTTACGTAGAAGAGACTGTTTACGTAGGCAAGCAGAATCTCGAGTTCCTGTGCGCTATCAAGTCCAAGAACGAACTCATCGCAGAACTGGTTGCATTGCTCCAGAGCCCGGCGAAGAACGTCGTTTCTGCTCTCCAGAGCGGACAAAACACCATTCACGGTGTACTCAAAACGCTCGGCGAAAGAGCGTAACCTTCGGAATACCGATATATCGATATACCGTTATACCGAAAAAGTAAAACAAGAAAAAATTAACATTTAAAATTTATACGATCATGGCAGATCTTAAAGTTATTGCTGAAACATTAGTTAACCTTACCGTTAAGGAAGTAAATGAACTCGCTACTATCCTCAAAGAGGAGTACGGAATTGAGCCGGCTGCTGCAGCTGTTGCTGTTGCTGCTCCTGCTGCAGGTGGTGCAGCTGCTGAGGCAGCAGAGGAGAAGACCTCGTTCGACGTTGTTCTCAAGAGCGCAGGTGCTAACAAGCTCCAGGTTGTTAAGGCCGTTAAAGAGCAAACCGGTCTTGGCCTGAAAGAGGCTAAGGACATCGTAGACGCTGCTCCGGCTAACGTTAAGGAAGGCGTTGACAAAGCTACCGCTGAGGCTCTGAAGAAAGCTCTCGAAGAGGTAGGTGCTGAGGTAGAACTCAAGTAATACCCCCCAACCAACCACCTTAGGTAGGGTGGAATAGGTTTAGATCCGTACGCAAAATACGGGTCTAAACCTTTTCTGCTCAATAGGACAGAATGATTAAAAAACTGAAAAATTTGGTAATAATATTAGGGGTTATCTTAAAATACATTAAATAAAAAACCCATCGATTTAGATTTAAATTATTCATTACCAACAGTTTAATTCTGTTAAACAATTATCAACCATATAAAATAATGGCTACAAGTAAAAAACAGCAGAGAGTCAATTTCAGCCGTATGCAAAAGCATATGCCGTATCCTGACTTTCTGGAGATTCAGTTGAAGTCCTTCGAGGATTTTGTTCAGATGGATTCGACTCCTGAGCAGCGTCGTAAAGAGGGACTCTTTAAGGTATTCTCGGAGAACTTCCCGATCCAGGATACCCGCAACAGTTTCACGCTGGCTTTCTTGGACTACTCCATCGATCGTCCTCGATACACCATCGAGGAGTGCATCAAGCGCGGTCTGACCTACAGCGTGCCTCTCAAGGCCAAACTGCGCCTCAGTTGCGAGGACCCCGATCATGAGGATTTCGACACCGTTGTCTCCGATGTTTATCTGGGTACAATCCCTTACATGACCCCCAAAGGTACCTTTGTCATCAATGGTGCCGAGCGTGTCATCGTAAGCCAGTTGCACCGTTCGCCCGGTGTGTTCTTCGGAACATCCATGCACTCGAACGGTACCAAACTCTATTCGGCGCGTATCATCCCCTTCCGCGGATCGTGGATCGAGTTCGCGACCGACATCAACAAGGTCATGTACGCTTACATCGACCGTAAGAAGAAATTGCCGGTAACGACGCTCCTCCGCGCCATCGGCTTCGAGTCCGACAAGGACATCCTCAACTGCTTCGACCTCGCCGAGGAAGTGAAGGTCAACCGCGAGGCACTCGAGGCTTGCATGGGTCGCAAACTCGCAGGATACGTCATGAAGCCGACTATCGAAGACTTCGTCGATGAGGATACCGGTGAGGTGAGCTCCATCGAGCGTAACCAGATCGTCGTAGAGCGTGAGGAAGAACTGACGCCGGAGATGATCGATATCATCCTCGAGTCCGGTTCCAAGTCCGTCCTGCTCCACAAAGACCAGGAGCGCGAGAACGACTTCTCCATCATCTTCAACACCCTGCAGAAAGACCCGGCTAAGACCGAGAAAGAGGCGGTCCTCTATATCTACCGCCAGCTGCGTAACGCCGAGCCGGCCGATGATGCTACGGCACGTGAGATGATCAAGAACCTCTTCTTCTCCCAGAAGCGTTATGACCTCGGTGAGGTAGGACGTTACCGTATCAACCGCAAGCTCAACATGTCCATCCCGGAGGACACCCGTGTCCTGACCAAGGAGGACATCATCGAGATCATCAAGTACCTCGTCATGCTGATCAACAGCAACGCCGAAGTGGACGATATCGACCACCTCTCCAACCGTCGTGTCCGCACCGTCGGCGAGCAGCTCTACAACCAGTTCGGTATCGGTCTGGCTCGTATGGCCCGCACCGTCCGTGAGCGTATGAACGTTCGCGACAACGAGGTCTTCACCCCGACCGACCTGATCAACGCCAAGTCGATCTCGTCGATCATCAACTCCTATTTCGGTACCAACGCCCTGAGCCAGTTCATGGATCAGCAGAACCCGCTGGCCGAGATCACGCACAAACGCCGTATGTCGGCCCTCGGCCCCGGCGGTCTGAGTCGTGACCGCGCCGGCTTCGAGGTCCGCGACGTACACTATACCCACTATGGCCGTCTCTGCCCGATCGAGAGTCCGGAAGGTCCGAACATCGGTCTGATCTCGTCCATGTGTATCTATGCGAAGATCAACGACCTCGGCTTCATCGAGACCCCGTATCGCCCCGTTCAGGACAGCGTCGTAGACCTCGATAACGATCATGTGATCTACCTCACGGCCGAGGACGAAGAGGATAAGGTCGTAGCACAGGGTAACGCACCGCTCCGCGAGGACGGTTCGTTCATCCGTAAGACCGTCAAGACCCGTCTCGGTGCCGACTTCCCCGTCGTAGCGCCGTCCGAGGTCAACCTCATGGACGTAGCGCCCTGCCAGATCGCTTCTGTCGCTGCATCGCTCATCCCGTTCCTCGAGCACGATGATGCCCACCGTGCCCTCATGGGATCGAACATGATGCGCCAGGCTGTGCCTCTGATCACTTCCGAGGCACCGATCGTCGGCACCGGTATCGAGGAGCAACTCGTCACCGATAGCCGTACCCAGATCGTAGCCGAAGGCGAAGGAGAAGTGACCTACGTCGACGCCGACACGATCCGCATCCATTATAACCGCACCGAGGAAGAGGAGTACGTCTCCTTCGATTCCGCCGAGAAGGAATATAAGATGCCGAAGTTCGAGAAGACGAACCAGAATACGACCATCGACCTCCATCCGCTCGTTCGTAAGGGCGATAAGGTCACCAAGGGCCAGATCCTCACCGAGGGTTATGCTACCCAGGCCGGTGAACTGGCGCTCGGTAAGAACCTCAAGGTAGCTTACATCCCTTGGAAGGGTTACAACTACGAGGATGCCATCGTCCTCTCCGAGCGTATCGTTCGCGAAGATATGTACACCTCCGTTCACGTCGTAGAGCAGCTGCTCGAGGTGCGCGACACCAAGCGCGGTATGGAGGAGTTCACCGCCGATATCCCCAATGTATCCGAGGAGGCTACCAAGGACCTCGACGAGAACGGTATCATCCGTATCGGTGCGTACATCCAGCCGGGTGATATCCTCATCGGTAAGATCACCCCGAAGGGTGAGACCGATCCGAGTCCGGAGGAGAAACTGCTCAAGGCTATCTTCGGCGACAAAGCCGGAGACGTCAAGGATGCTTCCCTCAAGGCCAGCCCGTCCCTCGACGGTGTCATCATCGATAAGAAACTCTATAAGAGAGCCAATAAGGACCGCAAGCAGAAGATGGAGGATCGAATCACCCTCCAGGAGATGGATGCTGCTTTCCAGACGAAAGCCGATGCCCTGCGCGTGCTGCTCATCGACAAACTCTATGCTTTGTTGAACGGCAAACAGGCGGCTTCTGTCAAGGATATCCTCGGCACCGAACTCATCGCCAAGGGCCAGCATTTCTCCAAAGAGCGTCTGAATGAGATCGATTACTTCACCGTCCTCATGGAGAACTGGACCGCCGACGCGCATAAGAACGAACTCGTAGCGCAGTGCATCATGAACTACATCGCCAAGTATAAGGAGATGGATGCGCAGCTCAAGCGCGAGAAATTCAACCTCACCATCGGCGACGAACTGCCCAACGGTATCATCCAGATGGCGAAGGTCTATGTCGCTAAGCGTCGTAAGATCCGCGTCGGTGATAAGATGGCCGGTCGTCACGGTAACAAGGGTATCGTATCCAAGATCGTCCGCGTAGAGGACATGCCGTTCCTCGCGGACGGTACGCCGGTAGATATCGTCCTCAACCCGATGGGTGTGCCTTCTCGTATGAACATCGGTCAGATCTTCGAGGCTGTCCTCGGTTGGGCAGGTGCCGAACTCGGTGTCAAGTTCTCGACCCCGATCTTCGACGGTTGTACCATGGAGCAGCTCGACGAGTGGACCGACAAAGCCGGTCTGCCGCGCGCCGGTAAGACCCAGCTCTACGACGGTGAGACCGGTGAGCCTTTCGACCAGATGGCTACCGTCGGCGTCACCTACTTCATGAAACTCGGCCACATGGTGGACGATAAGATGCACGCCCGTTCCATCGGTCCGTACAGCCTCATCACCCAGCAGCCGCTCGGCGGTAAGGCACAGTTCGGTGGTCAGCGTTTCGGTGAGATGGAGGTTTGGGCACTCGAGGCACACGGTGCCGCGCACGTGCTCCAGGAGATACTAACCATCAAGTCCGATGATGTCACCGGTCGTGCCCGCACCTACGAGGCTATCGTCAAGGGCGAACCGTTCCCGACGCCGGGTCTGCCCGAGTCGCTGAACGTGCTGCTGCACGAGTTGCAAGGTCTCGCACTCAGTATTAACATGGAATAATCAGGAGGACTAATTATGGCTTTTAAACAAGAAAATAAGAAAACCGGTTTCACCAAGATCTCTATCGGTCTGGCTTCCCCGGACGAGATCATGCAGATCTCTTCGGGTGAGGTGCTCAAACCGGAAACGATTAACTATCGTACCTACAAACCGGAACGTGACGGTTTGTTCTGCGAGCGCATCTTCGGTCCTACCAAGGATTACGAGTGCCATTGCGGTAAGTACAAACGTATCCGTTATAAAGGTATCGTCTGCGAGCGTTGCGGCGTAGAGGTAACCGAGAAGAAAGTGCGTCGTGAGCGTATGGGTCATATCAAACTCGTCGTTCCCGTTGCACATATCTGGTACCTCCGCTCCCTGCCGTCCAAGATGGCGGCCCTGCTCGGTATCCCGACCAAGAAACTCGACTCCGTCATCTACTACGAGAAATACCTCGTCGTTCGTGCCGGTGCACTCGAGGGTCAGGAGATCGGCGAGAAGCACGAGACCGATAAGAACCGTATTCCTATCGAGAACTGCATGCTCCTCGACGAGGATCAGTACCAGCAGGTAGTCGATATCCTCCCGGAGGATAACGACATGCTCGAGGATACCGATCCCAACAAGGTCATCATCAAGATGGGTGCGGAGGCGGTCTATGACCTCCTCGCGGCCATCGACCTCGACCAACTCTCGTATGACCTGCGTGCTACCGCCGATAAGTCGTCGTCGGTTCAGCGCCGCCAGGAGGCCCTCAAGCGTCTGCAGGTGGTAGAGGCTTTCCGTGCTTCCAACGGTAAGAACCGTCCCGAGTGGATGATTCTCCAGGCTATCCCTGTGACCCCGCCGGAACTCCGTCCGCTCGTACCGCTGGACGGTGGTCGTTTCGCGACCTCCGACCTCAACGACCTCTATCGTCGTGTCATCATTCGTAATAACCGACTCAAACGTCTCGTCGAGATCAAAGCCCCGGATGTCATCCTTCGTAACGAGAAGCGTATGCTCCAGGAGGCAGTGGACTCCCTCTTCGACAACAGCCGTAAGACCACGGCTATGAAGTCCGAGGCGAACCGTCCGCTCAAGTCCCTCTCCGACTCCCTCAAGGGTAAGCAGGGACGTTTCCGTCAGAACCTCCTCGGTAAGCGTGTGGACTACTCCGCGCGTTCGGTTATCGTCGTTGGTCCGGAGCTTAAGATGCACGAGTGCGGTCTGCCCAAAGAGATGGCAGCCGAACTCTATAAGCCGTTCATCATCCGCAAACTCATCGAGCGCGGTACCGTTAAGACGGTTAAGTCCGCGAAGAAGATCATCGATCGCCGCGAACCGGTTATCTATGAGATCCTCGAGCATGTCATGGAAGGACACCCCGTTCTGCTGAACCGTGCTCCGACCTTGCACCGTCATGGTATCCTGGCTTTCCAGCCGAAGATGATCGAGGGTAAGGCTATCCAGCTGCACCCGCTGTCCTGCGCCGGCTTCAACGCCGACTTCGACGGTGACCAGATGGCGGTCCACTTGCCCCTCTCTAACGAGGCTATCCTCGAGGCACAGCTCCTCATGCTCGGCTCGCATAACATCCTCGACCCGGCGAACGGTAACCCGATCACCGTGCCTTCGCAGGATATGATCCTCGGTCTCTATTATATCACCAAGGAACGCGCAGGCGTGAAGGGTGAAGGACTCGTCTTCTATTCCGAAGAGGAAGCCCTCATCGCCCTCAACGAAGGTCGTGTGGACATCCACGCGAAAGTCAAAGTGCGTGTCAACGGCGAACTCATCGAGACCACTCCGGGTCGCGTCATCGTCAACCAGTACGTGCCCGCTGAGCTCGGTTATCAGAATGTGCTCATGAAGAAGGGTGCGGTCAAGTCCATCATCTCCAAGGTCATCAAGACCTGCGGTGTGGCGCGCGCAGCTCAGTTCCTCGATGATATCAAGGACCTCGGTTACTACCGCGCTTTCCGCGGTGGTCTGTCCTTCAACTTGAATGATATCCTCATCCCGGAGGAGAAGAAAGCCCTCATCGAGAAGGGTAACGACATCGTCGATCAGATCACCGACCTCTATAACGAAGGTGAGGTCTCCGACGACCAGCGTTACCGTCAGGTAGTCGATACCTGGAAGCAGATCGACGGCGAGATGACCACCATCCTGATGGATCATATGAAATCCGCCGACCAGGGCTTCAACTCCGTATATATGATGATGGACTCCGGTGCCCGTGGTAACCAGCAGCAGATCAAGCAGCTCGCCGGTATCCGTGGTATCATGGCGAAGCCGATGAAAGCCGGTGCTACCGACACCCGTCCCGATATCGAGAACCCGGTCCTCGCGAACTTCAAAGAGGGTATGTCCGTGCTCGAGTACTTCATCTCTACCCACGGTGCCCGTAAGGGTCTGGCCGATACCGCTCTGAAGACCGCCGATGCCGGTTACCTCACCCGTCGTCTCGTCGATGTATCGCACGACGTCATCATCAATGAGGAAGACTGTGGTACCCTCCGTGGTCTGACAGCACGCGCTATCAAGGATGCCAACGGTCATACCATCGCTTCCCTCACCCTCCGTATCCTCGGTCGTGTATCCGTACACGATATCCTCGATAACGACGGTAACCTCATCGTCGCTGCCGGCGAAGAGATCCGCGAGGCGGCTTGCGAAGCCATCGAGGCAGCAGGTATCGAGGAAGTCGATATCCGTTCCGTACTCACCTGTGAGTCCAAGCATGGCGTCTGCGCGAAGTGCTACGGTCGTAACCTCGCTTCCCGTAAGATGGTCCAGAAGGGTGAAGCGGTCGGCGTCATCGCCGCACAGGCTATCGGTGAACCGGGTACTCAGCTGACCCTCCGTACCTTCCACTCGGGAGGTCTGGCAGGCGGTGCGGCTGCGCAAGGTACCTATAACCTCACCCGCGAAGGTATCGTCGAGATCGAAGATCTCCGTACCATCACGACCGCTGCAGGCGACGTCATCGTTGTCAGCCGTCAGAACGCGATGACCCTCAAGGATGAGAAGACCGGCGTCGTACTCTCGAACTTCGATATCCCGTACGCTGCCAAACTCTTCGTCACCCCGGGTCAGAAATACGAGAAGGGTACCCTCGTCTGCGAGTGGGATCCGTATAAGACCCCGTTGATCATCGAACACGACGGTTTCATCAAGTACGAAGACGTCATCGAAGGTGTCACCTGTAAGACCGAGACCGATGAGCAAACCGGTAAACGCGAGGTATCTATCACCGATACCAAGGATAAGACCAAGATGCCGCAGGCGCATATCGTGGACAAGGAGGGCAATATCCTCCGCACCTACAACCTGCCGGTGAAGGCATCGCTCATTCACCAGGACGGCGACGCTGTCAAGATCGGTGATAACCTCTTCTCCATGGCGCGCGCTACCAACCGTGGCGGTGATATCACCTCCGGTCTGCCGCGTATCACCGAGCTCTTCGAGGCTCGTAACCCGTCTAACCCGGCTGTCGTAGCCGAGATCGACGGTGAGATATCCTTCGGTAAGATCAAGCGCGGTAACCGCGAGTTGTTCATCACTTCCAAGCTCGGCGAGCAGAAGGCATACCTCATCCCGTTGACCAAGCAGATCCTCGTTCAGGAAGGTGACTATGTCCGCGCAGGACATGCCCTCTCCGATGGTGCCATCACGCCGGAGGATATCCTGGCTATCCAGGGTCCGACTGCCGTGCAGGACTATATCGTCAACGAGGCACAGGCTGTGTACCGTATGCAGGGTGTGGAGATCAACGATAAGCACTTCGAGATCATCGTTCGCCAGATGATGCGTAAGGTCGAGATCCTGGAGGCAGGAGATACCCGCTTCCTGGAGGGAGATGTCGTCGATAAGATGGACTTCCTCGAGGAGAACGATCGTATCTGGGGCCGCAAGGTCGTTACCGACGCCGGTGAGTCCGACCTCCTCCATGAGGGTCAGATCGTTACCGCACGCCGTCTGCACGATGAGAACTCTTCGCTCCGTCGCCGCGATAAGAAACTCGTTAAGGCACGTGATGCAGAGTGCGCTACCGCGAAACAGATACTTCAGGGTATCACCCGCGCTGCCCTCGGCACCAAGTCCTTCATGTCCGCTGCCTCCTTCCAGGAGACCACGAAGGTCCTCAACGAAGCCGCTATCCGCGGTAAGGTGGACACCCTCGAGGGTATGAAGGAGAACGTCATCTGCGGTAACCTCATCCCGGCCGGTACCGGTATGCGTGATTTCCAGAAGATCGCCGTTCATAACCAGGAAGAGTACGCCGCTATCCAGGCTGCCCGCGAGGCCGCCGAAGCTGCCCTCAACGGCGAAGACGAGTAATCAGCTAACGGCTAATGGCTAAAGGCTAATAGCCTGAACAAAAAGGAGAAGTTCGCTTCTCCTTTTTGTTTTCCCCTAACCTCTAACCTGAAAAAGTTTACTTTTGTTTGCATATGTGCAAAAAAAGTGTTACCTTTGCACCCGATTTTTGGATGTAGAACTATTCTGACTAACACTTTTTTGACATAAAAATGGGAAATGCAGAGATTTTACAGGAGATAACACCGCTTGAGGCTCATGATTTCATGTTCGTGGCGGATCGCCATAAGGCCTATTATGACTTCCCTCTGCACCGACACGACCTGTACGAGATGAATTTTGTGGAACATGGTGCCGGTTGTGAACGCATTGTCGGAGATTCTGTGGAACTGATTGGAGATTTCGACTTGGTGCTTATTACCTCTCCAAACCTCGAACACATGTGGGGGAAAGGAGAATGCAAAAGCACAGATATTCACGAGATTACCGTCCAGTTCTGTATAGATTTTCACAAAGATAGAATCTTTGATACCAATCCGATGCAGTCCGTCAAAAAGATGTTTTGTCGGGCAGAAAGAGGACTTGCTTTTCCGCTCTCGGCCATCATGACAGTCTATCCAAGGCTGCTCAAATTATCGCAAATCAAAGAAGGCTTCTATGCCATGATGGAGCTATTCCAGATTCTCTATGAACTGTCTAAATTCGACGATGCCCGCGAGCTCTCTTCCTCCTCTTTTGCGCGGGTGCAGACCAATACAGAAAGCCGACGGGTTGCTAAAGTAAAAGACTATATTACAGCCCATTATATAGAAGAGATTCGCTTGGAGCAAATGAGTGACATGGTCGGTATGTCACCTACCGCTTTTTCCCGTTTCTTCAAACTGCGCACCGGCAAAACGCTTGCTGAATATATCGTAGATATACGCCTGGGACACGCAGCTCGCAAACTCATTGACACCAATGAACCTGTCTCCCAAATTGGTTTCTCCTGCGGTTTCAATACGCTCACTAATTTTAACCGACTTTTCAAGAAAAGAAAGGGCTGCTCGCCTACCGAATTTCGGGAAAAATATGCAAAGACAAAGGTAATAGTGTAGTATCTGCTAAAAAAGTGTCAGTATATATCGAAAAATAGCAGTAATTTTGCAGCGTATTTTGCAAAGTACTGCTATGAGAAACAAAATTATATTACTTTCACTTCTGCTCACATGTGTGAGTTGTAAGGCACAGAATACGCCTGAACCAGAACCTCAACCTGTTTCATATACTTTATGCAATGCCCAAGCTACTGCTGAGACGCAGCGGCTTTGGAGTGTTTTGTGTTCCGAGTATGGGAAACGCGCTATGAGCGGCGTGGTGGCGAATGTGGATTGGAACACGCGCGAGACGGAGAACGTCTACCAGTGGACGGGTAAGTATCCTGCGCTCAATGTGTTCGACTTCATCAATATCCATGCATCCAAAGATGTGAACAAGCAAGGATGGCTCGATTATAGCGACCTCACTCCGGTTACGGATTGGTATAACGCCGGTGGAGTGGTGGGTTGTATGTGGCATTGGCAGGTGCCTGCCAACAACGGTACCAACTACACCTGCTCACCGGGTACCGATCCCGGACAAACGAGTTTTGATCCGTCAAAAATTAACGACCCTTCCTCCGATGAATACAAGCGCATGATCAAAGATATCGACCAAGTGGCAGGCTACCTGAAGAAGATGCAAAAACGCGGTATTCCGGTTATCTGGCGACCGCTGCACGAAGCGTCCGGTAACACGACGGAGTTCGCCGGTGGCGGTGCCTGGTTCTGGTGGGGAGCCAAAGGTCCCGAAGCGTACAAAGCCCTTTGGCGCTTTCTATACGACCGTATGGTCCATTATCATAAGTTGAATAACCTCATCTGGGTGTGGAATTCGCAGGTCGGCGATTGGGACTGGTATCCCGGAGATGATGTGGTGGATGTGGTCGGACGCGACAGCTACTACGCCCTGCAATATCCCTTAGCAAAGGAATACAATGAACTCCAATCGCACTATCCCAACAAACTCATCTGCCTTGCGGAATGCGGTAACGGTGATGAAGTGGATATGTCGATGTGGTCGAAGATATGGAATGAAGGCTGTCGTTGGAGTTGGTTCATGACATGGTATGACTACAATTACAATGCCGGCACATCCGACGAACACCAGTTCGCCGGTGAAGCCTGGTGGAAAGACGCTTTTAACAGCGGTACGGTCATCGACCGCGAAGAGATGAAACGCTTGCTAAAGTGAAAAATGAAAAGTGAAAAATGAAAGGCATCAGATACATAGCATTATCGGTCTGTACGCTGTATTATGTAATCTGTACTCCTACGTTCGCTGTTGAGCGGACGATATTGATCGGTCCCAAGACCATCGGTAAGGCATGGCGAGATAACATCGTCTTGGAGTCACGCCATTTTGCAGATGCTCAGGCCGGAGATATCCTCACGGTCTATAACGACAAAGCCAAAGGTATCGCGCAGGGCGCTTTTCAAAACCCCTCCAACTGGCAGGGCGTAGCACCCGAATACGGTTATTTCGGTATCTCCGGTCCGTTCCGCATGACTTTGACTGATGAGATCCTATCTATCGCGCGCGAACATGGTATCGCCATAGGCGGACATGACTACCGCATCTTGCGAGTGACCCTAACCGATGCCGCAGATTTTGCAGAAACGATCGTGTGGAAAGGTACACCGGTGAAGATGAAAAATGATTGGAGTAGCAGTGCCGAGATAGCCGGACGATGCTTTGAGCAACTCAATATAGGTGACGGTTTGCGGCTTCATATCAGCCATGTCGAACCCGGGGCGGCCTGCAAACTCATGGACTTCACATGGAATGCACTCGACCCTTCCGTCGATGGAGTACCTGTTGGAGGCGATAACTACACATGGTCGGTTTGGTCACGTGCACCGCTACTCAAACTGCAACTGGCAGGCTATGGTGCGCAGACGGCTATGCGTATCGGTGGTAAAGGATATCGCTTGGATAGTATAGGTGTTGTCAAACAAATAGGCGAAGTGAGTGAAGATCTGACGAATGCCCAACGAGCACCTCGGGAATATACACTCCAACCCGGCGAACTGTTCCATGGGGAGAAATACTTCGCACCCGACTGGAGCGGAAACCTCTCTATCAATGCTGCGCCTTTCCAAGAGTGTACGCAGAATGATGTGCTCATCATCTCCTATCGTTTGGACGATGCCGCTGTGGCTTCCGGAACGAAAGCACAACTCTCTATTCGTGATGCCCGGTGGCAGGAGATAACCGGAGTGCCCGAACCAATATGGTATCCTTTAGACGGTACCGATGTGGTCTATCTGTTCGACTCCGTCGCTTTAGACAAGGTCAAGACCCGCGGACTCATACTCACTGGTGTCGGCTTTACATTAACCAAAATCGAAATACTATCTGCACAATGATAAAACGTTTGTTCCTTATTAGTATATGCCTGTGCGCGCTCGTATGCGCGAACGCACAAACAACCATCAGCGGACGTGTGATGGATGGTGCTTCCAATGAATCAGCCATAGGCGCTTCCGTACTGGTGGTGGGTACAACTATCGGTACGATCACTAACTTTGACGGTAACTTCACCATTGAAGTGCCTGAAGGAAAGTTCATCCTCCAAGTGTCCATGGTGGGATACAAGACCCAAGTGATCAATATCCGAGGCAAAGAGTTTATCGAGGTTACACTCCAAGAAGACACTCAAGTGATGGACGAAGTAGTCGTAGTCGGCTACGGTACGATGAAAAAACGTGATCTTTCCGGTTCGATTAGTCAGATCAAGTCTGAAGATCTGCTCGCCGGAGGAGCTCCAGATGCAGCTCTCAGTCTGAGCGGCAAGATAGCCGGTGTGGATGTCAAAGAGTCCGACGGTGCTCCGGGCGGTGGAGTGAGCATCACTGTGCGTGGTGCAAATTCTTTCACTACCTCTTCGCAACCCCTCTATATCGTGGATGGTATCCCGTACGGCACAGATCCGAATGGAGTACCTCAGTCCGGTGCTAACGAAGGGCTGAACCAGAGCCAGAACCCGCTCTCCATGCTCAACCCCAATGACATTGAGAAGATAGAAGTGCTCAAAGATGCATCCGCAACCGCCATCTACGGTTCGCGTGGTGCCAACGGTGTGGTCATCATCACCACCCGCAAGGGACAGCAAGGTAAACCGAAAGTAGAACTGAATATCCGTGCCGGAATCCAACAAATAGCCCGTAAGGTGGAGATGCTCGATGCCTACCATTATGCGCTCTACCAGAATGAAGCGGCATCCAATAGCCGCACCTACGAAGGCGGTACGCAGCGTGACCCTTACCGCGGTGAGTGGGATTATCCCTATATCGGATCCGGTTATGTCTATACACAAGGCAAATATAATCCCTCGCCCGAAGACTTCCTCAACCCCGGTTTGCGAACCGACCAATACGGCAATGTAGATGAAGTGGCAGGTACCGACTGGCAGGATCAGATCTACCAACTCGGCTGGTCGCAAGAGTATAACGCTTCCGTTAGCGGTGGAACCGACAAAGGCTATTATGCTTTTTCCGGTAGTTATGCCGACCAGACAGGTATCATCAAGAATACCGGTTTCCAACGTTATACTCTTTCGCTCAATACCGCTTGGCATATCACCAAATGGCTCGAAATAGGTACTTCGCAACATTTCACCCATGCCAAGACGAATTTCCAACGCACCAACTCCGAGAATACGGGTATCATCCGCTCGTCCCTCATCTTCCCGCCTACCTATGGACCCCATCAACAGACCGAGCAACTGGATGAACTGAACTGGCTCGCTGCCAACCCGGTCAATTATATCAACGGAGCCAAAGATGAACTCAAGCAGATATCTTGGTTCTCCTCTTCCTTCGTTGAGTTCACCATCCAACCTTGGCTTAAACTCCGCCAGAACCTCGGACTCGGTTACAACGACGGACACCGTGGCACCTATTACGACCGCCATACGCAGGAAGGAAAATCTCCTACCAACGGCAAAGCCGGCAAGGCATCTAACATATGGAAATCGCTTACGGCAGAGACTTTGCTCACGTTCGATCATAAGTTCAACGAGAACCATAGCATCAATGCCGTGCTCGGTGCAACCTTCGAACGGGGAGAAGGCAGTAGCGAATCTATGACCGCCACCAATTTCCCGAATGACCTCACTAAAGATGCCGACATGTCCCTCGCGCTCGACAAAGCGGTTATCCGCAGTAGCCATACCGTGCAGTCTCTGGCATCTTTCCTTGCCCGTGTCAACTACACCCTCATGGGACGCTATCTCTTCACCGCCTCGGCACGTGTCGACGGCTCGTCATCCTTCGCACCAAAGCATAAATGGGCGCCCTTCTTCTCCGGTGCTTTCGCATGGCGTATGATCGATGAACCTTGGATGCAGGATCAAGACGTGCTTTCCAACTGGAAATGGCGTGTGTCCTACGGTCAGACCGGAAACCAAGCCATCGGCGCGTACCGCACCATGACGATCCTCGAAGCGGCTAACTATCCTTACACAGGTGTCTTACAGTCCGGCGAAGCAATGATAGATTGGCGTGGACCTACCAATCCTGATCTCAAATGGGAGACTACCGACCAAGTCGATGCCGGTTTGGATATCGGTTTGCTCAATAACCGTATCAACCTCACGCTTGATTACTATTTCAAGCGCACACGGGACTTGCTCCAGAACGTTACTATCCCTTCCTCATCCGGTTTCAGCCAGATGATGGTCAATAGCGGGTATGTTACCAACCAGGGATTTGAATTCACCTTGGGTGCTGAAGTGATCGACCTCAGTGACTGGAAATGGCATATTGATGCCAATCTCTCCCTTAACCGCAACCGTATCGGCGGACTCAAAGGCGACCAATATGCTACCGCCCTTTGGTCCAAAGCCGACCAGGTCTTCCTGCAACGCAACGGCTGTCCTATCGGTACGCTCTATGGCTATAAAGAAGAAGGCATCGATCCCGCCACCGGTGAGATCATCTATGCCGACCTCAACGGTGACGGTTCGGTCACAGAAGCTGACCGAACCATTATCGGAAACACGAACCCGGATTTCACCGGTTCACTCACCTCGCGCTTATCATGGAAAGGACTGAGCCTCAACTTTATGCTGCAAGGCTCGTACGGCAACGATATCTTCAATTATAACCTTACCGACATCACCATGTCCAATATAGGTAATATCACTAAAGAGGCGTATGACCATCGTTGGACTGCTGATAATCCCAACGGTGCTTTATGGCCCAAAGCGACAGCAGGTTACAACCGCACATGGCTTATCTCCAACCGGTACGTAGAAGACGGTTCGTTCCTCAAAATCAAGTACATCACGCTCGCATACGAGTGGTACAAACCTGCCAAATGGATAGAGAAGATCCGTGTAGACTTTACCGTCAATAACGTCTGGACATTCACCAAGTACTCGTGGTTCGAACCCGATGTCAATGCCGGTGGAACCAACTCCTCCTGCCCGGGTGTGGATAGCTATTCGTATCCCTCCGCCCGTTCGTATGCCCTCAGTCTCAACTTCACCTTCTAATTGCACATGACTATGAGAAAATCGATAATTACATTAGCCATTTGCCTTTTGCCTTTCGCCTTTACGGCATGTTCTTGGATCCAAGAAGACCCCTCCGGTCTCGTAACTGACACTACGCTGGGCGACAGTGAGGAAGCATGTGACCAATGGGTAACCGGAGTCTATTCCAAATGGATATATGATATGTTCTGCTGGGGCTATTTCCCGCGGATGCTTGAGTTCGATGCGGACTACATCTCCGGTCCTGATTGGCTCTTCGGCACCTTCGGCGCGGGTAACTTCCAAGGCGAAACCGACCTTACCGATGCGCTCTGGAAAGGGTGCTACGGACTTATTGGGCGAGCCAACAATGCCGAACGGCATATCAATGTGATGAGTAATATTTCCGATGCTACTAAGAAAAACGCTATCGGGGAACTGCATTTCCATAAAGCTTTCGCGTATTTTCTCTTGGTACGTGCGTACGGCCCCGTTCCCATCCAACCCGAGACTGAGACCTTCGATCGCAATCAACCACGCCAAGAGGTCACCAAGGTGTATGAGTATATCATCGCCCAACTGGAAAAGGCAACGCGTTTGCTCTATAAGAATACGGATTCTGACTATCGACTCGGACATGTCTCTGCCGGTTCGGCTGCCGGTCTGCTTGCCAAAGTCTATGCCACCGAAGCTGCATATGCTATGCCTGCAGGAACAGAAATCATCGTTCGTACCGGTGCTCCTTATACTACTGAGAGCGGTTACAAACGCTATGCACCTCTTCAGACGCGCTCTTTCTATAAACGCTCCGTTCCCGGGTATGAGTCACTTGACCCTATGCAACTCTATCAACAAGCTGCGGATTGGGCAGAAGCGGTACTCGACGGAACGTATGGCAATTACGCATTGCTCCCATACGACCAACTATGGATGAAAGCCAACTGCAACGCATCCGAATTCCTTTTCTCCGTCAATACAGTCAGTGGGGATGCTACCTATAAGATCTCTGTTCATACCCAGTACGAAGGCTATCTGACCGCACCCAACTCCGACTTTATCCAGTCCGGCGGTTGGACCGGTTGCACGCGTCACTGGTATGACCTCTTCGACCACGATGACTATCGTATCACCAAAGGTGTGCGACATCGTTGGCGTAACTATACCCAACGAGAATCCAACAGCGGGTTCTACTACCCCTACGACGATGAATATACCATCATGGCTACCGGTCGTAACCTCGCCGGAGATTGGGTGAAAAATCCTGTAGCACCCTTCAATGATGGGGTTAATTATTACTACTCCGCTGATGCCCAGTGCCTCGCATTTACCACTAAATACGAAGATGTCACCGACCCCTCCATCGATCAAGCCGATGCTAACTGGCCTTTCCTGCGTCTGGCAGATGTCATCCTCATCTACGCGGAAGCACTCAATGAACTCGACAAACCCGGTGATGCACTCATCCAACTCAACAAAGTGCGCGAACGCTCCAATGCCGAACGCGCTTCGATGGGCGGAAGCAAAGCCCTGTCCACCCAAGTGCTACGCCGCTCCGCTATCCTCGAAGAACGCGCCAAAGAGTTCGCCTGCGAAGCAGACCGTCGTTGGGATCTGATTCGTTGGGGAATATACCTCGATGCAATGAACGCACTCGGCGGATCGGATGATTCCGGCGTCAATAAAAACCGCACCGAACGAAACCTCCTCTTCCCGCTCCCGCAGCAGGAAATAAACACGAACGCAGCCATCAATGAAAATAACCCCGGATGGCAATAAACAATATTAATTATTAAATTACTATCTATTATGAAAAAACATCTCCATTATGCCTTGTACTTGGTACTTTGTACCTTTGTACCTTTCATCTCCCTCTCCGCAGCGGAGACCACACTATGGGAATCAACCTACACCGACGGCGTAGAAATCAACAGCGAGACCGTCGCTTCTTTCAAAGCAGGCGACATTCTCCGTATCTATCTCTCTGTGCCCGAGTCCGGCGCGAACTTCAAAATCTGCTACAAAGGTGCGCCTGACTGGTCCGAGACCGCTATCCCCTCACTCGACTCACAATGGCCGTGGGTCAACGGTGGCGAAGACCATCTCGACCTGACCTTCACGCAAGAAGACATTACAGCTTTCTCGGGGAAGAACATCTATATCTATCAGGGGGAGAACAGCCTCATTACGAAGGTGACACTGCTTACTGAAGACGAACCCCAACCCCAACCGACCGACCGCGTTGCAGAAACACTATGGGAAGGTACGCAAGTGCTGGGTGCAGAGGGAAATGACGGCTTCGGCATTGATGCTGCCAAACTGCAAAACTTGGCGCTCAACGACTCTATCGCAATTACCATTACCGATCTCACCGACTCCTATTGCCAAATCAATATCGCTGCTAACAATCCATGGACTGCTATTCCCGGTACGAACTGGGAGTCGCTGACTGCAGCAGGCACTTATCGTTATGCCGTGGCTGATGCTGACCTCATTGCCAATATCAAAGCTTCCGGCCTGACCATTCAGGGTAAACTCTGTACCGTAACCAAACTTGAACTCCTTCCTTATCATGAGCCGACCCCAGGACCCGAACCACAGCCATCTGCTGAGTATGAAGACAGCACCGTCTGGACGGGCGATGTAGCGATCTCTTGGAATCAAGAGGCGTATGCAGGAACAGAACTCGACACATATAGTGTGCAGCAAGACATGCTCGCCGGTCTCGCCAAAGATGACAGCATCAAGATCTGCTTTGCAGATGCTATCGAAGGGGCTCAGTTCGCCCTTACCTACAAAGCCGGTGACTCATGGTCATGGACGGACCTCGTTATCTCGCAGCAAAACGGATTCTTTGCCTACAAAGTAGAATCCGATGCTATCGCCCAAGACATCGCTGATCATGGTCTCGTCATCCGTGGTCAAGGCTATCACGCTATCCGTATCGTCATCGGCAAACCTAAGAGCGCATCTGGCTTTGAGAATATTCAGACTTCAGCAATCAGAAGTCAGAAGATCCTCCGCAACGGTCAAGTGCTGATTATCCGTGATAGCAAAGCATACAACATGCTCGGTCAATTAGTTGACTAGTAGACTATATAATTAACTTTAAAATATAATCATTATGAGAAAACTTTTTAGTATTTTAGCAGTGGCAATGACGGCTATAAGCCTGAATGCTACGGTAGTTACAAAGGAGTATGATTTAGCAGATCTTACCAAACAGCAAGAGACCACTACGTGGTCTACTAATGAACTCACAGTAACGAACGGATGGGATGGTATAGCACATGACTACGGAGAGTATCCGTACAATGCGGAGGACTATACAGAATTGACATTGGAACTGGCTTCCGCATCGGAAGTGGGTGTGTACCTTGCTATAAAATATAGCGATAATTCCACATCGGATAAAACGATCAATGCCGGTTCTTTGATAGCACGGATACCATTATCCAATTCGTCTATCAAGCGTATAGATATCAAACTGACCGCTGCCGGTTCGGCTACGATCAGTAAACTTTATTTCTCCAAAGTAATTGGCAAAGAAACTGTAACGAATCTGTTTACCGGCTCGAATACATTTGATTGGGGTTGGGATCATCGCATCTTGATACCTAACACTGCATTCGCCTCTATCCATGAAGGAGATCGTATTCAGTTTACATACACCTCCGGAGCATCCGGTCAATGTCAGGTACGCGTGCAGGAAACAAATGCCGAATTAGCAGAAACAGGAGAGTATGCTGCTATCACGCAAAACCAAGCTGAACCGGCTAACTTCTCGTTTGTACTCCGCGCTGAAGATATAGAAAAAGTGAAACAAAACGGTCTCTATTTCCATGGAAATGCTTATACCATCACGAGTATTGATCTTCATACATACGCGAAGCAAATCATGGTGGAGACAGAACTGAATCGAGGTGAAGAAACGATAAACTGGGATGTACATTGGGAGCATACGAGTGGTTTGCCCGTATTGAGCGAAGGGGATGAATTGCGCGTGGTATTGTCCGCAAAAGATGAATCAAATAATTATCAGATTTATTTCAAATACGACTGGGAGAATGAGCATGCCATAGCAGTAACCGGTATTGACGCAACATTACCGAAAGTGTATTCTGTCGTCCTGACGGCGGAGCAAGCAACAGCAATCAATGATGCCGGAAAACTATTTGTGAATGGTACAGGTGTCACCCTTTCCCGTTTCTCTATCGCTCAACCTATGAGCATCTATGATGAGAGTATCCTGTGGAGTGGCGAGCAGGCAGTAACAAACGGATGGTCGGGAAATGTGACCATTGAAAAAGAAGCATTGGCTGACATTAAGGAAGGCAATATCATCTGTGTACAACTCAGTGCAGTGGGAGGCGATGATGCAGATGATCAGGTACTGCTCAAATATGGTGATAGCTGGACGGATTTCTCGCCGGCGGTGAATTATCTTTTCCAAGCGAATTCGGATGTGGCTCCGATGACGGTAGAGATACCTGTTACGGCTAAGATGCGTGACCAACTGCGTGGTAATAAACTGGTGGTTACCGGTAAGGATTTCACCATGACTCATGTGCTCATTAAGGAGGGGACGCCTGTTAATACGAACTCTCATTTCGTCACCGTAACTTCCGCTGGTATGGCTACGCTCGTGCTGCCCTTTGACGTACCGAATCTGCCGGACGGTGTGCAGGCATACAACCTCACCAACAACGGCGATGCGACCATTTGGGCAAATCCGGTTGATGCACTGGAAGCAGACAAACCCGTCCTCATCATCGCTGCCGAAGGCGAGTATAAGTTCGTCAGCGAAGAAGGAGCTTCCGATGATATATCCTCCAAAACAGGCACATTTACCAACGGCGCACTCGTAGGAACGTATTATGCTATCGCAGCGGTTCCCGAATCTGACGGTTCGGTCAACAACTATATCCTTTCCAACGGATCTGACGGTGTGGCGTTCTATCAAGTGAAAGACAACACTTGCTCTGTTGCTCCATACCGCGCGTACCTCAGCTGCGGCTATAATGCAAACCAAGGCGGTGCCAATGCTGCCCCGATGCACATCGTCTTCCGTCAAGACAATACAACCGCAATCGAGGATGTACAAGTAGACAAGTTACAAAGTACAAAGGTCTTCGAGAATGGTGTACTCTATATCAAGCACAATGGTATCAAGTATAATATACAAGGCCAATTGTGTAAATGAGCAAATGAGAAAATATATAAATCTGTAAATTATGAAAAGTGTAACTAATCGTGCCTTTATGGCTAAGAAGAAGATGTATAAGAAACCTGAGACGGAAACGATTTCCGTAGAAATGACGACCACACTTTGTGGCTCTCAAACAGTAGGCTTTGGTAACGGCACAGGAACCGGAGCCGCTCTTGCGCCCAAGCGCCCTGCTGATAACTATTTACCGAAATAAGGGATTCCTATGAAACGAACAAGCTTCGTTTTAGCAGCCCTGTGTGCCTGCCTCATGGCGGGCACACAGGTGCGGGCTATAGAGATGTTACCCACCTTTGGTGACATCGACCATATCCATCTGCCTGCGCTCCTTGTGCAGCATGCGGATGGCGACCAAAGTTTGCAATTACGGGCGCAGGACACGACCTATATCGACAACGCGCAATACAAAGAAACGGTGATCGCCACCAAGGATCTGGTGCAACCCTTCTTTGTCACCCTTCATGTGCGGCAATGGAAGAACGTACCTATCACCGAGACCTGGTACGAAGTCTCGCATACCGAGAAGAAACCGGTTCGTCTGCAGCGCTTCGACAGCGGTTATCTGCCGCTGGACAACGGTGACCTGTACCTTGTTCATCTGCATGGTAACTGGGCAGCGGAAGGAGTGCCGACAGTGGAACGTCTGACACGTGGCATCAAAACCATCCGCAATTCCGATGGAGCACGTAATGCCCACCTCGATGCACCCGAAGTGATGATCTCGTTGGACGGTGTACCGCAGGAGAACAGCGGTCGTGTACTCGGTGCTGCCCTCTGCTGGAGCGGCAACTTCGAGATACGTGTGGCGGCTACCGACGAGAAAGGATTCCATTTCTATGCCGGCATCGACCCTATGGCATCCGAGTATATCCTGTCACCCAAACAGGTCTTCACTACACCCCATCTGGCTTATACTTGGTCGAATGAAGGAATGGGCGGTGTCTCCCGCGCTTTCCACCGTTGGGCACGCACCTGCGGCATGCTCCATAATGGCAACGCGACCCGTTCGATCCTGCTCAATTCTTGGGAAGGTATCTATTTCGATATCACCGAAGAACGTATCATCGCTATGATGAACGATATCGCAGCCTTTGGCGGTGAACTGTTCGTGATGGACGACGGTTGGTTCGGCGGCAAGTACCAACGCAACTCCGACGATGCCGCCTTGGGTGACTGGATTGTCGACACGCGCAAGTTACCTAACGGTCTCGAAGCACTCACCGCTGCGGCTCGTGATCGCCATATCCGGTTCGGTATATGGATCGAACCCGAAGCCGTCAATACCCGTTCGGAACTGTTCGAAAAGCATCCCGAATGGGCACTGCAAGAACGGGGACGCGAACTCAAACTCGGTCGTGGTGGTACCCAACTCGTGCTCGATATGACCAACCCCAAGGTGCAGGATTTTGTCTTCAACCTCGTCGATAAGCTCTTGACCAAACACCCGGAGATAGCCTATATCAAATGGGATGCGAATGCATCCATCCAGAACTGCGGCTCGCCGTATCTGCAGTCTCTAAACACTAAACACTCAACACTAAACTCCAATCTCTATATCGACTATCATCTGGGTTTGGTCAAGACCCTCGAACGTATCCGCGCCAAATATCCCGATGTCGTTATCCAGAACTGCGCATCGGGTGGGGGACGGGCGAACTACGGACTCATGCCTTATTTCGATGAGTTCTGGGTGTCCGATAACAACGATGCCCTCCAACGCGTCTATATCCAATGGGGTACGTCCTATTTCTTCCCGTCCAACGCCATGGCGCAACATATCGGTGGGTCGCCCTATCTCATGACCGGTCGTACTACTCCCATCAAGTTCCGTTGTGATGTAGCCATGTCCGGTCGCCTCGGTATGGAACTCCAACCTGCGCATATGACCGAAACCGAACGTGCTCAATGTACCACGGCGTTTAAGGATTATAAGGAGTTACGTGAACTCATCCAACTCGGTAACCTCTACCGCTTGGTTTCACCATTTAGCGAAGCGTCACCATTCAGCAATCAGCAATCTCCTGCCGTGCAGCAAGTAGCTTCCCTCATGTATGTCAATGACACCAAAGATCATGCTGTCCTTTTTGCATACGGTCTGACATCCTTCATGAAGCAGGCTTCGCGTCGTATCCGTCTCGCAGGACTTGATCCGACCCGCACTTACACGCTCCGCGAACGTAACATCCGTCATGGCGAGCAACCCTGTGCCCTCGATGGTCAGTCCTTTACCGGTGCTTACCTCATGTCCGTCGGTCTCGACATACCCCTCTCCACCGAATATAACATCGATTACCCCTCACGCATCTTTGAGTTGAAATAACTCAATAACTAAATAAATGTAAAAATGGTAAATGTTAAAATGGTAAATAAAGCATTATTGCTTCTGTTGGCATGCGCCCTCTGCGCGTGCCAGCAGAAAAGCAAAATGCTTTTTGGTCACCAGGACGATGTGGTATATGGCTCTGACTGGCAGCGCTTGTCGGATAGCACCTATTCCGACACCCGCTCTTGCATCCATGACCTCACCGGTCAATGGCCTGACCTCATCGGTTTTGACCTCGGCGGTATTGAACTGTGCCACGCCCGTAACCTCGACTCCGTGCCTTTCTCACGTATGTTGGAGGAGTGTCGGCGGCAGTTTGAACGAGGCGGCAAAGTAACCCTCTCGTGGCACGCCCGTAATCCCTTGACCGGTGGTAACTCATGGGACACAACGCCTTGCCTTGCGCAGATCATCGACCCCGACACGGATGTCCATGACACCATGCAGGTGTGGATAGAACGCGCTGCGGCTTTCATTGCGCAGGTAGCAGCTCTGCAGACACAGCCCGAACAACTCATCGTCCGCCTTTGGCATGAGCATTCCGGCAACTGGTTCTGGTGGGGAAGGGAAGCCGGTTCGGCTCAGGACTATATCGCCCTCTGGCACTGGACACGTAACTACATGAATATATTGGGTATCAATGCACTATATGCTTATAGCCCGGACAAACTGACACTCTATGAAGACACGCCCGAGGGTGCTTTCCGTGAGACCGAAGAATGGTATCCGGGAGACGAATACGTCGATGTCATCGGCACGGACTGCTATCATTTCGGTGGCGCAGAGGGCACGGAGGACTACCTCCGTCGGGCGCACCGCCAACTCGATGCGGCATCGCAATTGGCGAAGGAGCATCATAAACGCCTTGCGTTCACCGAGACAGGTAACGAATCCGTCCGCTGTACGCATTGGTACACACAAGTTCTGCTCCCGCTTTGCCGCGAATATCCGCTCATGTATGTGCATGTTTGGCGAAACGCATGGGATATCCCGCAGCATTTCTTCATTCCTGACTCACAACATCCGGAAGCACAAGACTTTATTCAATTCCTTCACGAATTATGAATTACTCCGATAAAATAGCTGCGCTCCGCGAAGCGCATGAGGCATTGCTAAATAGACCAAATGAACCAATAAATGATAAAATGGTAAATGGTCAAATGGTAAATAGTAACGGTATCTATACCAAGTACAAATATCCGATTTTAACGGCGGAACATACGCCGCTGGAGTGGCGCTATGACTTCAATGAGCAGGATAATCCCTATCTCATGC
>LXOW01401805.1_pt1 | contig 27144 bp, 29 predicted proteins | sample 1368591 | NCBI WGS metagenome assembly LXOW01 (sample SAMN04884650, study PRJNA319009) | bovine gut metagenome | isolation source: Cow rumen | host: Bos taurus | place: Italy: Legnaro (PD) | collected 2014-07-09
CTGAAGAAAAATATGAACTGGGTGGGAGAAAGATATTGCTTCGCAGCGCAAATGAAAGTGCTGATGATGCCAATATGCTGATCGATTATCTGAAAACCGTCACAGGGGAGACAAGATTTCTGATGTGCGAACCGGATGAGGTCACATACACCACCGAAGGGGAACTTAGTTTTATCAAGAAACATAATGAATCAGAAAATGGTTTATTGATACTTGCATTCGTTGACGGAGAGTATGCAGGAAACTGTTCTTTTGAAGGAAAGACGAGCAGCCGAAGAGCAAAACACCGCGCAGGGATAGGAATTGCCTTGTTCCAGAAGTATACGGGCTTTGGCTTGGGAAGAATGTTGCTGGAAGTTCTTCTCCGAAAGATAAAAGAGCAGGGGTATGAACAGGCCGAGTTGACTGTGGTAGGTGGGAATGACAGAGCTTATCATCTATATGAAAGCCTTGGATTTAAAGAGTGTGGACGTATACCGAATGCAAACAAATATGATGATGGGACTTATAGCGATGACATATTGATGGTATGCGATTTAACATAAGAGTAAGGTGATTTACAGATGGTCAGGATAGAAAAAGTTAACGGTAAAAATGTATGGGATCTGTTGAAACTGAAGGTTTCAGACGAACAGCGAAGTTTCGTTGCCGGTAACGATACTGTAATAGATATACAAAAAGGAATTACGGACGAAAGATTATATGATTGTGGGGCTTCAGACAAACTTTTGCATAGATGCTTCTGTGAAGTCAGCTTTTGAAAGAGGATACAGAGTAATCATTCCAAAGGGGACGAATTCTACATTTGATAATGATTACATGGATGGCGAAACGACTTATCAATATTACAATGAAATGATGTGGCCAGAGAGATTTGCCGACTGCATTTCTTTGGATGAAGCAATTGAAATGATGGAGAAATAGCTTAATGAGAAGAAAATATGTTGTTGTGAAAAATGAAAAGAAATGTCCGAATGGTAAGATAGGTTTACTATCTAGTATGTTTACGGAACCTGAGTATCGACGTAGACGAATAGCAAAAGAATTGCTTTCAAGAGTTATTGAACAAGCACGTAGCTATGGATGTGGAACAGTTTAGATTACGGCATCAGATATTGGTGTGTTTTTGTATGAGGATTATGGATTTGTATTATAGCATTATTGTTTTGCAAAGCTTTTCAAGAAGGGTATTATATTAAGACTAGAAGGAAAGAAAAAATTTAAAAGTGCGAGGTGTAGGGAATGATTTATGAACTTAAGGATACGTCAAAAGTAAAGCATTTATTTGAAGGTTGGCAAGAAACTCTTGTATATTCTTGCCTACAAAAAGTAATGGGAAAGATTTATGTAACGGACCTTTCAAACCCATTGTCAGCATTTGCATTTGTAGGCTGCTTTGTTTTTTTTGCAGGAGAGCCTAATATAGAGTTGGTTAAGAATAAACCATCTGGATTTGCGATAATGGTGCCACAAAATAAAGAATGGGAAAGGTTAATTGAGATGGTTTATACTAATGCAAAGAAAGTGATTCGTTATGCTATAAAAAAAGATACACAATTTGATGTTGAAGCTTTAAAAAAGAATTTGCAAATGCTTCCTAAGGGTTATGAATTGAAACAGATTGATAGTAATATTTATGATATGTGCTTAGAAAGTCCTGTAACAAAAGATTTTGTTTCTTCTTTTGATAGCAAGGAAATTTATCTAAAAGATGGCAGAGGAATGGTGATACTAAAAAATGGAAGAATAGTATCAGGAGCATCGTCTTATACCCGTTATAGAGAAGGGATAGAAATCGAGGTTGATACAGTAAAAGAGGAACGAAGAAAAGACCTTGCATTGATAGCCTGTTCTGCTTTGATTCTCAGATGTATTGATGAAGGCTTGTATCCAAGTTGGGATGCACAAAATATGGGCTCTGTGCATTTGGCTAAAAAGCTTGGATATGAATTTGATCATGAGTATGTTGCATATGAGGTTATATAAAAGGCGAGAAGTATAAGAAAGAGGAATAAAAAGAGGTAATGTCCTGCTATAATTAAGTTGTAACACCAAGTGATATTATAAAAGATCCTTATGTATTTGAGTTTCTAGGAATACCTGAGGATAAGCCGATATTAGAAAGTGATCTTGAAAAAGCATTGGTTGAGCATATAGAAAAGTTCTTACTTGAATTGGGAAAAGGTTTTATGTTTGTTGGAACACAACAGCGAATTACTCTTGGTAATGAGCATTATTATGTGGATATGGTTTTTTATAATAAGATATTGCACTCATATGTGTTGATTGAGTTAAAGACAAAGAAACCTTATGCCAGCAGCAGTAGGGCAGCTTAATATGTATCTCAAGTTCTTTTATAATTATTGTTAAGGTTGAATCGTAAACTGTATTCATGTACAATTTACAAAGAGTTTACTTTATTTGATTGGAAAGGAGCATGATTATATGACCATCAGAGTTGTTACCGCTCAGTAGTCTGAGCTTAAATAATAAATGAATCGTAAGCTCAGATGAATCCTAAAAGAAATATCAATTTAGGAGGAGCATTATGAGCTATATTAATGCAGAGAACGTGCTGCCACAGGAACTGATTGAAACGATTCAGCAATATGTAGACGGTAAATTGATCTATATTCCTTGCAAGGAAAAACAAGAGTGGGGCAGTACCACTTCCGCCAAGGTCTTCTTTCATGAACGTAACGCAAAGATCTTTGAAAACTACAAAGGCGGAATGAAACCACGGGAACTTGCACAGATTTTTTCTTTGTCGGAGAAAAGCATTCAAAGAATTCTCAGAGATCAGAGGAGGTCCTTAAACAAAGGAGATTCCATTATCTGATCATACCGAAACAAGGGTAATTTTTCGGTGTGGAGGTTGTGGGAAAAAGCAGGAATTTATCAATTCTTACAAATTCAGAGTAACTGCTAATGGCAGAGATGGAAATTTTTCGAAAAGGGATAATGCTGAATTAAAATGAATCTCGGCTGGGTCTTGTGCCCGGCCGTTTCTATAGGGAGAATAAAATGGAAAAATATTATTATCACGTANNCAATAGGGAGAATAAAATGGAAAAATATTATTATCACGTAATATCCGACATTCCCAAGAAGGTCGGTGAACATATCATTCTGGATGACAAGCATCCAAACGGTGTCCACAAGCGTGTATATGAGGAACTCGAAATAGTAAATGATATATATAACAATCCTGAAAAATATAAGGATACAGAACTGACGCACAAGGTGGATGTAGCGCTTCGTGAGCTTGCGTTGGAAAAAGTTAGAAAAGAAAAGTATTCGGAGTACCCTTCGAGAATGGCTTCGCTATATGTGTCTAAGTCATACGAGGAAGCTGAGAGGTGGGGAGACTATTTTGCTAAGTTAGGAAGACCTACTTTCGGAATTGCAAAGATAAAAGTGACTGGAAGAGTTTTTGAAGGAGATGCCTACAAGTGTTTTGATGGAGTAGCAGACGAACAAGAGAATCTTAGGATGGCTGAAATCTATTGGCAGAATGGAGCTAATGAGGATGGACATGAATCAATCGTGGAGATTCTTGCTGACGGAGATATAGAGATTGTTGAGATGGTAAAAGATATTAATGCGAATACGGAATACAAATATTTTGAGTTGAGAGAAAAACCCGACTTAAAAGATATGGCTGCAGATTGGTTTCACAAAAAGTGGGGAGTCCCCAAGGATGCTTATCTTGAATGTATGACAGCGTATCTTAATAAAGAGACCGAAAATGGTTGGTACCTATGCATGTTAGGAGATCAAATTGTCGGGGGGTTAGGTGTAATCGATAATGATTTTCATGACAGGAAGGACTTAAGCCCAAATGTTTGCGCTGTATATACTGAAGAGGCTCATCGTGGACAGGGGATAGCAGGAAATCTTCTTAATCTTGTTGTGGAGAACATGAATAAAAAAGGAATTTCACCGCTCTATCTTGTTACAGATCATACTGGTTTTTATGAGCGTTATGGATGGGAGTTTTACTGTATGGCTCAAGGGGATGATGAACCGGAGCCGACGAGATTGTACATTCATCGATGATACATTTGACATTGGTTTATTTTTTCTTCTTGCCGCGTCCGGTTCCTTTTACAGGTTTACAAAGATCTGAATATCTCTGGAGGATATCGGTAAAGGTTTTAAACTCATAAGGGTCCATCTTAGTGAAGTTGATTTTAAAGAGTTTGCTGTACATTATCATCTGAGCTTGCGTTGCATTATCGACAGTTTTTAGCTCTTCAAATGAGTCAAGGATATCATCAACAGGTGTAGTTGCATCACCGGTTTCTGCATCTTTGCTGTGAGCATCTCTTAAATCTTTTGCGATTTTTACGATATCATTTCCGAGAAGGTTGTTAAAGTAATTATCTTCGGAAATAGAAGCTGTGTGATACCCCTTGGTATAAAAAAATGATTTACATATTTTTGATGCCAACGAATTATACACCAATCGGATTGCTCTGGTACGCAATGTACTGCTTTACAAAATTCTTTGAGATGTTACCAGTTAATTTGGGCTGAAAGATGTAGGCTATTAAATTAGATATAATGGATGACGTTGACCGCCAAATGATGTAACGGGAACATCGTTATCCAAGAAAAATCTATTTCGATATTCTTGCATAAAAAGACTTCGAGAGTACATATATATGAAATGGAGGAGTAGAGTATGATTTTAGAAACAGAGAGATTAATCCTTCGTCCTTGGAAAGAGGATGATGCAGAAAGTTTATATAAATATGCAAAAGATCCAAAGGTTGGTCCTATTGCTGGATGGCCTGTACATACAAGCGTAGATAATAGCAGAGAAATAATAAAAGAGGTTTTATCGGCTGATGAAACGTTTGCGGTGTGTCTGAAAGAAGATAATGTTGCAATAGGCAGTATCGGACTATTTTCGCCGGCACAGTCCCACACAGCCATATCCGATAATGAGATAGAAATAGGATATTGGATTGGGGTGCCGTTTTGGGGAAATGGCTATATTCCGGAAGCTGTAAGAGTATTACAGAGGCACGCTTTTGAAGATTTAGGCTGCAGTGCAATGTGGTGCGGATACTATGATGGAAATGAAAAATCAAAACGTTGCATGGAAAAGTGTGGATTTGTATATCATCATACAGAGGAGAATAAACCATGTGCCCTCATGGGGGATGTTAGAACGGAGCATTTTTCTTATCTTACAAAGCAGCAGTGGAAGAATCGTCTAGACAAGGCATTAGTTTTATATGTTCATGGCAAGGGTGGTAATGCTGAAGAAGCAGAGTAGTATAGACATTATAGAAGTTAGGTGGAAACATGAAAATTGATTTAGCCAGAATAGGTGTTGATGATGCAGAAAATTTGTGGAAGATGCAAGTAGAAGCATTTTCTGATTTATACAAAAAATACCAGGATACTGAAACGAGTCCGGCAACTGAAAAGCTAGAAAAGATGATTATTAGGTTGGAACAGCCGTGTACATATTATTACTATATTGTTGCAGAGGGTATAAAAGTTGGTGCAATCCGGGTTGTTGACGTGAAAGAAGCGGGAAAGCCAAAGCGAATATCTCCAATATTTATCATGAAACAATTTAGAGGAAAAGGTTATGCACAGGAGGCGATTAGAGCAGTCGAGATGATACATGGCGGTTGTGATTGGGAACTAGATACCATTTTACAGGAAAAAGGCAACTGCTATCTTTATGAAAAAATGGGGTACTATCAGACGGGAAAAACGGAAGCGATAAACGAAAAATTAACGTTAGTGCAATATAAAAAAGAGTAACATTAGAGATATGTATATTAAAGATTGTCAAAATGAAATGTCAAATATAAGACAAATAGGTGTTTTGAACTGTGTGTTAGCTGAGAGTGAATGGATGTATTATTTGCAAAACGACAAATCTAAAGTTGAATTTTAGATTTGTCGTTTTTGCTAAATGTATTCAATGGGCAGAGCTAATAAGTTTTCACGTAAATACGTTTTTTTATCAATCAGACAAAGGATAACACCCATGCCTCTTTTTTTACCCTCGATTTTGTCTAAAACTATATTGGCAGCTCCCATATTGGCTTTGGGATTGCCGGACATTTTGATTTCAACAGGATAAAGTATGCCATCTTCTTCTATTACCAGGTCAATTTCGTTTTCTTTTGAGGTATTCTTATCTTTTCCGCGATAATAAAAAATGCTGAATTTGTAATCTTTTCCCTCGTTTGAGTAGGACTTTAGTATTTCGGATACCACGAATGTTTCAAACATATTTCCGGCAACGGCAGAGCATTTTAGAGCATCTGCTGTTAACCATCTTGTCAGATAGCAGGCAAGTCCCGTATCCCTAAAATAAATCTTAGGGGTTTTGGTTGCTCTCTTTAAAGCACTTGCACTATAAGGTTGCAATATATAGAGAATGCCGGTTCTTTCTAATATAGATATCCAATTTTTTATGGTTGGTTCACTCACACCAACTTCGCTTGCTATGTTTGAATAATTGAGCATTTCGCCTGTTCTGGCTGCAACGGAAACTAAAAATTTGGTGAATGTAATGCCGTCTGCAGATACTAATTCATTAATATCCCTTTCGATATAGGTTGTAACATAAGAAGAGTAATATTCCTGCCAATCTCTGTCGGAATCGTATAATTCGGGATAAGACCCCTTATGAATGATTTCCCAAATGTTATCGTAGGATGTTAATTTCTTTTCCCGTTCCTTTAAATAGACGTCGGTTGGTATAAAGTGCTGATTAAAATCCACATCAAATATTTCCCGTAAGGATAAACCTGTTAATTCGTGGATAGATACCCGCCCTGCAAGGGATTCGCTAATTCCTTTCATTAGTTCCAGCTTTTGCGAGCCGGATAGAATAAACAATCCTTTTTCGTCCGAATCGTCTACTTTTTGTTTAATATCTTCTAAAACACTATTTTCTTTTTGCACTTCATCAATAAATAAAGGACATGGATTGTTTAAAAAGAAAAGCTTTGGTTCTTCCTTTGCCTGTAATCTGGTTAATCGATCATCAAAATTTGCCCTATTAAAATCAGAAAATTCGTGCTTAATAAGGGTGGATTTACCAACCTGTCTGGCACCTACAATTAAAGTTACTTTGCTGGTTTTTACTCTTTTTTTTAGAATAGGAGTAATTGCTCTATTAATGTACGACATTTTATCATCTCCAATTATAAACAGTATATATTATTCCGTACAATGTGCTACTTCATGAACGTAAAGGGGGGGATCGTTCACTGTGTAGAACTGTTTAACCTTATTGCAGGAATCGTTACAGTATTATATCTATATTATAGACAAAAATAAAAGATAATACAATAAAAAAGAGTAAAATCTAAAGTTGGATTTTAGATTTGTCGTTATGGTTGATGAAATATTTGACACCAAGAAATGTTTTGTGTTATACTGTACACATAATTTTTAGAGGAAGCGAGGTATTGCTATATGAGAATGCTAGTTATGAATATGGAGATTGTAAGTGAATATGGTATGATGACCTCGGTTTGTGCCTTTTAATTTAAAAAGGTGATGATAAATTGAATTTGTGACCGTGGCATATTTGTCGCGGTTTCTTTGTTTTAAAACAAAATTCTTTATCCTGCCAATTCAGGCAACGATTCTCAGTGAGGTCTTCATATCGTTTGGAACATGGAAATTAAAAATCAAACGAACAAAAGGAGACGAAAACATTGAAAAATATAATAATTAGAAAAGAAACAGAAAAAGATTTTTACGATACAGAACTTATGACTATGCGTGCGTTTTGGAACATTCATGGACCTGGATGCAATGAACATTTACTGGTACACAAGATGCGGAATGTTAAGGAATATTTGCCGGAATTGAGCCGGGTGGCGGAATGGAACGGAAAGATTGTAGGTGCCATTTTTTATTCAAAGGCGAAGGTAGTAGATGGAGATAAGGAGTATGAGGTGCTTACCTTTGGTCCGTTGGCAGTGGAACCTACGTGTTTCAGTATGGGAATTGGCGCAAAACTTTTGGAGGAAACCTTAGGGTTAGCAAAAGAAGCAGGTTACAAGGGAATTGTGATTTGTGGCGAACCGGCGTATTATCCAAAGCATGGCTTTACCACCTGTGACCATTTTGGAATCATTCATCCGGAAGGTGGAAATTTTGATGCCTTTATGGCGTATCCGTTAAATGATGGATTTGATGAAATTCATGGATATTTCTATGAGTCGCCGGTTTTTGAAGCATGTGAGGATGAAAAGGAAATAATTGAATTTACAAAGGAATTTCCTTATTACAAACCCCTAACCCTATCTTGTCAGTGGCTCCACAAAGAAAAATTGGGAAGAATATCGGAAGTCAGAAAAAATACCTTTATCATACGATTTTGGGAGCAGGAAATTCCAGCGAAACTTAAGGGAACTTTCTATGAAGAAGATGTGGAGAAACTTCCTGTGGTGGGCGATTATGTGACATTTTGGTATAACCGGGATGGAGATTCGGTAATTCTCTCCGTTTGCGAGCGAACCAGTTTCCTGCAACGACCGGATCAGGCAAAAACAGGGGTGATGCAGTACATGGTTTCCAATGTGGATGACTGCTTTATCGTAACATCTCTGAATGAAGATTACAGTTTTAACCGAATTGCAAGATATGTAAGCATTGCTCTGCAGGGCGGTGCTATGCCGGTAGTTGTTCTTACCAAATCGGACCTTTGTAGCAATGTGGGAAGATATGTAAGGGAAGTGGAGTCTTTATCGGATAAAGTGAAAGTCCATGATGTGTCGGCTTTGTATGGAATAGGACTGGAGGAACTTAAGGAGTATTTTAAACCGGGAAAGACCATTTGTCTTTTGGGCTCCTCAGGGGTTGGAAAATCAACACTCATCAATGCCATTACCGGTGAGGAAACCATGAAAACCGCAGGAATCAGAGAAGATGACGGAAAAGGAAGACATACCACCACCCACAGACAGATGATTACATTAGAAAATGGCGTGTGTATCATAGATACTCCCGGTATGCGTGAAGTAGGAATGGCAAATGTGGATTCTGGCATTGAGGATACTTTTTCTGATATCGTGGAACTGGCAAGCCAATGCAGATTTAGTGATTGTAGACATGAAACGGAACCGGGATGTGCGGTAAAGGCTGCCATTGAAAGAGGAGAGTTATCAATGGAACGATTGGAATTATACCAAAACCTTGGAAATGAAAATGTGAAAAATTATGCAAAGAAGAAACAGATTTCAAAGTGGGCAAAGGATTACAAGAAGTTTCGGAAATGAGAATAGGAGGTAATATGAAGATAATTGAAATTATTGGCGACAATTACTGCGGAGCTTGGGAAAAATCAAGAACCGCATGCAGAGGAATTGTTCTTAAAGAGAATAAGATTTTAATGTCTTATGAAACGGTGACGGACCAATGGATGATTCCCGGTGGTGGCATAGAAGACGGGGAAGGGGAACAGGATTGTTGTGTAAGAGAAATTGCGGAAGAAACAGGAATACGAGTGGAACCTTCGGAATGTGCACTGCAAATTGATGAGTACTATGGAAACGTAAAGTGGGTGAATAAGTATTTCCTATGTAATGTTGTTGGGAAAACAGAACGGAATCTCACTGATCGGGAAAAAGAAGTTGGCATGGAGCCACGGTGGGTGTTATTGGAAGATATTGTTCGTCTGTTTTCAAAACATGAGGATTATAAAGGAAGCAATGTTTTGAGACAGGGCATGTATTATCGGGAATATGTGGCATTAGAGCAGTTGCACCAAGCCATGGGATTGAAAACAGAGAAAGGCATTTGACAAATCCCAGAGGTAAATTGATGTAGTAAGAAAATGGAAAGGAGTTCACCATGAAAGAAATAATAATGAAACGAAATGAATTATTGGCACAAAAGGTAATCAAAGGTTTAGAGTCAAGAAATATGACCGGATATTACGCAGCAAGCAAAGAAGAAGCTTTAAAAATCGCATTGGATTTGATACCGGAAAAGAGTATGATTTCCATGGGTGGAGCCACTAGTGCGAGAGAAATTGGATTGGTACAGGCATTAAAAGAGGGCGATTACGACTTTATTGACCGAGATGCTTATGAAGATGGACGTGAGGCAATGTTAAAAGCCTATGACGCAGATTTCTTTTTATCGGGAACAAATGCCATGACAGACGACGGAGTGCTTGTAAATATTGATGGAAACTCCAATCGTGTATCAGCCATTGCCCAAGGACCAAAGAAAGTGTTGTTTATTGTGGGAATGAATAAAGTATGCTCCGATGTAGATGCCGCCATGAAACGAGCAAGAAATGTTGCAGCACCAATTAATGCACAGCGTTTTGGATTGTCTACTCCATGTGCAAAAACAGGTGCCTGCTTTAACTGTAAATCGCCGGATACCATTTGTTGTCAGTTCTTGATTACCAGATATTCTCGTCATACAGACCGAATACATGTGATTTTAGTAAATGACAATTTGGGATTTTAATACATATTGACAATTAAAAGATGAAAGAGTAATATTAAACCATTAAATCGATTTATAGATAGGAGATAACACTATGCAGAACAGATTTCATCATTCAGTCCATCATGTAAATAATGTAAGTCCCGTCGTCTTGACGCAGGTCTTAATGTTTGATGGAATGAATGTTGCAAGGTGTTATCGTATTTGTTGATACAGAAATTTTTAATGATTGGTCAGGCGATGAACAGTAAAAAGATGAACTGTATCAGATAACAGAAAATAGAAACTTTCATAAAACCATCAAGCATGTGTATGTAGCGTGTTTGGTGGTTTTTTCTTTTAAATTGAAGGGAGAGATTATATGAACTACAGAAAAGGAACACAAAAAGACTTAACAGAAATTTACGAACTTGTAAAAACATCCATTGAAGAAACGTATCCTCAATATTATTTGCAGGAAATCATTGATATGTTCTTGGTTTTACATAGCAAGGAAAATATTCAAAAAGATATTGTTGAGGGAAATCTTTATGTATTGGAAAATGAGCGGGGGATTTTAATAGCCACAGGAACAGTAAATGGTAATCATATCAATAGGGTGTATGTACACCCACAGTTTCAAAGAAAAGGCTATGGAACCAAGATTATGCATGAACTGGAAAAGGAAGTGGGAAAAAGATACGCAAGGGTGGAGATAGATGCTTCCCTACCGGCTTGCAGATTGTATGAAAGGCTTGGATATCAGACAAAATGCCACGAAACTTGGGATTGTGGCAACGGTGTGATACAGATTTATGAAGTGATGTGGAAAATGCTAGGAATGGAAAACTTGCGATTACGTCCATTTAAAGCCATGGATGCAAAACACATTGTTATCTGGTGCAAAGATGAATACACATTTCGTCAATGGAGTGCGGACCGGTGGGAAAGTTTTCCGTTGACACCGGAAGTGATGATAAAAAAATACACAGAAGAAAATGGAGACTGTGTGGAGAAGGATAATTTTTATCCACTTACGTTAACGGATGGGGATATGCCTGTAGGACATATGATTTTAAGATATACAAAGCAGGATAAAAGTACCATCCGTTTTGGCTTTGTGATTGTAAATCCGGAATACAGAGGAATGGGTTATGGACAGCGCATGCTTCAATTAGCAAAGTCCTATGCCATACATATTCTTGGGGCGAAGAAAATCACCCTTGGCGTATTTGCCAATAACCCAGCGGCACACAAGTGTTATCAGGCGGTAGGTTTTGTGGATTTGCCGTCAGATGAAGATGTTTATTATGAAGTAATGGGCGAAAAATGGAGATGTATTGAGATGGAGATATAGAAGTTTGTTTGAAGTTGTATTGAAGTTGTATTGAAGTTGTATTGAAGTTGTATTGAAGTTGATAATGAAGTTATGTTGAAGTAGGTTTTGAAGTTTATTATGAAAATGAAAAAACACCAAACTGAAATCTAATATTCTATAGATGAAAGGAATAGATATCAGTTTGGTGTTTTTGTTATGTTTCATTTAGTCAGAGTTTGAACTACTGACTGAGTTAAATCATCTTTCGTCCGATAATTTCTCCAAGTTTCACTTTTGTTTCTATATTGTTTCTGGAATTTTCTTTCAATTCTTCCGTAAGTTCTAAGGTTCCTTTTTTCACACATACGATGATGGTAGAACCACCAAATTCAAAATGACCTTTCTCCTGACCACGGGTAACCGGTGCTGGATGATGGTTTTCATTGGCAATCTTTCCAACAAGCATAGCACCTACTTCCATCATTAAAACAGAGCCAATGGAAGGAGTTTTGATGAGGCAAAATTCTCTTGCATTTTCCTTGTAAATAGGGTACACATCATTTGCCAAAGGCTGTACAGTGTGAAGCACGCCTGGAATACGATAATTTCTTGATTTTTCGCCGCTCTCTACATATACATAGCGATGATAATCATCAACGGACAAACGGAATAACAAAAGTGTACCGCCCTTGTAATAGTTGGCAAGTTTATTGCTCTTTAGTAAATCACGAAGAGAGTAGCGGGTATCTTTTACGTCAACTACCATGTCATCACTGATTGGATAAGCAGTGAGTCTGCTGTCGCAAGGAGCGATAAAGGCAGTTTCATCTGTTGGTATCACACGGGCACCCTTTGCAATGTTTCTGTAGAAGAATTCATTGTAGGAATTGTAGGTTACTTTTTCGTATTCGTCCATGTTGATATGATTTCTCTTGATAAAAGGTTCAATCAAAAAACAGGATAACTTTGTGTTTAAAAATGCACCTACCACATCTGATAATTGTTTGTTTACCAACAGCTTTAAAATTGTGCGTCCGGCACAAGTTGTATATAAAAAGTTAACAGAACGCTCGAATAGAGTTTTTTTCTTCATGTTGATTACCAGCTTTCTTAATTGTTTTCCGTGTTATTTAAAGTTTTATTATTTTGGTATTCGTCTTCCCAACGTTCAAGCAATGGTTTGTCATTTGGCTGACGTTTTGAAATAGGAAAACGAGAATATAAAGCGATAACAACAACCGCAATAGTTACGATAACAACGATTAACGCAAGAGTACCGTTTCCAGGTTTCTTTAACTGGAAATCAACAATAAACAATGTACCAACTACTAAAGGAAGTGCGTGTAACACAAGTACAAAAATATTATCAGGAATAATAAAGCTTAACAAAAACGTAAGTGGTAACAAAATGGCAATAGAAGTAATTGGCAAACCGTGATAGTACTTATTTGCACCACTTTCTTCACGCTGTCTGTTTGTTTCCAATACGTTGAAAAATGCTAAACGAATAACGGAACAAATACCGTAGTAACCAAGGGCTAACTGACCGAAAGTTGAATTAACGCCTAAAAGATAACAGATCATAATAGGAAATACGCCGAAAGCTACAACGTCAACCAAAGAATCAATCTGTAAACCAAAAAGCTTTTCATCGTCGGTACGTTCTGTTTTACGTCGGGCAACTTTTCCGTCAAACATATCACATAGTCCTGAAAATGCCAGACATAAAATGGCTGTTCTAAAGTGTCCATCAATGGCTTGCGTCATACCAAAGATAGATGATAATAAACTTAAATACGTTAAAATTACAGTATAATCATAAAATCCAATCATTTTTCTTCTCCCTTGTCTTTTCCTATAAAAAATTGAGCTACTATTGTAAATAGTGCGCTGATTAGCAGTTGGGTGTAATAACTGAGTCCTCTGCTGATTACCAGAACTGATGTGGTAAGGTGTAACAGCATAGGCTCAAATGTTTTGTGAAATAATGCTTCATTGATACCCATTCCACCGGGAAGCGGTAACATGTCAATTGCTACATAAATCATGGCCTGTAAGCATGTAATAGTGACAATGTTTTCCTGTTCAAAGTGGAACGATAAACATACAAAATATGTGATCAAGAAAATAAACAATCTTTGAACAAATGTTAGTATAAATGCGTTTACAATCACGATTTTATTCTTGATGAAGAATGATGCTGCATCGTTATAGCGTGTAATAAACGAATTTGTTCGTTTGATAATATTTTCTTCATGTCTTACTAAATGGATCTTTTTACCAAGCTTCAACATCGTAGAAATCATCCAACGAAGTATTGCCGGCTGGAAAATTGCAGTTATCATAAAGGCAATTGCAATTACATTTAATATCATTCCGAAAATACACCAACCCAGCACCGGATGCAGAAAATGCATAATCCGCGAAGGACGGAAAATAAAAATAACTGCACCAACGATAACCAAGACCGCTTTGTATGTGATAGCCACAATCATCAAAACCAGTGTGGATGTGGTAAGTGGAATATCATCTTTTTTCATATAGACCATCTGTGCCGGTTGACCACCGGAGGCAGATGGTGTAATACAACTAAAGAAAAAACCAATAAACGAATACAAAAAGCAATGAGAAAGTTTCGTCTCCTGACCAACACTTCTCATCAGATAATGTATTACGAGTGCTTCACTTAAAATAAATCCAACTACCAGAATAACTGGGATGAGCCAGTAAGCGGAGTCGGCATTATGAATATTGCTATAAATCGCTTTTAAATCTTCACCAGAGAATACATACCAGATTGTCAGCAAAAAGATTATGATTAAAAAAATCACATTAAAAATTGTACTCTTTTTGGACTTCATCCTAAATCCTCCGTCATTCATTGATGTGCTTCCCTAAATTTTTGGGAATTTTTGAAAGTACATGTATTTATACTATCCAAATATGGAAAGTATATTTGNNCGTTCTAAATAGTAACAAAAAAAACGTCATTTGTCGATAGAAACTGAAAAATACTCAAGAAAAAATGCTTAAATAATAAAAAAGCATAGGTTTACAAAGAATCAGATTTTTCTTATAATTAGAACAGCCAGAAGGGTAGTAAGAAAAAAGAAAAGGTGAAAATATGCGAATAGATAGAGAGGATATGCTGGAACTGACACGTAGAATGACTACTTCACGGTTTTGTTTTAGTCGGGTGGCAGGTGCTTACGTAGATGAGGAAGGCGAAGTTGAGGGAACTTTTAATACCCAGTTTCGAAATCTGACGAAACAGGAGCAGGCGAGACACTTGGAAATTGCAAAGGTAATACCATTTTCAAAAACCAATGAACAGGTGAAATGTCTGGATATCGATAAGGAGAAAAAACAGGCAATGGCAATGCGACAGGTATTGCTGGCTTTGAAAGAGTGTGAGTTGAAAAACGATGCCCTTATGTACAGTTTGTATGAATATATTGGGGACCGTTATCAGCCGGGAAGAAAATACGCCCTTATGCTGTTTTTTGGAAGTTTTGATATTCCGAAAAAGGGCTCCGATAAAGTGGACCAATGGGACTCGGAAGAAGTGTTTAACTTTATGATAGGTGCAGTATGTCCAATGAATGGGGAATATGAAGCCGGAAAACCCTATGCGGGATTTTTGTATCCTGCCTATATGAATCATTGTGCAGATTTGGCAAGAATTCAGATTTTTGAGCAGGCAGGGCGATGTGAGGAAGTTAAACAGATTTTGTTTTCGTAAGAGCAGAATAAAATGATATTTTAAGGATGACACTCAATATACTGGGCGCTGTGAGAAAAAAGTTGTAATCGTTGACGCGTGGTGGATAAAAATGTTATTTTGTGAATTGTTCGAAAACTGAAAGCAGGAATTGTGGATAGATGAAAGAAGGAGTTATCATGCAGTTAACGACACTGTGTTATATCGAAAAAGAAGATAAATATCTGATGTTACATCGGGTAAAAAAAGAAGTGGATATCAACAAGGATAAATGGATTGGAGTTGGTGGTAAATTCGAAGAGGGAGAATGTCCGGAAGAATGCCTTTTACGGGAAGTGAAAGAAGAAACCGGTTATACCCTTACCGATTATCAGTTTCGAGGTATTGTTACCTTTATTTCAGACAGCTGGGTGAATGAAAGTATGCATTTGTTCACAGCCACAGGATTTGAGGGAGAACAGATTGTTTGTGACGAGGGTGAGTTAGTCTGGGTGAAGAAAGATAAATTGATGGAGTTGAACCTTTGGGAAGGGGATAAGATATTTTTGGAACTTCTTCAAAAGGAACAACGTTTCTTTTCTTTGAAACTGGTGTATGAAGGTGATACACTTGTGGAGCAGAAATTAAAGATTTACGGGTAAAAATGGAGAAAATATATGAGCAATAAATTAGTGCAAAATGAGAATAACAAAGATTTAGAATTAGAAAAAAATCAGGAATTAGAACAGGCAATCAAGGAATTGCAGGAACATCCCACGGAGGAACTATTGGCACATACTTTAACAGTCCTTCGAAGAAGAATGAAAGAAGAAGGTCATTTTATAGTGGCTGTGGAAGCAGGAGAGGGAGAGCAAATCTCTATGAAAACAGTGAATACTCCCGATGGTGGTGTGTGGTTTGCAGCATTTACAAGTTTCGATGAACAATTAAAGGGAGATATGGGAGTAATGTCAGCATTTACGGCACCAATCCATCAACTTTTTCAAATGGCACTTCAAGCACCGGAAGTTCAGGGACTTATCGTAAATCCTTGGAACCGGACACTGATGCTTGATAAAAATTTAATTCATATTACTATTGGAGCGTAGTAATTCCTTCAGGTAAACAACTCTGCCACAGATGCTGCTTTTTTTCACAGGACCGATTTCGCGGCTATCTTTACTGATTTCACGGTTGTCCCCAAGAACAAAATACTCATCTTCACCTAATGTGATTGGTTCAGAGGCAATTCCTTCATCGGTAATTGACATTTTACCGTAATTTTCTTTCAAAATTTTACCATTGATAAAAATATCAGCACCAACAATCTGAATGGTTTCTCCCGGAAGACCGATTACTCGTTTGATATATTTTTCGTCTTCTATTTTTTTGATTTTGCTTTCGATTACCCCTAAAGGTGAATCATTTGTAATACGCTTTTCAGGATAGAAAACAATAACGTCAAATCGGTCGATACCGTCAAATTTATATAAAATTTTATCCAATAAAACATTTTCGCCGTTATGGAAATTATTTTCCATAGATCTTCCTTGTACCATAGTTCTTTGGGATGCAAAAGTTGGAACAACATACCAGCTTATTGACATGATAACCAATAATGTGAGCATGGAACGCACGCATTCCATGGCAAATTTTCTAGTCAGTAATTTCTTTTTCAAAGTTAATAATTTTTCTTTCATAAAATACCTCCTGATGTCCTCTTGGAATTATTCTCAAAATTTTTGTATATAAGCCTCTGTTGTTCTCTGAAGTGGGAACGGTAAGAGGCTTAATAAGTGTGTGAAACAAGTTACTATTTTCAGGTAGTAGGATATGAAAAATATTTGTAGTTTTGATGTACTTCTATTTGTGGATTTTGTAGATTTTTTGGAAATGTTAAAAAAAATCAACCAAATTGAATAAATATAATCATTTACAATTAAAATGAAAGTGATAAAATAATATCAAGATAGTTGATTTATTTATACATATATACAATAAATATATACACTTTGACTGACAGAAAGAAGGAATAGATATGAAGAATTCAGACAAGTATATCAAACAGTATTTTTTACCACCAGTGTTAGATTTTGAGTGGGCAAAGAAAGATTGTATTGAAAAGGCACCAATCTGGTGTTCTGTAGATTTGAGAGATGGTAATCAGGCATTGATTGAGCCTATGGGATTGGAAGAAAAAATTGAATTTTTTCAGATGCTTGTAGATATTGGATTTAAAGAAATCGAAGTAGGTTTTCCGGCTGCTTCTGAGACAGAGTTTGACTTCATGAGAGCCTTGATCGATAGAAATATGATTCCTGATGACGTAACTGTTCAGGTACTTACACAGGCGAGAGAGCACATTATCAAGAGAACATTTGAAGCCGTAAAGGGTGCGCCTCACGCAGTAATTCATTTGTACAATTCTACATCTGTTGCTCAAAGAGAACAGGTATTTAAGAAAGATAAAGAACAAATCAAACAGCTTGCCATTGACGGAGCTAAGTTGTTAAAGAAATTAGCTGACGAGACCGACGGAGACTTCTCCTTTGAGTACAGTCCGGAAAGTTTCCACGGAACAGAAGTAGAGTATGCATTGGAAGTTTGTAATGCAGTTCTTGATGTATGGCAGCCTACACCAGAGCGTAAAGCCATTATCAATATCCCTGCAACTGTTGAAACAGCAATGCCTCATATTTTCGCAGCACAGGTTGCATACTTAAGCCAGAACTTCAAGTATAGAGAAAACGTAGTATTGAGCTTACATCCACACAACGACAGAGGATGTGGCGTGGCAGATGCTGAGTTAGGATTATTGGCAGGAGCTGACCGTATCGAAGGTACATTATTTGGAAATGGTGAGAGAACAGGTAACGTAGATATTGTTACATTGGCTATGAACATGTACTCATACGGAATTGATCCAAAGCTTGAGTTTAGCAATATGCCGGAGATTCGTCAATTATACGAGAGAGTTACAAGAATGCAGGTGCATGAGCGTCAGCCATATGCCGGAGATTTAGTATTCTCTGCATTCTCAGGTTCACATCAGGATGCCATCGCCAAAGGTATGGCTATGAGAGATGATAAGACAGGAAAATGGACGGTTCCATATCTTCCAATTGATCCTGTTGATGTAGGAAGAACATATGATGCAGATGTTATCCGAATTAATAGCCAGTCAGGTAAGGGTGGTATCGCATACATTTTGAAGGAAAACTTCTCAATTCATGTGCCTGATAAGATGAGAGAGACTGTTGGATATACCGTAAAACAGGTATCTGACGAAGAACATAAAGAATTATCACCACAGTGGGTATACGAAATTTTTGAGGAGAATTTCATTAACTATACACCGGTATTTACCATTCCTGAGTGTCATTTCAGACAGGATAATGGTATCATGGCAGAGTCTACAATTTTCTGCGGAGAGAAGAAGACTATTGTAGATGCCAATGGAAATGGACGTCTGGATGCAGTAAGTAATACGATTAAACAGTACTTTGGTATCAGTTATGAGTTAATGTCATACGAAGAGCATGCACTTTCCAGAGGTTCTTCTTCTAAGGCTATGGCATATGTAGGAATTAACTGCGAAGGTAAGGTATACTGGGGAGCAGGTATTGATGAGGATATCATCAAGGCTTCTATTTCAGCTTTGGTTGTAGCAGTAAATAAACTTCCTCAAGTTCTTGGAAATGAAGATGCAAAGGATGACCGTCTGATGCAGATGATTAACTACATTCAGAGTAACTACCAGACAGTAACTTTAGAGAGTATGGCAGATGAATTTAAGTTATCAACTCCATACATTTCAAAATATATCAAAGATAAGTCAGGAAAGACTTTTGGGGCACATGTGGCACACGTTCGTTTAAAGAGAGCGAAAACATTGCTTAAGAATGGAAATATGACGGTAGAAAATATTTCATATGCTGTTGGTTATCCAAATGTTGAGCATTTTATCCGTGTATTTAAGAAAGAGTTTAATATGACTCCAACACAGTACAGAACTGCAAATCAGTAAAAAGGATGAGTGTATTTTAAAAAGTTAAAGAAAAAAAGTGTTTGGAATTCGCATATTAGAGACTTGGACAAATGAAAAACGCCTCGGCAAAAGCCGGGGCGTTTTGATTCGCTATTTCATTTTTTTGATTTGTTAATTGGTAGAAAACCGCGCTTATCTCTCATTAATTGACTGATAATCAACGTGATATCCAATATATTTATAAGCCGGACGGATGATTTTATTTCCATTTACTAGCTCTTCCATACGGTGTGCGCACCATCCGGAAATTCTTGCAATGGCAAAGATAGGAGTAAATAACTCTTCTGGAATGCCAAGCATTGTGTAAACAAAGCCGCTGTAGAAGTCAACATTTGCACAAACATTTTTGTGAACTTTATGACGGCTCATAATAAGCTCGCTGGCAATGTGCTCTACTCTGTCGTAGAAGTTAAACTCATCTGTAAGACCTTTTTCGCCTGCAAGCTTCTGGGCATATTTCTTAAGGATAACTTCACGAGGATCGGAAAGAGTGTAAACCGCATGTCCCATACCGTAGATAAGTCCTGATTTGTCAAATGCCTCTTTATTTAAAATCTTTTCAAGATATGCGGAAATCTCTTCTTCATCGCTCCAATCGGCAATGTGGGCTTTCATATCTTTAAACATTTCCTGTACTTTGATATTGGCACCACCGTGTCTAGGTCCCTTTAATGAACCGATGGCAGCAGAGATTGCTGAGTAGGTGTCGGTACCGGAAGAAGTAACTACATGGTTGGTAAATGTTGAGTTATTTCCACCACCGTGCTCTGCGTGTAAAATCAAAGCAACGTCCAATACTTTCGCTTCTAATTCTGTATATTTTCCATCCGGGCGAAGCATTAAAAGAATATTTTCTGCAAGAGAAAGTCCTTTTTGTGGCTTGCGGATTAAAAGTGTCTCACCCATTCTGAAGTGACGGTATGAGTGATAAGAATATACAGCAATCATCGGTAAACGGTTAATCAAACCTAAAGATTGATGGAATACATTTTTGGGACTAATGTCATCCGGATGGGAGTCGTAACTGTAAAGAGTCAATAAACAACGCTGCAATGCGTTCATGATATTTGGATGAGATGCCTTCATAATAACGTCACGAACAAAACGTCCGCTTAAGGTCTGAAATTCTTCCGAAACTTCAATAAAACGCTCTAACTCGTCTTCTTTAGGAAGTTTTCCAAACAAAAGAAGATATGAAGTCTCTTCAAAACCGAAACGACGTCCTTCTAAACCGTTAATCAAATCCATGACATTAACGCCCTGATAATAAAGGCGACCGTCGATAGGAACCTGCTCACCATCAATCGTGTCAAATGCCATAACGTCGGAAATCTCTGTCAGACCGGTAAGTACACCTTTACCGTTGCGGTCACGAAGACCTCTCTTAACATCGTATTTTTCGTAGAGGGAAGTATCAATGGTAGTACTTTTAATAATACGTTCCTCTAACATGTCCACGTCTTTACAGTGTGTGGAATCAATAAGTAAATTCATGAAATTTTCAGATGACATGATGTGTCCTCCTTTTTCTATATCAATCTTATAGGATTACAGTGTGAATGGCGAAATATTCGCTAATTTTAGTATATAGTATCGAGTAATAATTTGCAAGATGATGGAAATAATAGGAAAAGGTGAATGCAATCAGCACCCACCCCCTTGTGAATCAATTATTATTTCGCTTTGTTTTTCCAATTTGTTTTATGAACTGCGTAGCAGATAGCACCTACGAAAATAGCTCCTCCTAAGATATTTCCGATAGTAACATATGCGAAACATGGAATACTTGCCGGTGACAAAAGCTTGTCACACTGGTCTGCAGTAATACCGTAAAGCTCGCCAGCTTTTGCTACATAATCCTTGTTAGTTGCTGCAAGCATTCCTGCTGGAATATAGAACATATTTGCAACGCAATGCTCGAAACCACAAATAACAAATGCCCAGATTGGGAAGAAAATACCCCAAATCTTTCCGGCTACGTCCTTAGAAGCTGCAGCCATCAAAATAGCAAGACATACTAAAATGTTACACATAATACCACTTGTAATGCCGGCAACTGGTGAAATTGTAGTCTTTCCAACGGCAACTTTAATGGTGTAAGCACCTAAACCGCCGCCGGTGTAATTAAACTGTCCTGAATAAAAAACTAAAACATCGATGATTAAAGCACCGATTAAGTTTGCAAAATAAACAACTACCAAATTACGAAGCATAGAAGATGCTGTAATCTTTTTATGTAAATAAGCCATAAACAAAAGGCAGTTTCCCGTAAACAACTCGCCGCCTACTAAAACAACAAGCATCAATCCTACAGGGAAGATAGCTCCTGCAAGTGTTCTTGCCAAACCTACATTAGGAATGTCGTGAACGGCAACGTTGCTGGCTGCACCTCCGATTGCAATAAAAGCACCAGCCATGATAGCTAACAAGATCATCTTCCCAAGAGGAAGATTTGCCTTAGTTACTTGACCGTTAATACTGCTGTCAACAACTTCTGAAGGTGTATTAAACATATTATCCATAAAAAAATACGCTCCTTTTTTATTAAGTTCTCTCGAAAATATGGTGAAAAAGATACCGAGAGAACATTTTATCCTATTTAAGGTGTGTAGTATAAAGACACAACCTCTTTAATCCNNGCTTTAGCAACTTGGAACAAACTGCTAATACTATTAAAGTAGAAAGGAAGAACAAATAATATGAAAAAGAAAATTTTAGCAGGTGTTTTGGCACTAAGTCTTTTTACAGGAAATGAATGGATAGGTGGAACATCTACATTTAGTTTTGTGAAAGCAGAAACAGATAACATGGTTACATCTGAAACAGTGCTGGATACTTTAGATTTAGCAGACAATGCATCCGGAACTGCAATCAACGCATCCGGTACCGCAATTTACAACTCGGCTGACGAGGTAAGCTATCTGGCATTTGGTTCTGACAGACATGGAGATACTACAGCGATTACCGATGCTATGGGTGGAATGCCGAAAAATGTATCGTATGTAGGTATTTTAGGTGATATTATTGGAAGTAATAGCAAAAGTAGTAGTAAAAGCAGCAAGAGCAGTTTGAGTAGTAAAGCACATTCAAGTTCATCTTCAAGCTCCTCATCTAAGGCATCGGTAATATTTGATGAAATTATGGCATTAAATTTCAATAATGTACTTTCAAAGGATAATACAGCACTTCTTTGGGCAAGTCATGATAAAAAAATAACAGACGATACTGGAATTGTATTTGGAAATAGTGGTTCAGGTTCCGGAGTTATGTACACCGGGAAAAAAGCAGATGGTTCTGTGGCATATTATGTTTATGGCATTGCCTTTTATGACATGCAAAAGTTAGAGAATGCAAAAACTGCTGCAAAAGAATTTGAAACATGGGTAGATACCATCACTGACAGAACCATTCCTATCATTGTGTGTTGTCACATGCCACTTCACTATGCAAGAAAGGATAATAAAGGTGCCAATGCATGGAATCTTGCTTTAAACTATGCGGCAACAGGCTACGAAACGACTGAAGCCTCAGCAGTAGTAAGCAGAAATGTTATTTATCTGTTTGGACATAACCATACGACAGAATCAAAAACAGGTTCATACAGTGGAGAATTTTTCATTCCATGTGAGAGTGAAATGGAGATTGGCGTAACAGAAAATGTTTGGAGCAGAATTTTCTATACTTACACAACAGCCGGTTATTTGAAACAAAATAGTGCTGCAACCCTTGTGACTGTCGAGTCGGACGAAATTACACTAGAAAAATATCAAAATAGCAATGTTGTTGATGGATTATATGATACAAAGAGTAAGAAAAGTGGAATATTTGCAAATGCATTTGAAACTGATGGAACAAATGTAATCACAAAAGTTGATGCAGATGCAAAGTGTAAAGTAGCAACCGTAAAAGCTACAAATCCTATGTTGGTAGCAAAATCAAATGCAACAGTAACTTATACCGCATTGAAGAAAAAGGCCCAGACAATAGCAGCAAAAAAAGTCGTGACCATAAGAAACAACAAAGGAACCGTTACATATAAGAAAACTAACGGAAATAGTAAGATTACGGTGAATCAGAAAAACGGAAAAATCACAGTGAAAAAAGGTCTTAAAAAAGGAACCTATACAATTAAGTACAAAATCATAGCAGCAGGAACCAAGTATTATAAAAAAGGTGCGAAGACAGTAACATTAAAGATAGTTGTTTCTTAGGATATAGCGCTTTCTTAAGGCTTTTGTATAAAAAGATTTCAAAAGAAATGCTCCACTAGGATGCACAGGAATTAGGAATAATAATACCTATTTTAATATGAGTGGAATCAGCCGAGTGGGAAACTGCTCGGCTGAAAATTTATGTTTTGATGAAGAACGACTGTGACTAAAGTTATGGAAGAAATGTAAAAGTTTTTTTGGGGGGGGGCTTTACTGTGTGAAGTTTGGCTTAAATTGGTTATAGCTTATGGCTCTTAGAATTGCAATAAATACCGAAAAAATGCCTATTTGACAAATATGGAAGGCTTTTATATACTTAAATTTGGTGTTTAGTCGGGAAAATAAATCCGACTAAGTTAATCAAATTGCGGGAATGTGCATGGATACTCTTAAGAATATGTCTGTAAAAGAAAAATCCTGCAAGAATGTTAATAGATTTCTCAGTTGAAATAAACATATTATATAGATTTTATCTCAGTCGGGGGTACAATCTCCGCCTAAGGTAAACGCTTCACGCTAAATTTCGTGGGGTGAAACTTGAAAAATCAAGATTGTTGCTAAAAACAATAGAAATCAGGAGGCAGTTCAAATGGAAAAGAAAATTGGTAGAAATGATCCTTGTTGGTGTGGAAGTGGAAAGAAATACAAAGCCTGTCACATTCATTTTGACGAGCGTATTGCGGCAGAAAAGGCAAAGGGGCATAAAGTACCACCTAGAAGCATAATTAAAACTCCGGAACAGATTGCTAAAATTAAAGAAAGTGCGAAAATCAATGTGGCAGTACTAGACTACATTGAGGAGCACATTCACGAAGGAATGAGTACGGCTGAAATCGACAAAATCGTCTATGACATGACAACAGAAATGGGAGGAATTCCGGCACCTCTTAATTATCACGGATATCCCTACAGCGTTTGTACATCCGTAAATGATCAGGTATGCCACGGATTTCCATCAGAGGACGTAATCTTAAAATCAGGAGACATTGTCAACGTGGACTGTTCTACAATATTAGACGGATATTTTTCAGACTCATCCAGAATGTTTTGCATCGGAGAGGTAAAACCGGAAGTAAAACGTCTGGTAGAAGTGACAAAGGAAGCCATTTACAAAGGATTAGAGCAGGTAAAACCTTGGGGATTCCTTGGTGATATGGGACAGGCTGTACATGACCATTGCTACGACAATGGATTTACCGTTGTTCGTGAAATCGGAGGACACGGTGTTGGATTGGAATTCCACGAAGATCCATGGGTAGGATATCACACGAAAAAAGGAACTGACATGCTTTTAGTTCCTGGAATGATATTTACAATAGAGCCTATGGTAAATATGGGAAAAGAAGACATTTTCACTGATGAGGCAAATGATTGGGAAGTATATACTGATGATGGAATGCCATCTGCACAGTGGGAAATTATGGTATTGGTAACAGAAGACGGTGCGGAGGTAATTAGCTGGTAGAGAAAGATTTTTGCTTTGATACAGAATTACCATGACTTATGTTATGGAAGGAATGCGCAGAAAAACTTTGTCTGACGTGATATTTTTGAAAAAGAGTCTCAGATACGTTTTGTTTGTATTTGAGAAGTATAGATACTGGAAATTTTAGTTTTTCGAAGACGTTTTCGTGTTTCGAAAAATTGTAATGTACTCTCGGAGTCTTTTTGTGGTATATGGAAGACAACGAGAGTACATTTGTAAGATATAGGAGGAACCCATGAAAAAAGGGCAGATTTGGGAAGGTATTGTAAAAGAAGTAGATTTTCCGAACAAAGGAATTGTAGAAGTGACAGAAACCCTTGAAAACGGTGAAGTACGTGAACATCGTGTCATTGTGAAAAATGCAATCAAAGGTCAAACCGTGCGCTTTGGTATCAATAAAGCCAGAAAAGGAAAGTACGAGGGAAGACTATTAGAAGTATTGAAACCATCAGAATTGGAGACCAGAACAGGGGCATGTGCCGGATTTGGTCAGTGTGGAGGATGCAGTTATCAGGCATTGTCCTATGAGGAACAGTTGAACATGAAAGCTTTACAGGTGGAAAAACTACTTCGTGCAGTATGTCCGGATTTGCCATTTGAAGGCATTGTAGGAAGTCCGAATGAGTGGGAATATCGTAACAAAATGGAATTTACCTTTGGTGACGAGTACAAAGACGGACCTTTGGCACTTGGAATGCACAAAAAAGGAAGTTTCCATGACATCGTTACCACAAAAGATTGTAAAATCGTTCATAAAGATTATGGAATTATATTGGACACGGTATTGCAGTATTTTACGGAGCGAAACATCAGTTTTCATCATCGTATGACACATGAAGGATATTTGCGCCATTTGTTAGTGCGTCGTGCCGTAAAGACAGGGGAACTCTTAATCAGTGTAGTAACTACCACTCAGGAAATGGTACCATTGCAACCATTGGTAGAAATTCTTCTTTCTTTACCATTGGAAGGAAAAATCGTGGGTATCCTGCACGTTAAAAATGACAGCCTTGCAGACGTGGTACAAAGTGACGAAACAGAAGTGTTGTACGGACAGGACTATTTCTATGAAGAATTATTGGGACTTAAATTTAAGATTTCTACCTTCTCATTTTTTCAGACAAATTCTTTGGGAGCCGAGGTATTATACACTACTGCCAGAGAATTTATGAATAGCGATGGAACAGATGCAGCCAAGGGAAAAGTTGTATTCGATTTATATAGCGGAACCGGAACCATTGCCCAGATGATGGCACCGGCAGCAAAGAAAGTCATCGGTGTAGAAATCATCGAAGAAGCTGTAGTAGCAGCCAGAGAAAATGCCAAACTAAACGGACTTGATAACTGTGAATTCATCGCAGGAGACGTGTTAAAAATGCTGGATACCATCGAGGAAAGACCGGACTTCTTAGTCCTTGATCCACCTCGTGATGGAATCCATCCAAAAGCATTGAAGAAAATTATAGATTACGGCGTAGACCAGATTGTCTACATTTCCTGCAAACCAACAAGCCTGGCAAGAGACTTGGAAACCTTCCAGGAGTGCGGATATGAGGTAAAGCGGGTGAAGTGCGTGGATATGTTCCCACAGACGGTACATGTCGAGACGGTAGCTTTGCTGTCAAGGAGAGAAGGTTAACACTATCAAAATTATGAATTATAGGGGAGATAGTAAAATATGAATCAGAAAATAACCTTAAGTGTTATGCAACATTTGATTAATGAAATAGAAACTGGAAAGTATCGCAATAAAAAACTACAAAGGACAAAATTCATGAGATTGTACAAACAAGAAATTTGATTTCAATATCAGGTGGATAATGATATCTGGATTGTTTCGGTGAAATAGCATAGAAATGATGGAGGCTGAATTAAATGATATTACCTGAAGAAAAATATGAACTGGGTGGGAGAAAGATATTGCTTCGCAGCGCAAATGAAAGTGCT
>LXOW01093243.1_pt1 | contig 27115 bp, 25 predicted proteins | sample 1368591 | NCBI WGS metagenome assembly LXOW01 (sample SAMN04884650, study PRJNA319009) | bovine gut metagenome | isolation source: Cow rumen | host: Bos taurus | place: Italy: Legnaro (PD) | collected 2014-07-09
AAGCTCTGCTGTGCCGAAGATACTTGTCCGGCGACGGACCGGGAAAATAGGTCATTGCCGACGCAACAAAAACAGCGCCGCTCCACACGGAGCGGCGCTGTTTTTGTTGCAAGCTTGCACCAATTGTGATATAATTATATCATACCAAACAGGAGGGAAAAATGGAACTCGCGTTTGAAAAAATAGAAAAATCCTTCGGAACTCACCGCGTGCTCGACGGTATTTCGCTCGTCGCTGAAAGCGGCAAGGCCTGCGGTCTGCTCGGCCGCAACGGAGCCGGCAAGACGACCGCCATCAGAATACTCACCGACGTGCTGCCTGCCGACGGCGGAAGAATACTTGTCGACGGCAAACCGATCGACTACAATGCGCTCAAATTCGGATATCTGCCCGAAGAGCGCGGACTTTACCCGAAAAAGAAGATAATCGAGCAGCTCGTCTATTTCGCGCAGCTCAAAGGAATGAATACCGCTGACGCAACGGCGGCATCCGACCGCTGGCTCGCCCGTCTCGGCATGAGCGAATACCGCAACCGCAAGCTCGAAACGCTCTCGAAGGGCAATCAGCAGAAGATACAGCTTATAACGGCACTTACGCACGATCCGGATATCGTCATTCTCGACGAGCCCTTCTCCGGTCTCGATCCGGTCAACGCGAAACTCTTAAGCGACGTCGTCGTAGAGGAGATTCAGCGCGGGAAGATAGTATTCTTCTCGAGCCATCAGATGAACTATATCGAGGAATTCTGCGAGGATATCGCCATACTCAACACCGGTCGGATCGCCGTGTCGGGCAGGCTGCGCGATATAAAGCGGAGCTATCCGCGCAACAGGCTTGAGATCTCAGGCCCCGACGCGAAAAAGGTCGCCGCAGATTATGCCGGAAGCTGCACCGTAACGGGCGAGGATGCTATCATTCTGAAGCTCGCGTCGCCCGACGACAAACGGCAGACTATGCGCGAACTCTCCGAAAAATACGATCTTGATATGATAAAAGTCGCCGAGCCGACGCTGAACGACATCTTCGTCGAATACGCCGATCACGACGCGGAGGAGAAAAAATGAAACAGTTCCGCACAATTCTCGGCTTCGAGCTGAACAATTATTTCAAAAACAAGGTCTTTATGGGTACGACGATCTTTCTTATCGTCGTGATAATGATCGTCAATTTCGCGCCTCGCATCTTTTCCTCCGGCGAGTCGGACGAACCCGACGTCACGCCGGGCAGCCGCCCCGTCATGCTCGTAACGGCCGGAGAAAATACAGACGAATTTGTTGCGCTTTTCTCGGCCGGATTCACCGAATACAGCGTTGAAGCGTTTTCGGGAACGATAGACGAGCTGAAGAATAGGATAATCGCCGGAGCCGTCGAATGCGCCTTCGAAATAAAAGGCACAGAGAGTCTTACCTATTACGTAAACAATCTCTCGATGTACGATTCGAACAGTCAGATTGCCGCGGAGTTTATTCAGAGAGCCCTTCAGGTTCAGGCAATGGCGGCTCACGGGATGACCGAAGATGAGATTGTGAAACTGATGACCGCGCAGATCGAGACCGACGTCGTCAGTCTCGGCAAAGACCAGGCGAACAGCTTCCTTTACACGTACATAATGATTTTCGCTCTGTATATGGTGATTATCCTGTACGGCCAGATGATTGCCACCGGAGTCGCGTCTGAGAAGAGTTCGAGAGCGATGGAGCTGCTCATCACGAGCGCAAAACCGGTAGGACTTATGTTCGGCAAGGTCGCGGCTGCATGTATCGCGGGGTTGTTCCAGCTTTCAGCGGTATTCGGAAGCGCGATACTCTTCTATTCAATCAATAAAGAGAGCTGGTCGGACGTTCCGATCATTCAGTCGATATTCGATATGCCGCTGTGGCTGCTCGGATATATGCTCGTATTCTTCCTGCTCGGATTTCTCCTCTACGCCTTCATGTACGGCGCGGTCGGCTCGACCGTCTCCAAACTTGAGGAGACCGGCTCGGCCGTTATGCCGGTAACGCTGATATTCGTCGCCGGATTTATGGTCGTTATGATGTCATTCTCGTCGGGCAACGTCGACAATCTTCTGATGAAGGTCTGCTCTTTCATCCCGTTCACGTCGTCTATGGCGATGTTCACGAGAATTGCGATGAGCACGGTGCCGTGGTACGAGATTGCCGCGTCTATCACGATTCTTGTGCTGTCGTCGGTATTTATCGGCGTCCTCGCCGCGAGGATTTACCGAATCGGCGTGTTGCTCTACGGGACGCGCCCGAAACTCGGCGAGCTTATCAGAACCGCTTTGAAAAAGAGGTAAAATATGAAACTCTGCGTTCCGATACCATGCTTTTTCGGGAAAATGCCCTTTGAAAGCGCCGTAGAGAAGGTCGCCGCAGCCGGATACAGTTTGGCCGAGATTTACTCCTGGAAGAGCCTCGATCTTGAGTCGGCGGCAGCGGCGCTCGACCGCTGCGGCGTGACGCTTGTCAGCATGTGCACGTCCGAGTTCAGACTTACAGATCCCTCCTGCCGCGAGCTCTGGGTTGAAGGCGTCAGAGAAAGCTGCACCGCGGCGAAGATTCTCGGCGCCCTGAAGATGATCACCCAGGTAGGTCCCGACACCGGAGCCGGCAGGGAGGAGCAGCACAAATCGATTGTCGACGGACTCAAAGCAGGCGTTCCGATCCTCGAAGAAGCGGGTGTGACCGTGATGATCGAACCGCTGAATACGCAGTTCAATCATCCCGGATACTATCTGACGTCGTCGGCCGAGGCATTCGATATCGTCCGCGAGGCCGGAAGCCCGAACGTAAAAGTGGTTTTCGATATCTATCATCAGCAGATCTCCGAAGGAAACATAATACCGAACGTTACAAACAACCTTGAACATATCGCGCACCTGCACGCCGCCGGACACCCGGGCAGGCACGAGCTGCAGTTCGGCGAGAACGATTACCGGAACATTTTCGCGGCGATCGACGCGGCCGGATACGCCGGCGCCTGCGGGCTTGAATACAAGCCGCTGCTCGATCCAGAGCAGAGCCTGCTGCTGGCGAGAGAGCTGTACGGATGAGATTATCCTTCTTTGTCCAACTGACAATAAGTTTGGATGATTCCCCGATTCTGTAACCCTCACCCGAGGAGCACAGCGACTTACCCTCCCCCGGGGGAGGGCAAAGGAAAAGTGGCAATATCAATAACAATTTCAGCGGTTTGAGAATAATTCCGCTTGCATTTCTCCGGATAGTGTGGTATAATATATAGCACACTCGGAGAGATGGCTGAGCTGGTCTAAGGCGCGCGACTGGAAATCGCGTTTGGGCTAATACCCCAACTAGGGTTCGAATCCCTATCTCTCCGCCACAAGAAGACGCCCTACGGGGCGTTTTTTTGTGGCGGAGAGATAGGGCTCATGACGAACCCTGACCATTCCGCGTATCGGATTGGTCAGGGTTCGCATTCGCCGCCCGTAGATCGGAAAGCTTGCTTTCCAGGCGGAGGGCGAGCGAATCACGGAGCGCAGCGGAGTTATCCCGTCAAAGGTCAAAAGACGCCCTACGGGGCGTTTTTTGTGGCGGAGAGATAGGGAAATGAAGTCGCCCTCGAAGAGGCTCTAATGAAGGAATGAAGACGCTGGCGCTAATTAAGAAATAGCCGTAAAATGACTTGACAAACATGAGAGTCGTCTATATAATATACACAACCATTAAAATAGGAGACCCTGGAATGCGCGATTACTGGAGTTTAATCGGAAACGATCGGTACGAAATTGGTTGTACCGGTCAGACCGTTTTCCTGCTGGACAAAAAAGGAACGGAAATCGCGAAGTTCAGGGACCTCAATTATGCGTACGACGCTGCCGTTTCTCCGCGCGGAGATCTTTTCGTGGTTAATTCAAGCGAAGGAATACTTGCCGTTTATTCTTTGGCCCCGCCTGCTTTGCGGAAAAAATTCAGATATTCAAAAGCTGATTGGGGAGGGAGCGACTCATTCTGCTTTTCTTCCGACGGAAACGAGTTTTTTAGTATCGAACCATTCCAGAGTGATCTGAAAACCTCGCTGGCGGTATACGATACCGGCAGCTTTACTCTGAAAAAGCGGATTCTGTACGAAGACGATCTGCTTGTTCTCGACTTTATCGAAAACGACAGAGAAAGCGGCGATTTTTTCCTGCTGGGGTATTACAGAAACGCAGACGGCGTTGCGTCGAAGTATTATGTCGGAAAACTGAAAGACGACGAACTCTCTGATATTATTGAAGTGCCGCAAAAAACTCATTGGTTCTACCTCTTTTTCTGCCGTTTGCGGGCTCACGGTTTTACGGAGAAATCATACCGCTGGTCTTATCTGGGGAAAGATCTCGACGAACTGAAACGATCCGATTATTCGCTGGCTAATCTCTGGAAAAATGCCGGACAGAGCTGACAGAGAGTCTTTATAAGATGAAGAGGCTGTTAAAAAACTCGCTTCGCGGTTTTTAAGGAAGCGCTAATTAATCAGCGCTTCCCTAGAGCGGCAAAAAACGCAATTCTCGCGCAGAATCGGCGGTATCCCGACCGCCGATTCTGCCGGGGTGTTAAAAAAGCCGGACTTTTTAACACCCCGTGAAGTAAAGACAGTTCTCGTGATGAAGAGTCGAAACACAATAAACAAAATTTGCATATAATTGGCGCAAACACATGCAAATTATCTGCATATTCCGCTTGACAATTTGCATATAAACTGGTATAATATATGCAGATTATTCCAAAGGCAGGCAAATTATGAAAAGGTATGATTATTCATTTCTCCGCAATATACGCGTTCCGGTACGGTTTATGACGTTTTCGAACGCTATATATGCGTTGCGGAAGATGGAGGAAGAAAAGAAGAATACTTACCCGGATATATTTACCGCACTGCAAAAGATCGCGATTGTTCAATCGGTTAAAGGGAGCAACGCGATTGAAGGCATCGTTTCCACCGATAAAAGAATTGAAGAAATCGTTAATCAGAATTCCGCGCCGCTGAACCATACCGAGAACGAAATCGCGGGGTACAGAGACGCGCTCAATCTGATTCATACTAAAAACGAAGAAATGTCGCTGAACGAAGAACTGGTTCTCAATCTGCATCGGGTTCTTCTGGAACGGACGGAACTGCCGTACGGCGGGCGCTATAAGACGGAAGACAATATTATTCGTGAAACCTACTCCGACGGAACCAGCCGCGTCAGATGGACACCGGTTTCGGCAAAAGATACTCCGGAAGCAATGAATCAATTGTTTCTGGCGTATATGGACGCCAGAGACGATTCGGCAATCGACCAGTTGATTCTGATTCCATGCGTGATACTCGATTTTCTTTGCATTCACCCGTTCCGCGACGGCAACGGCAGAATGAGCAGATTGATCTCGCTGCTTTTGCTGTACAAAAACGGATTTGATATTTCAAAGTATATTTCCTTTGAGGAACAGATCAACCGCATGAAAGGGGATTATTATGAAGCGTTGAAGCAGTCCTCAACGGGATGGCATGAAAACGCAAACGACTATATACCGTTTATTGAAAACTTCCTGTATGCGCTTTATTTGTGCTATAAAGAACTGGATAAGCGGTTCCTGACGCTGGGCACAAAAAAGATAAGCAAGAAAAAGCGCGTGGAAGGCGCCGTCATGAACGCTTTTCTGCCTGTCAGCAAAAAAGAACTTCAGAATATGATGCCGGATATATCTCCAACGACGATCGAGCAGGTTCTGGGATCTATGATCAAGGACGGAGTTATCAGAAAAATCGGATCGACAAGAAACGCAAGATACGTAAAGAATTGACCTGCAAGCAAACCAAAAGGCGCATAGAGTGCAATAGCTGTTGCACTCTATGCGCATTTTGGTTCACTAAATCCCTTATCTTCTTCTCCAGGTTTCGGGCGGGGCGGAGAGGTCGGGTTCGACGGGCAGGCGTTGGCCTCAGTCCAGCGGATCTTCCGCTCTGAGAGCTCGGCGAGAAGCTTTCCGGCAGTATCCGCGTCGGGGTGAAACATCAGCTTGATCGTGCGCCACTGCAGGCGGGAGCGCCTGACCTCGTCGATACGGTCGCAGGCAAGCCGCTCGGCGTCGTTTTGGCTTACGGTTTTATTATATCGCCCGAAGGGGAGTTTGTCAACGAAAAATATGTGAATTGATTATTAATCATTTATTAATAAAATATTGACAAACAGGCGTGGATGATGTATAATAATCATGGTTGTGCAAAACGCCGCGCCGTAATGCACGCCGGATTATTACGTATTACAGGAGGAAAATGTGACTGAAATCGCCAAACGGACCTTTTCGATATCGCCTGACGATCTGAAAAAATACACTTTTAAGAAGGAGCCGCTGACCGCCGCTGAAATAGCGCAAAAGATCAACGAGATCGCCGGCAGGGATGGCGCTGAGCGGCTGCGGGTAAGGAGCATAACCGAGTTTGTCTACAGAAGCGGACTTGTTGAGGACAGAGTACTCGAGGACGGGAGAATAGTGAAGTATCCATCCGAGGCCGGGGAATCGCTCGGGATATCCGGGATCGAGCGGACCGGAAAGAACGGAACGTATTATACGATGGTATACGACGCCGCGGCACAGCAGCTGATTCTCGACCATATGGACGCGATTGTCGAGATTAATTCGGTTCCGCGCCATAACTCGAAGCTGAACAAAGGACAGCCCTGGACGCACCGGGACGATATTGCGCTGAGGGAACTGTTTTACAAGCGGGTTCCGGTAAGGGATCTGGCGGTCGTTTTTCAGAGGACTGCCGCCGCAATCCGCGCGAGGCTTGTGCGGCTCGGACTGGCAAAAGCGGAGGATTTTCAGAGGCCGCGCGGCGGGACGGTCAGCGCCGAATAAAAACCGCGTTTGCGGAAAAAATATTTCCGAAAACGCTTGACAAATCATCTGCGGGATGATATAATATTGTCAGCTAAACGGAAAAAGAGTTTCCGCTTGTCTCCCGGAGGTGTGCGATGAGAAAAAAAGACCCCGAAAGAATGGACAAAATAGTCGGCGCGATAGAGCATCTCAAGCTCGCGGAAGGGAAGGAGCCGACCATCCCGGAAATAGCCGCGGCGACCGGAATGTCCTACAGCCGCGTTCATTCATATCTCGTCGAGATGAACGAGAAGGGAATAATCTCATACGGCAACAGGCGTTACGACACGCCTAAAACCGAGATGATGAGCGACCGGGGCAGGGCGGTGCCGATTGTCGGATCGATAAGATGCGGCGACCCGCAATCGGAGGAGCCCGAAATACTCGAATACGTAAGACTGCCTTCGGCGATTTTCGGCAGCAGAGACATGTATATCCTCACCGCGCGCGGAGACTCGATGGAAGACGCCGGTATAGGCGAAGGGGATTTCGTCGTCGTCGAGAACGTGAAGGAACCGCACAAAGACGATATCGTCGTCGCCATGGACGGCGACGGCGCAAATACGCTCAAGCGCTTCAAGGGGAGCGGCGGAAAGGGCCGCGCGAGACTCGCGTACGAGAACGAGAGCGTATATCCGGGCAAGGAGATTCTTGTCGACAGGATGATGATACAGGGCGTCGCGAGATTCGTTATCAAGAAGGTCTGACGGGCTTCGGGCGGCGTATGCTTTCAGATGGAAAACGCAAAAATCAGGCAGTATCTTCTTGTCGATACTGCCAAAACCGTGTCGGGTATCGAGGTGCCGCGGCGGGTCTACTGGTTCGACGGGAGAAGCTGGGAGGTCGAAAGCGTGAACCTGATAATGCCGGTCCCGAAGGCGAAGGACGGCACCACGCGGTTCTCGATTACGATCAATAAAAGAAAGACGGATATTTTCAAGGATTTCCGCGGCTGGTTCGTCTATCCGAGAGCGCCGATCTCGGCCGGCGAGATGGAGACGATGAAAAAAGAGCGGCTGAGAAAAATTCTTGACGCCGAAGGTTGACATCGGCCGGACAATAAAGTATAATTATGGAAATCGCGGCCGCGAAGCGGCCGCGGGAGGGCGCATCGACGGTGTGCGAGGCGCACCGGGAGCGGCCTGAAGGCCGCTCTGTGCCTTGAAAAATGCGGACGGGTAAACAGAAGCACAAGCCGCGCAATACGCGCAGACGGCGCTTGCAGAGCGCCCTGCGCGGTCTGCCGCCGCCGGAACAGGCGCGCGGCGGAAAAAAGAAACTCCGGGCGTCCGGGAATACGTGATATTTGCCGGAACGCAGGAAAAAATCAGGATCGTAATGGAAGAAAAAAGGACTGTCAGACGACTTTCCGAAGTCGGAATAGCGGGGAACGTGCTGCTCTCCGCGTTCAAGCTGATTGCGGGTATAACGGGTAAATCGGGAGCGATGATATCCGACGCGGTACATTCACTTTCGGACGTTTTTGCGACGTTCATAGCCCTGATAGGGGTATCGCTCTCGCGCCGGTCTGCGGACGAAAAACATCCCTACGGGCACGAACGAATCGAGTGCGTCGCGTCGCTCACGCTCGGCATAATTCTTGCCGCGACCGGCGTCGGAATCGGATGGAGCGGTATCAACAGAATCATTTCGGGCGGCGACGGAATAGAGGTCCCCGGTGTGCTGCCTCTTATCGCGGCAGTTGTGTCTATCGTTGTAAAGGAAGCTATGTACCATTACACGATGCACTACGCCAGAAAGCTCGATTCAGCCGCGTTCAGGGCGGACGCCTGGCACCACCGCTCGGACGCGCTCTCGTCAATCGGTTCGTTTGTCGGAATTGCGATGGCGAGGTTCGGCATCCCGATCATGGACCCAATAGCGAGCGTTCTGATCTGCCTTATGATACTCAAAGTCGCGGTCGAAATCATACTTGATTCATTCCAAAAGATGCTCGATACGGCGGTCAGCCCCGATACGGACCGCGCCATGCGAGAATTTATAGAGAAGCAGCCGGGCGTAGACCACGTCGACATGCTGCTGACGCGGCAGTTCGGCAACAGAATATACGTCGATCTTGTCATAGCGGTCGAGCCGGATATCTCGCTGAAGGAAGCTCACAACATCGCGGAAAACGTCCACGCGGCGGTTGAGAGCGAATATCCGAAGGTAAAGCACGTTATGATCCACGTCAATCCGAAGGATGAGGACGATCTGCCCGTCTGAAAGGACCGTTGAATGCGAAAGGAAGTAAAATGAGCGGATTCGGTATAAACGTATTCGATTTCGGCGCCGTCGGCGACGGGATTGCCGACGATACTGCGGCGATACAGGCGGCAATCGACTTTGCGGCGAAGCGCGGAGGAGGGAAGATCCTTTTTCCCTATACGAAGGGCGGGTACAGGATCGCGTCTCCCGCGATTGAAACCCGGAACGGAAAGCCGCTGCGTTCGCAGCTTGTGATACCTCCGGTAGACGCGAATATCATGCTCGAAGGAGAGATGCCCTGCAGGATGCTCAACGCCTATATCGTCAGGGAGCCCGACTCGGTTAAGGACGGTTTTGAACCGACAAGGTTCGCCGAATACTCCGGTTTTGTACCCGGCTCTGACAACACGAGAATCTTTTCCGACTGGGACGCGCCCGAGGTCCGTGACGGGACCGACAGGCCCTATTCGATCATCTCGGCGCCCGAAGGTACAAGCTGCAAGGGAAAGTTTTCAACGCTTCAGTTCTCGCTTGCCAACCTCGATTTCAGAGTGCCGCTGCGCCGCGAAAAGATGTATCCGACGCAGACCGCGGTCAATCTGCAGAACGTCAGCCGGGTGCATATTTCAGACTGTCAGTTCGGGCTGTCTGAATATGTCGGGGATACGATTCTCGGGCTTGAGCTGCAGCCGAATCCCTGCCACGCCGCGGGACTTGTACTCTCGGGAGATCAGAACGACAACAACGTGCTGCGCAACGTGTCTGTCCAGGGATTCAGGTACGGTATCGTTTCGGGCGAGCACGTCGTAGCGGACTATCTCTATATCCACAACTGCGAGGAAGGGTTGACCTTCCACGACTGCTCGCATCTTTCGGTGTTCAATCATATCGTCGCGCAGCACAACGCGGTGATAATATCGACGGCGGATATCGATCTGTTCGGGATGCCGAAAGGTCCCTGCAACGTCGAAATCGGAACGCTGAATTTCGAGTGCGGAACCGGGCTTCACCCGGTCGTGTCGCAGCTGAAATACGGCGTCAGGGACACTGAAGGACGCCTGCGCGGAACTCTCAGATGGCACAAGCCCTGGGGAAAACAGGAATTTCCGGCAGTATGTACCGAAAGGTTCAGAATAACCCGATTCAAGGACGTGCAGTCCACTGAAAAGGCGCAGGGATAGAACCTCCAGACAAGCTTGAAAACCGGACGGAAGGGAAGAGAAATGCGAATACACGTTGATTTTGATAAGATTCAGGGCAGAATAAAACCGATGCACGGAGTCGGACAGCCTCCGATCGAACTCGGAAACGAGGGGCTTGACGACTCGATGCTGCACTGGCTGACCGAGGCGAATATACCGTATTCGCGTCAGCACGATACCTACGGCTTCTTCGGCGGAAACTTCTTTGTCGATATTCCGAATCTTTTCCGCGATTTCGACGCCGACGAGAACGACCCGGCGTCGTACGATTTCGCATTCACCGACGAACTCTTCCGCGCTCTTATACAGGCCGGAGTCGAGCCCTACTTCCGGCTCGGCGTCAGTATCGAAAACGCGCATATGATAAAGGCATACCGGATTTTTCCGCCCCGCGATCCCGATAAATGGGCGAGAATCTGCGAGCACGTCGTTCGCCATTACAACGAGGGCTGGGCCGACGGTTTTCATTACGGCATCAGATACTGGGAGATCTGGAACGAGCCCGACAACGAGGAATCTATTGAACTCAACAATATGTGGAAGGGCACGGCGGAAGAGTATTACGATCTTTACGCAGCGGCTTCTAAGCATTTGAAAGAATGCTTCGGAGACTCGATAAAGGTCGGCGGGTACTCAAGCACCGGACTCTATCTCGGATATATGGAAAAATCCGAGAAATATCGCGCTCCTCACGAGGTGACTCACTGGGAGGAGCGCGCGATATACCATACGAAATTCCTCCGCGGATTTCTTGAACGCGTAAGGAGAGACAATCTGCCGCTCGATTTCTTCTCGCATCACAGCTATATGGACGTGCGCCTTACGACGAGGGTTGAAGAATACGCCGAGCGTCTGCTCGCCGAATACGGATTCCCGGACGTCGAGATACATCTGAACGAGTGGAACACCAACCGCACGCCCGACACGCGTGGTACGACGAAGGCGTCTGCAGACGTCGCGGCGATGATGATTGCAATGCATAAAACGAAGATGTCGGTAATGTGCTTCTACGACGCGCGGATAGGGCTCAGCGTCTACGGCGGACTATTCGAGCCGACGAGTCTGCAGCCATTCTGCACCTATTATTCATTCAAGGCGTTCGGAAAGCTCTATGCTCTCGGCAGCGAGGCGGAGGTCACCGGCTGCGGAGACGGACTATACGCGCTGGCGGCAACCGACGGAGAGAGTTGCGGAATGCTGATAGCCAATATCGGTGAGGAAAAGGAAGTCGAGACCGATCTCGGCCGAGACTTTACGGCGTACGCCATCGACGAAAAGCATTTTATGACGCCGAAGAGAATCTCCGCGAAGAAATTCAGAATGAAGCAGTACGATACGATCTACTTCGAGAAAAAGGCGTAAAAACGCATAATAACGCACAGAGCGCAACGGCAGTTGCGCTCTGTGCGTTATTATGGAGTTGTGCTGCTTCAGGATTGCTTTCAGACAAACTCGACGGAAAGCGGATTATCTGCGTGGATTCTCTCGATTATACCGGTAACTCTCGCTGCGAATTCGTTCGAAACCTCGGGTTCGCGGCCTTCGGTCAGAGCGAGATAAACGTCTTCATATATTCCAGACGTGCCGATATCGAAGGCCGTGCCTTCGTATTCGCCCGATTCCTCGTGCGTGATAAGCTTCTCCTTGCAGTAGACGGGCATGCCGTCGGCGTCGCGGAGCGAGCCCTCGACGACCTCGCGCGGAGGGTTCTCGCCTTCGACAATATATTTGAGCTTGTACGCCTTCGGCGTAGAGCAGAGCGTTCCGCGGCTGCCCTGAACCTTCAGCGTGTAATCGCTGAAAGCGTCGGTCGAGCTGATTTCAACGTCGACGGTCAGTCCCGAAGGAGCCGTCAGTATAGCCTTGACGTAGTCGTCTGCGTCGCCGAAGGTGAGCGAGCGGTCGAGCTTCGAGTATGCGACTCTGACTCCGGGATCGTCACCGAGGAAGCCGAGCGCCATCGCGAAGGGATGAGGCCCCGTGTTGTAGGCGCTGCCGGCGAGCTTCTTCTGAAGCGTCTGCCAGTCCCAGCGGCGGGACAGGGCGTTGTATCTGATGCTTACCTGACGCGGCTCTCCGAGCGTTCCGTCGTGCATCAGTTTCAGCGCGTGAAGGTAGAAGGGAGCTTTCTGCGTATTGTGGAAGACGAACAGGCGCACGCCGTTTTCCTTCGCGAGCCGGTCGAGCGTCATGCATTCGGTATAGGTCGCGCCCATCGGTTTCTCGGTCAGGACGTTGAATCCGTGCCGCAGCAGATCGGCTGTGATCGTCGCGTGCTCGTTCGAATAGGTCGAGTTGACTACGATATCGATATCCTTACGGTCGAACAGCTCTCTGTAGTCGGACATCGTGACGCAGCCGGGATAGAGTTCTTCCGCCTTCGCGCGGAGAACCGGGTCGGCGTCGACGACGTATTTCGGATTGAAATGAACGTTTCTCTCAGAGCGGTAGAATGCGCCGTGTATGTTCTTTCCGCTGCGGCCCTGGCCGACTATCGCGAGAGTCAGCTTATCTTTTTCCATTTTCAAAAACCTTTCTGCCGGCGACGTAAACGCCGTACACGTCAATATTATCGTCGAAAATCACAATATCCGGATCGTATCCGACTGTCAGACGCCCGCGCCTGAGACCGAGCAGACCGGCGGGAACCGCGGTTATCATCTTTACGGCGTCGCAGATTCCGAATCCGCAGTCGCGCGTCAGCACGCGGACAAGAACGTCGTCGGTCGCGACGCTTCCGGCGAAGGCCGTGCGGTCGGAGAGCTTGCAGACTCCGTCCTCGACGATGAAAGGCACGCCGCTCATCGAGCCGCTCTTTATGTCGGTCCCGGCAATATCGAGGCTGTCGGTGACGAGACAGGTTCTGTCGGTGCCTTTGATTTTAATAATCATCTTTATCATCTCGGGCGGAAGGTGTCTGCCGTCCGCGATGATTTCGGCTGTCAGTTCGTCGAAAAGAAAAGCGCTCTCGATCACGCCGGGAAATCTGAAGCCCCCGCGGCGGATCACGGTAGAGGTGCAGGAATAGAGATGCGTGACGAGATTGCAGCCGTTTTCAATCGCCGTCTTCATATCGCTGATTTCGGCGTCGGTGTGGCCGGCCGACGCGATGATTCCACGTTTTGTCAGTTCCCGGCAGAAAGATCCTCGCGTGTCGTTTTCGGGCGCGTACGTCCATCTCGCGACGCTCTTTCCGAATTCGTCGAGGAAGGGAAGATAATCGCCCGGGTTCGGCGGAGTGATGAAGTCGGTGCTCTGCGCGCCGCACTGCTTTTTCGACAGATAGGGACCTTCAAGGTGCGCTCCGGGGATTCTCGGAAGCAGGCGCGGGTCGCGCGAGGCCGCGGCGATATCCGCCGTGCTTCGCTTCATTACGTCGAACGGCGCGGCCGAAAGCGTCGGCAGCAGCGTCGTCGTTCCGTGAGTCAGGTGCAGGTTGCATGCGGCGATCACGTCGTCGGCGGACGAGTCGAGGAAGGGATGTCCCCCGGCTCCGTGCGTGTGAATATCTATAAACCCGGGACTAATATATGCGTCGCCTAGATCGTCGACAGCTCCCGCTGGCCTTTTTTCGCCGACGTAGGTTATCTTTTCTTCATCGAAGGAAATAAACCCGTCGAGAAGTCCGTCCGGAGTGATTATTCTCCGGCTTTTAAGCGTTTTTGCGTTCATATTTCAAGTTTTGACGCGCTGTCGGGATCGAGATAGAGCGTCGCGTCTTTGTGGGTCCGCATAACGGTCGCGGGGCAGCGCTCGCAGATCTCTCCGTTCAGAGTTTTGTAAACGGCGTCCGCCTTTGTCGGCGCCGGAACGACGCAGAAAAGATGAGGAGCGCGGGCGAACACCGGAACCGTCAGCGTTACCGCCTGCTTCGGAACCAGATCGATGCGTGAGAAGCATCCGTCGTGGACCTGCTGGTTTCGGCAGATTTCGTCGAGTTCGACGACTTTTGCAGACTTTGCGTCATTGAAGTCGGCTACGGGCGGGTCGTTGAAGGCGATATGTCCGTTCTCTCCGATGCCCATCACGATAAGATCGGGCGGATTGTCGTCGATCAGTTTTCCGTATCTTTCGGCTTCCTTTTCGGCGTCAGGCGCCGTCGGATTGATGAAATTCACCGAATCGAATGGAACCGAGTCGAATATCGCGCGGCGCAGAAAGTTGCCGAAGCCCTGCGGCGCGTCGGCCGGCAGTCCGATATATTCGTCCATATGGAAGGCGCGGATACGCTCCCAGGGAATGCTCCTGTCCGCTTTGAGTGAGGCGAGAACCTCGTTCTGCGAAGGCGCGGCGGCAAAGATCATATTGATGCGAGATTTCGTTTCGAGCAGTTTTTTTATGCACGCAGAGACGTCCTTTGCGGCTCCGCGGCCCATTTCGTTGCGCGAACCGTAAACTTTTACCAGAAGCAGGTCTTTTCCGAATTCTTTCATCATTCCGTGAGCTCTCTGAATTTTGCGACCGCATCGGCGAAGGCCGTCTGCGGATCTTTGTATTTATAGGGATTTACGTATTGTCTGCCCGAGAGGGCGTTGCGTCCGTCGAAGGTTTCAAGGTGCGGCTCGAGCGAGGCGAAGAACCTGCCTTCCGCGGACTTTGAGTAATCCCGGAGGATATTCAGAATCTCCGCGTCGCCTTTTCCGGGCGGCACGATGGCTCCGGCTTTGAGGGCGTCCTTGATGTGAAAATAGGTTATATGCGGTTTGAGAATCTCGTATGCCGCAGCCGGATCGTATCCGCAGAGTACGAAGTTGCCCATGTCGAACACGCATCCGAGAGAGCCTCCGAAGCGTTCAATCAGTTCAAGGCAGGACTCGGGATCCTCACCGTATATGTCCGCCTCGTTTTCGTGGCAGAGCTTGACGCCGTTCTCCGTCGCGATATCGATCATCAGATCGAGTCTCTTGAGAACGTCGGAGAGGCAGTCGGATTTGCTTCTGCCCTCTGGCATATAAAAGCTGAAAATCCGCGCGGTACTGCAGCCGAACAGATCGGCGGCACGGCATGCGGCGAGCGTCTTTTCGCGCAGGTCGGCGATATCGCAGTCGCACAGAACTTTGCCGAGAGGCGAGCCGAGCGACGACACCTTAACAGATGCGTCTTCAAGCTTTTTTGCCGCGGTTTCAAGCTCGGCGAAGCTGTGTTTGAGGAAGCTTTTCCCGTCGACGCCGCGGAGCTCGATATAACCGAGTCCGAGTTTCCGCGCCGCTTCGCACTGTTCGGAAAAGTCTTTAGAATATTCGTCGGTAAATCCCGACAGGATCAGATTTTTCATAATTCGAAAGAGTTAACCCTCTCTTCCTTTCCGCTTTTCAGCGCCCTGTCGAGCGCGTTCATCACGAACACCGGCGCGATGAAATCCCGGTAAGTCGTCTTCATCTCTCCGCCGCGGAGCAGCGAGACGAAGGAGTCGAATTCAATTCTGAAGCAGGGACTCGAGGTTTTTACCGGGAACTCGCCGCCGGCGTTGCCCTCCTTCGACGCGACCGTCGCCGAGTAGACGTATACGCCGTCGGTCATAAGCAGGGATATTTCATATCCTTCGTATCTTACCGACGCGCAGACGTTCTTTCCGTTAAGGCGCGCGGTGACGGACGACGGGTATCTTCCGAATATCTCGGAGAGTATTTCAACCGGATGCTGTGCGTAAAAGAAGAAATCTCCGTAAGGGTTGCACAGATTGATCGGAGCGCGTACGAAACCGCCAAGGACCGCCGACGGGTCGGCCGCGACAATATCGCGCAGTCTTACAACCTCTTCACAGTGGATGCAGCAGGAGCCGCCGGTGACTCTGACGCCCGACGCGCGGCACTCGCGCATAAATCCGACGGCTTCGTCCTCGCCGATCGTTATCGGCTTGTCGATGAACATCGGGATTCCGTCCGCGATATAGGGCTTTGCGTATTTATAATGATTGTCTCCGTGGCGCGCTGTGACGACGAGCCCGTCGAGTTTTCCCTTCAGGCAGTCGAAAGACTGAAGTGCCGGGACGCCGAAGCGTTCGTTCAGTTTCCGCGCCGCTTCCTCGTCCTCGCTGAAAACGCCCGCGACTTCAAGGTCCGGGTATTTATCTTTGTCTTCGAGAAAGGAAAGAAAGGTGTTGGCGTGCGAGTTTTCGCAGCCGAGTATCGCGATTCTTTTCATCATTTGGATAATTTATACGCCCGAATAGGCCGAGAAACCGCCGTCGACGGGGAGCGTCACGCCGGTGATGAAACCGGCCGCGTCGTTGTCGAGGAGGAAGAGAAGAGCGCCTTCGAGGTCTTTAGTCACGCCGAAACGTCCCATCGGAGTCGCGGCGAGAATCTTTCCGGTGCGCGGAGTCGGAGTCCCGTCGGGATTCCACAAGAGCGATGCGTTCTGCTTCGTCGAGAAGAAGCCGGGAGCTATCGCGTTGACGCGTATGCCCTCTTTTGAAAAATGGACGGCCAGCCATTCTGTAAAATTGCTGACGGCGGCCTTCGCGCCAGAATAGGCGGGAATTTTCGTCAGAGGCGTAAACGCGTTCATCGAGCTGATATTGAGTATCGAGCAGCCCTTGCGGCCGAGCATCTGGCGGGCGAAGGCCTGCGTCGGGATAAGCGTGCCGAGGAAGTTCAGGTTGAAAACGAATCCGACTCCGTCGCGGTCGAGATCGAAGAAGGATTTGACGTCAGAATCGATATCTCCGTGCTCGTAATACTCCTTGTCGGTCGTGGCGCGGGGATTGTTTCCGCCGGCTCCGTTGATAAGAATATCGCACTTCCCGAGCTCGCGTTCGACGCGGTCGGCGACAGAAAAGCAGACGTCGCGCGAGAGCACGTCGCATGCGTAGGCGCGTGCGTCGCCGCCCTCTTCGCGGATGGCGCGCGCGACCTCTTCGGCGGCGGATTCGTTTATATCGAGCAGCGCGACGCGCGCGCCGGCTCTGGCGAGAACCTTTGAAAAGCCCGAGCAGAGAACGCCTCCGGCGCCTGTAACTACGGCAATTTTGCCCGAAAGATCGGTGGAAAGAACGTTTTTGTTCATGTTCGGCTCCTATTCTTTTGCCGCGTCTTCGGTTACTCCGAAATCAACGGCGCAAAAGTCGGGATTGATCTGTTTGAGATCCTTTATCAGACGGTCATATTCTTCATTTGCCTTTTTTCTGTCCGGCGAAAGAAGCACGTAATTCTTATAAATCGCTCCGTTGTATCCGGATTCTTCGATTACGGCTAAGGTCGTTTGAACGCCGCCGTCGTGCAAATCCATGAGACGGTAGGAGTCTCTGTCCGAAATTGAGATATCGAAAAGCCGCTCTCTCTTCGGCTCGACGCGCTTAATTTTGTCGGTAAAACAAATTCCGGAGGAGCAGACCAGCGTTCCGTCGCGCGTGATAAAATACGGCTCTTCCGCGTTTTCGTTAAATATCGTCGGAGACAGGGTAATTCCGGCCGCGGCAGTTTTGCTCAGCGTTTCGCGGTTCGGTTTCAAAATATATCTGCGTATTGTCAGATAATAAATTGTTGATATAAAAGCCGTCCCGGCTGCAAAAAATATCCATGCCGCGTATCCCGCGTGAAAAAAGCTGAAAATGAAGGAAAGTAAAAGGCATAAAAACGCGAACACCGACAAAAATATTATTATCCCGATCGAACAGGAGATCAGCCTGTTGCGCAGATTTTTCCTCATAAGCGGTTTCACGGGGACCTCCGGTTTTTCAATGATAATTGTTAGTCATCGGCGGGTTTGCGCGGATGATTTTTCAGATATCGGCGCGCGGGGTTGTTGCGGATGTATTTGACCGTTTCTTCATAATCATTATTATCATATGGATATGGTCCGGCATTATTATGTAGCAGGGGACGTTGACTAGCGGGAAAGTATTCCCTAAAGAAAGAATGGCTGAATCGACGATTTTGCCCAGGTCGGTGAGTTCAACACTGTATGGCAATGCGTTTCGGCATTCGCGGCTACTGGTTGGGTTTTCAACAATTTCGGAAAAAATCGGGCGTTTGTCCTGAGCGCAGATGGTAATAAAAAATCTTCCGGGTTGTGTATAGCAATAGGAATCCAGGCGTATTCTTTTTCTTTTGGGAAAAGTGTTATTATCCATATATTAAGTTTGACGTTATCAGTTTAATCGGAACGCTGTCAGGTCGAGGATATGGCCTTCGGTAGGACTGATCGGAACGCGACCAGGCCGTAGGGGAGGACCTTCAAGGTCCTCCCGCCTTTGAAGTCGGTCGGTAGGATCGAGCGAAACGCAACCAGGCCGTAGGGGAGGACCTTCAAGGTCCTCCCGCCCCCGATTAACAAACGGGTTTTGGGGAAGGCGGGTGGTTATTGAATAATGAGTATTTGACGAGTTACCACACGGGGAAAAGCGGTCATCGTAAGAATCGATATCGCGGGAGGACCATGAAGGTCCTCCCCTACGGCTTGGGTGGTTATCGTACGGTGGATTAGCGGGAGGACGACATTTCGCAAAGCGAAATGGAAAGGTCCTCCCCTACGGGTTCGGTGGTGAACGTATATGGAATCAAAACTATTACCCACGTGGAATCAGCCGCGAAGCTCGCTTCCGCCCCATTCGACGGCGACAAATCCGCGGCGGGCAGGCGTTTCAAACGTCTGCGGCTCGATTTCGACAGGCTCGGACAGCGGTTTGAACGCCATGAAAACTCGGATAAGCGTATCGGGCTGCGGGTTGATCTCCAGACGCGCGCTGTCGGTATATGCGTCGGTCTGGAAGGTAATCAGATTGTATTCGTTGCCCTGCATGCGCGGCAGCCAGTAAACGATGAACTCGTTGGCCTCGCGCGCCGACAGACCGAGACGCGGAAGGGTATCCGCGAGAAATACGGCGGTATCCGATCCTTTTACGCAAAAGCCGCGCGACATGTCGAATTCGGCGTTAACTTCGCCTTCCCAGTAGAGCGCGTAATATTCGCGTCCGTCGTCGAACGTAAGCGTTCCGTCGGGATTTGCTGTGAAGCCGCTCCATCCGCCGTCAGTGTACGCCGGGTAGGAACAGGTCAGCCTGCCGTCAAGATCAAGCTGAACGCTGCAGCGGGTCGGAACTTCCGGGTAAAGATATACGATCGGCTTGTCGAATACCGGCTCACCTTTCGTCCAGTCGGAGAGCCGCACGCTTTCGACTCGGGTCACAACGTATTCGCATACGACGGTTTCTTCGTGTTTTCCGTTGTCAAACGTGTAAGTCAGCCGTTTTTCGGTCTTTTCGATATTTCTTCCGTACATAGTGACGAGAAGAGTCTGGAAAGTGCTGAAACGACTGTCGGCGCCGGGATAGGTGAAGAAAAAGTCTTTTCCGGCGACTGACGCAGCGAAGCCGTCTTCGGTCACCGGCCCCGAGAGGTAGATATATTCGACGTAAAGCCGGTCGGGTTCGATCTTAAAATCGCCGGGGACAGGATCTTCCTTAACCGCGGAGGTCGGCAGTTCGAAACCGTATTTTTTTGCTGTTCTGCCAAATACAGATCTGAGCGAATAGGATAATGCATAGTACTTTTCCGCGGTTTTTTCATCCGGACGCGTCTTTACGTGTTCCATGATCCTTACGTCGGGATAGATATTCAGCAGTTCGGGTTCGTAAACGCTGTTGTTTATTATGACGGTCAGCGACGCGGTCTGACCTTCAACCAGTCCGGACAGCGCGTCCTGCGAATCCGGCTGTAAGGATTGCGAAAAGGCGGCTTCATTCCACATCTCAGCGATTTCGATCCGGTCCTCTTCATCAAGGATGATTTCCTTCGATCCGGTTTTCAGCGTCCATGACGCCAGCTCTTCGTGATACTTTTCCAGGATTCCGACAATCGTCTCGTTATCATTCTCGGATAAAACGCTGTAAGTCCTGGAGACTGTTTTTCCGGACTGCTCGCCAATACCGGCCGTGTAGCAGCGCTGCAACAGACCGTCTGCCGGAAAGTATTCAAAAATCGCGGAGCCTCCCGAGTATCCGGTCAGAAAACGTACCGGAACAGAGCCCGTCAGGCCGCCTTCCGTGTGATCGTATCCGTTCCAGATGCCGAGGATCGTTTTGCTGTCATCAGGCGACATTTTTCCGTGCAGGGTCCCGAGGCCGGAGGAAGAAATCGCCTGTTCATCCAGCTGAACGATCCAACCGCCGTCGGGATGCTGAGGTACAAAAAGACACAGAACCGATAAAACTGCTGTGACGCAAAGAATAACGACCGTTGCTACAGTAAGTTTTTTCATAACTGTGACTCCTTTGTTTTATTTTCAAATTGGAATTACTTCCGCGTTTCGCTCTTTTCAATCGCTTCCCACAGGCCGTTGATGTACGCGGCGCCGAGAGCGCGGTCGTAGAGACCGTAACCGGGCATCGCCACTTCGTCCCAGATCATTCTGCCGTGGTCGGGGCGGATCGGGCCGTCAAAGCCGATATCGTAGAGCGCTTTCACGATTTCGTACATATCGAAAGAGCCGTCGCTTGACAGGTGCGCTGCCTCTTCGAAATCGTCGCGGGAGTTGAATTTCAGGTTGCGCACGTGCGCGAAGTGAATTCTTCCTTTCAGCGAGCGGATCATGTCGGGCAGATCGTTGTCGGGATTGGTCCCATAGGAGCCCGAGCAGAAGGTGACGCCGTTGTGCGGGTCGTCGACTGCTTTCATCATGCGAAGAATCTTTTCCTTCGTCGTAATGATGCGCGGAAGGCCGAAGACGCTCCAGGCAGGATCGTCGGGGTGGATCGCCATCTTTATATCGAACTCGTTGCAGACGGGCATAATTGCCTTCAGGAAATAAACGAGATTTGAAAAGAGTTTTTCCTCGTCCACGTCCGCATACGCGGCGAAGAGTTCTTTCACGCGTTCCATCCGGTCCGGCTCCCAGCCGGGCATGACGCTGCCGTTGGTGTCCGACGCGATCGAGGCGAACATTTTTTCGGGATCAAGCGCGTCGACCGCGGCCTGAGTGTAGGCGAGGACGGTCGAGCCGTCCGCTCTCCGGCGGGCGAGTTCGGTGCGGGTCCAGTCGAAGACCGGCATAAAGTTGTAGCAAACCATGTGAATGTCAGCTTCGCCGAGACGCCGCAGCGTTTCGATATAGTTCGCGATATAGCCGTCGCGTTCGGAAGAGCCGGTTTTTATCGCGTCGTGAACGTTGACGCTCTCGATGCCCGGCAGCGACAGTCCCGCCGCCTCAATTTCGTCTTTGAGCGCCTTTATATCTTCACGTTTCCAGACCTCTCCCGGCTTTGTGCCGTAGAGCGTGCCGATGACGCCCCGCACGCCGGGAATCTGGCGGATCTGCTTCAGCGTTACGGTATCGTATCCGGTGCCGTACCACCGCAGGGTCATAATCATTTTCTCTTGTATCTCTTTCCGCTTTCGGCGAGATAGACGGCCATCGCCTGCGTCCAGTCGGTCTGGATTATGTCGTAGCCTCGGTCGGCGAGCCAGCCCCATCCGTAGTCGGGAGAGACGGTGAAGGAGGTGTCGTCGGAATGTCCGGCGGCCAGCTGCTTTTTGTAGTTGTAAATAATCGCGTTGGCCCAGACGAGCTTGCCGTCGGCGTGCAGTTTTTCGATGAAATCGACGGTTCCGATATCCTGCGTCTCGTCGGCGAAGACGACCTCGGCGCCTACGTAGTTGATGTTGCGGCGCATCATCTCCTCGTGTATGCCGCCGTCCTGCGAGAGAATCGGCAGGTAGCATACGTCGGGAGCGTATTCCTCGATGATATCGAGATATTCCTTTTTCGGAGAGGATTTAACGACGATCTGGTCGATCATTCCGTGCGCGCGGATCGCGTCGGAGATGAGTTCGGGATTTTCCCAGAACTTGTCGACGTTGATATATGCGCGGCCCTTGAATCTGTCGAGAACCTCGTCGAAGGTGCAGAGAGGGAACTGCGTGAAGTCGCGGTCGTAGTTGACGTAGCGCAGTTTTCTGATCTGCTCGTCGGTCAGCTGCCAGATCGAGGTCATTCCCTCGGGACCCATGTAGTTGAGGTGCCTCTGCTCCATCTTCGGATGGAGAATCCAGAGCGTTCCCTCGGCGCTGCGGCTGACGTCGACTTCGATCATGTCGGCGCCGTGCGAGACGGCGATCTCGTAGGACGTGATCGTGTTGCAGGGGATGTTCCCTCCGCATTCTCCGCGGTGAGCGGCGATGATGATACGCTCGGAGGCGTCTTTTTTCAGATTGTCAAAAGCCATTTTTCCTGTCTCCTGATTTTATTTTATCAATTCTTTTTCGGTGAAAGTGTATTTTTTGTCGCAGAAGCGGCATTCCGCGCAGAGTTCTCTCGGTTTGCCCTCTTTTTCCTGTTCGTCGAGAAGAGATTTTATATCTTTCTGCCCGAGTGAGAGTACAGCCGATAGCATTCTATTTCGCGAACATGTGCAGCGGTAGGCGACCTCGTATTCGTCGAAGAGGTCGTATTCGAGTCCTTCAAACGCGAAGGCAGCAAGATCCCGCGGCGTTCTGCCTTTGTTTATCAGTCCGGAAACGTTTGTAAGACTCTGCGCGTTCTTTTCGATTACCGGCAGCACGGCCGGATCGTAGAAGGGAAGCAGCTGGACGATAACTCCGCCCGCCGCGAGGCAGCGGCAGTCGGTGCCGACAAGCACGCCGAGTGAACAAACCGTAGGCATCTGCTCGCTGGTAACGAAATACTGCGCCACGTCCTCGGCGATCTCGCCGCTGACGAGTTCGACCGAACCCGAATAGGGTTCGCCGCTTCCGCTGTCGCGTATGACGTTGAGCGTTCCGCGTCCGACGGCGCGTCCTACGTCGAGTTTTCCGTTCGGCTTGAGCGGCAGTTCGATATCGGGGTGTTGGACGTACCCGCGGACGTTCCCCTTGTAATCGGATACTGCGATGATTCTTCCGGCCGGGCCGTCTCCGTTTAACGAGAGAGTCAGAGAATCGCTCTCGTCGTCGCACATCATCGAGCCCATCAGCGACGCGGCCGAAAGCAGCCGGCCGAGGGACGCCGTAGCAACGGGCGACGTAAGATGAAATCCGATCGCGGCGTTGACGATATCGGTCGACTCGATCACGTGAATCCTCGCCGAACCGTCACGCGTCATGCCGCGCAGAATACGCGCCATATCAGACGCCTCCCTTTTCTGGAAGTCCGAGATAGGGGAATATGTGATAAATATCGCCGGCTCCCATTATGATCAGCGCATCGCGGTCAGTCAGACGCGAAGCGAGATGCGAGGCGATCGACTCGTAGTCGGGATAATAAGAGGCGCTCTGGCCGACGGCCGCAGCCAGCTTCTCGGAACTGACGCCGAAGGTCTCCATTTCGCGGGCTGCGTATATGTCGGCGACTATCGCTTCGTCTGCAAGCCGCAGCGAATCGGCGAATTCATCGAAGAGGGAATTCGTCCGGCTGTAGGTGTGCGGCTGGAAGACGCAGAAGACGCGGGAGTAGCCCATCTCGCGGCAGCCGCGAAGAGTCGCCGCGATTTCTGTCGGGTGATGGCCGTAGTCCTCATAGACGTCGGCTCCGCAGTATTTGCCTTTGTATTCCATCCGCCTTGACGCACCTGTGAAGCGTCCGATTCCCTCGGCGAGGGCCGCGGGATCGAGGCCGTAGGATATACCCGCGGCGAAAGCCGCGAGCGCGTTGTATATATTATGTCTGCCCGGTACCGAGAGATCGACGTGCGCGGCGAGAGTGCCGTGCGACATAACGTCGAACGACGGCAGTCCGCGCGACATATCGATCGAAGCCGGATAGAAGTCTGCGGGATCGGGTTCCTCGGGATCTGTCTTTTCGCGTCCGCTGAAGGTCAGAATCAGCGCGGAAATTCCGCTCATCGCCGCTCTTACGTTGTCGTCGTCGGCGTTAACGATGCATATTCCGTTCCGTCCGGTGAGAGCCGCGAAATCCGAGAATGAGCGCCTTATCTGCGTCATATTCTTGAAATAGTCGACGTGATCGTTCTCGATGTTGAGAATGACCGCCGTCGTCGGATTGAAATCGAGGAAGGAGTCCATATACTCGCATGCCTCGAAGATGAAGCAGTCTCCGTCTCCCGAAACGTATGTGCTGCCGAATTCGGGCATCTCGGCTCCGCAGAGAACGGTAGGATCGGCTCCGGCGCATGTGAAGGCCGAGGCGCACATAGCAGTCGTCGTGCTCTTGCCGTGCATGCCGGATATTCCTATCCTGACCTGCTTCGAAGTCATGATATATCCGAGATAATCTGCGCGGGAGATCAGCGGTATGCCCGAAAGCGACGCCGAAACGTATTCGGGGTTGTTCGGGGATATCGCGACGGTGTAGACGACCGCTCCGGCTCCCGCGACGTTCGAGGCGTCGTGCGAGTAGTAAACGGTCGCGCCGAGTCTCTCGAGATTTTCGGTGAGAGAGGTGCGCGTGCGGTCGGATCCCGATACCTCGTATCCGTTTCTGAGGGTGAGTTCGGCGAGAGCCGACATGTTGACGCCGCCTATCCCGATGAAGTGGACGCGGCGGACGCCCGACAGCATTTTAGATATTGCCGCGGCGCCGAAATGAGTGTTTTGTACTGACATGATTAAAAATTCACAAATCCGTTAGTAAAAGAATAAAAAATCATCACAAAAGGGATGTATAATAATGATGCGTAATTAATGCACGTATTGAGTGCCCGGAACGGGGAGGTAAAAATGGAAATCACAGGAATCAGAATCAAAAGAGTCGCCGCCGAGGGACCGCTCAAAGGGTACGCAACGGTGTATTTCGACAACTGCTTTGCCGTTCACGGGATTAAGCTCATCAGCACCGGCGGCAAGTCGTTCGCGCTCTTTCCGGCGATTAAAAACGCCGACGGAAGCTCGAGAAATCTCTGCCATCCGATTACCGCGGAATTCCGCGAGTGCGTAGAGAAGGAGCTGTTTGAAGAACTCGAAAGAACTCCGCTTGACGACGTCGACGCGCCTGCCGCAGCCGACGCTGCCGAAGACCTCGCCGGGGAGGATTGAATCCTCCCCCCGCTGTCCGTCAGGTGAACCTTCCCTCGATACGGGGATCGTTCTCCATTTCCATTTCCATAAAGTCCTGCCGCGTAATGAGAACGTTACGCGGCTTTGTTCCGTTTGCGCCCGAAATCAGCGACAGATTTTCCATCCGGTCGATGATTTTTGCGGCGCGTCCGAAACCGATTGAAAGCTTGCGCTGAAGCAGCGACGTCGCGATTGTGCCGTTGTCGACGGCAATCTGAAGCGCCTGCTTGAAGAGCGGATCGGCCTCCTGAACGAACTCGGCGGACTCCTCGTCCTGATCCTTCTTCTGGCGTCCTTCGGATTCGAGACGGTCGGCTTCGCGGTCGACGGCCGAGATGAACTCCTCGTCGTACTGGACGGCGGAGGAATGATCCTTGATGTACTGCGTTATCGCGCGCACTTCCGAGTCGTCTACGAAGGCGCCCTGGATTCTCGACGGCTTCTGCATGCCGATCGGCGCGAAGAGCATGTCTCCGCTTCCGATAAGCTTCTCGGCGCCGGGAATGTCGAGTATGACGCGCGAGTCCTGATTCGATTTAACGGCGAAGGCGATTCTCGTAGGCACGTTCGCCTTGATAAGTCCGGTGATGACGTTGACCGTCGGACGCTGCGTTCCGATGACGAGGTGGATTCCGGCGGCTCTCGCTTTTTGTGCGAGACGCGCGATGTTGTCTTCAATCTCCTGCGGACCCGTCATAATCAGGTCGGCGAGCTCGTCGATGAAGACGACGATTCGGGGCAGCGGGATGAATCCGGGATCGTCCTGCGACATCAGCCGGTTGTATCCGTCGATGTCGCGGGTGTTTTCCTGCTCGAAGAGATTGTATCTGTACTCCATCTCGGCGACCGCGGCGGTGAGCGTCGCGGCTGCGCGCTTGACGTCTGTGACTACGGGTACCTTGAGGTAGGGAAGTCCGTTGTACATATTCATTTCGACTTTTTTCGGGTCGATCATGATGAACTGCACTTCGCTCGGACGGAAACGGTAGAGAAGAGAGACGATGATCGCGTTCATGCAGACCGACTTACCCGAACCGGTGGTACCGGCTATGAGCAGGTGAGGCATCTTGCTGATGTCGCAGAAGACCATATTTCCGCCGATGTCCTTGCCGAGGCAGACTGTCAGTTTGCCGGTCAGCGATTTGAACTTCTCCGACTCGAGCATTTCGCGGATGTATACCGAGCGGCGTATCTTGTTCGGCACTTCGATTCCGACGGCGTTCTTGTTTGGTATCGGCGCCTCGAGACGAATCTGCTCGGCGAGAACCAGGGAAATGTCGTCGGCGAGCGAGGCGATCGAACGTACTCTCGTGCTCGCCTCGGGGTAGAGCTCGTAGCGGGTAACAGTCGGGCCTCTCGAATATTCTATTTTCTGAATTTTAACGTTGAAAGCGGTGAGCTTGTTCATTATCCGCTCGGCGTTTTCGCGGAGCTCGGCAGAATAGTCCTCTTCTGCCGACTTGTCGGGCTCGCGGAGCAGATCGAGCGGCGGGAAGAAGTATGCGGAGAGCTGGCCGCCTTTTCCGCGGACTCCGTCGGAAAGCGTATTTTCGTCGGTCTGGTCGTCGGTGACCGTATCCGTGTCGGTCATCTTCGTCATTACGACCGAGGGAGCGGCGCTCTTTCCGGAGGACGTGCGCGACGCGGGCGTCTTCTTTTCCGCAGGCGCGGCTTCGGGCTTGTCCGTCTCTTTGGTTTCCTTGGAGGCGTCTGCCTTTCCGCGCTTCTTTCCGGTGCCGAATATCTCGTCGAGGACGGCGTAGGTCGACTGAAGTCCCTTTACGTCCTCGGGCGTCGGTTCAGTCGTTTTGGCGGGAGCCGCAGCTGCGTCGTCGGGCTGAGTTTTACCCGTGATAACAAATCCGCCGCTGCCTCCGGGATCCGA
>LXOW01300959.1_pt1 | contig 27106 bp, 20 predicted proteins | sample 1368591 | NCBI WGS metagenome assembly LXOW01 (sample SAMN04884650, study PRJNA319009) | bovine gut metagenome | isolation source: Cow rumen | host: Bos taurus | place: Italy: Legnaro (PD) | collected 2014-07-09
GAGAACAGGCCGCCCACATCCTGGCCGTTGCGGTCCATCTGCTCCCAGTAGCGGTACGCCTCTTCCGTGATCCGCATCTGCATGACCTGCGGCTGGTAGACGACGCTGATGCGCTGGTCGCGGTTGCCGAGGGAATAGATCTTATGGTTCACCAGGCGGTCTTCAGACAAGCCTTCCGAACTGGCGGTCATGATCTCGGAACGGGAAGACCCCGTCCAGCAGCGGTAGGTGCTCTCGCTGTCCGGCAGGGGCACGACCTGCCCGTCGACATCGCCCGTATAGAGATATTTGTATGCGGCAGGTGTTTCGGCGTGGTATTCCCAGGTTTCATCCACTATCCACTGATAGAAGCTGGGCTCCGTATTGTCCGAATGGGTCGACACGCAGATGCTCAGCAGCGTTTTGTCCGGATTGATCTCGTAAGAAAGGCTGTCGATCTGCCCCGGCGACAGGGCCCGGGCCCAGGTCGAGGCGTAGGTGCCGTTGGCATTTTCAATCACCAGGCGGTATTCCAGCGAAGGATCGGCTTCCCGCATGTCGAAATAGCCGATGGGAGAACCGCCGACAATGCCGGAAAGGGTGGTGGCGAGACCGTCGTTCTCATAGCGTCCGCCGTTGCTGTCTTCCACATGCATCTTGCTCTGATAGAGGATGCGCATGCGCTCCGCGTCCTGCGTGGCGAGGGTGTCGGCCAGCGACCAGGAGTAGCTGAGCCGGATCTGGCTGATTTCCCCGATGACGATGTTGCCTTCCACGACCATGTAGCCGCCCTCTCCGTCGATCTGCGGGTCGAAATCGTAGACACACGACCCCACGGCGGCGGCGACGGCCAAAAAGAGAAGAACAAACCAGCGCTTTTTCATCAGAATTTCAGATTGAAGTTGATATAGGGGATCTGCGTGGCGAAGACACTCAGCATGTGTCCGTTGATCGAACCGCCGTCGGAGGTGTAGTACACGGAGTACGGGTTCTTGCGGCCGGTGACGTTGTAGCAGCCGATGGTGAAGGACATGTGGGTCAGTTTCTTCAGGTAGTGGCTCGGCTCGATGATCAGGGCCAGGTCGAGGCGGAAATAGTCGGGGATGCGGTAGCCGTTGCGCTCGGAATAGACCAGGCGCATGCCGTTCTGGTAAATGTAGCGGCCCACCGGGATGGTGACGGGACGGCCCGTGGCGTAATCGAGGTTGGCCGAGATGCTGTAGCGGTGGGTGAACTTGTAGTTGGCCACCACCTTCACGTCGTGCGGCTTGTCGTACGGTGCGTTGTACCAGTCACCGCCGTTGATAGTGTTGACGCCGCGGTCTTCCATCTCCCGGAGCCGGGAACGAGAATAGGTGTAAGAAATCCAGCCGTTCAGCTTGCCGACCGACTTCTTCGCCATGATTTCCACGCCGTAGGAACGGTTCTCCGTCTCGATGAGGTCGTCGGCCAGGTTGGGGTTCATCACCAGCACCGCACCGCTCTTGTAGTCGATGAAGTGCTTGACCCGCTTGTAGTAGGCTTCCAGCGAGAGGTCGAGGGTATTGTCGAGCAGCGTGCGGTAGACGCCCGCCGCGGCCTGCCAGCCGGTCTGGGGACGGAGCTGGTCGCTGGCCAGGCGCCAGCTGTCGGTGGGCGACACGTTGATGCTGTTGGAGATCATGTGGATGTACTGCCGCATCGTGTTGAAGCCCGCCTTGACGCTGGTGACATCATTGAAAGAATATTTGCCCGAGAGGCGGAATTCCGGCCCGCCGTGGAAGCGCGTGTTGCCCTTGCGCAGGAACTGCGACCAGCGCAAGCCCGCCTCCAGCGAAAGGTGCTCGTTCACGATCCAGGTGTCGCTCACATAGAGCGCGGCTTCGAGGGCCCGCTCCCGGTCCAGCGTGCTTCCCTTCACCAGCGACGAATCGCCCACCGGCATCAGGGCACCCGGATTGAGGTCGTAGAACGTGGCGTTGAAGCCGTAGGTGATGGTGTGCGCGTTGCTGAGCGAGGACTTGAAGTTCAGCTTGGCAAAATACTGGTCCACCCCCGTATTGAGCTTGTAGGCCGCATGGCTGTTGAATGTGTCTTCAATTCCGTAGTGGTAGCTGTCGTACCCCGCGGAAAAGGTCATCGAGTGCCGGTCGTTGAAGATGCTGTGCCATTTCAGCGCCCCGTTGATGTTGCGGTAACGGAAGGTCGTGTCGTTGCTGAAGCTGAACTTGTCGCGCGAATAATAGCCGTAGGCATGGAGGGTGTTCCGCTCGTTGATCTTGTGGGTCAGGCCCAGGTTCGCATCCTGGAACGAAGCCTTGCCGCCCTGGTAACTGCTGTTGGCGGGCAGCAGCCGGAAGATCCAGTTCGAGTAGGTGGTACGGCCGCCCAGGATGAAAGTGGTGCGGTCTTTCACCAACGGGCCTTCGAGGTGCAGACGGCTCGTGAGCAGGCCCAGGCCCAGGGAACCCTGCACCCGCTTGCTGTTGCCGTCGCGGCTGCGGACTTCCAGCACCGAGGAGATGCGTCCGCCGTACTGCGCGGGAATCGAGCTCTTGTACAGCTCCACGTCGTTGATCACGTCGGGGTTGAACGACGAAAGGATGCCGAACATGTGGTTCGGGTTGTAGATCGTCCCTTCGTTGAAGAGGATGAGGTTCTGGTCGGTGGAGCCGCCGCGCACGTTAAAGCCGCCCGACGCCTCGCCCACCGACTTGACGCCCGGCAGGGTCATGACCACCTTCAGGGCGTCGGCCTCGCCGAAGACCACCGGCACGTTCTTGATGGTGCTCATGCGCACCACCTCCACGCCCATCTTCGGGGTGCGGTGCTGCGACATGCTCTCGGACGTCACCACGGCGCCCTTGAGCGTAAAGACTTTCTCTTTCATCACCACGTCGAGCGCGCCGTCACCGTAGACCACCAGGTCGAGCTTCATGTCTTCCAGCGAGTAGCCGCTGAAACCCAGTTTGCCCGGACCTGTCGGGACGTTCAATTTGTAGAAGCCGTAGGCATCGGTCTGGGTATAGGATTTCCCGTCGTCGAGATAGACCGACACGCCCACCAGCGGCTCGCCGCTCGACACGTCGCGCACGTAGCCGCGCACAGTCGCCTGGCTGGCTTTCTGCCGGGTGTCCGGGTCTCCGATCTCGTAGACCTTGTTCTGGAAGGTCATCAGGACGGTCTGGTCGCTCAGGTATTTCTGGAAGGCCGTATCCACCACGGGCTTGCGGTTGTCGAAATAGCCCAGGGGCAGCTGGGTGGCGATGTCCTTGCCCCGGACAATGAAATATTTGCCATCATAGCGGGTGATGGTGTAGCCGTTGGCTTCGAGCTCTTCAAAGGCCCGCTGCAGGAATTCCTCGCGGGGCACGCGAATCGTGTAGTTCTTGTGGTCGGAGCTGTCGCGCACACAGTATACGTCGGGCGAGATCTCTGTGCGGATGAAGCGGACCAGCTCGTCGATCCCGGCCTTATACACGCCGAAGCCCGTTCCGGCGGGCTGCTGGGCCCGGAGCGGGAGGCTGCAGCAGAGGGCAGCCGCGAGGGTCAGGAGCAGGGTCAGCCTTTTCATCGCGATTCCAGGTAACGGACCACCTCCACGAAGTAGCGGTCGAAGGGCAGCAGGTTCGTCGATTCCATCGCACGGATGTGACGGCGCGCTTCGCGCCGCTGCGTCTTGTCAAACAGCTTGAGGACATCCTTGCGGCGGCGGACCGGAACGATACTGCCGTCATCCTTCAGATAACAATAGTTCTCGGTATAGAGAAAACTCTGGTAGACGTCATGGCGGTAAGTGCCGTCGAAATGGGTCTCGTCGCGCTTGCTGCCGTCGATATCCTGCTCCAGGCTCTTGGTCACGCGCCGCACGACCTTGTTCCGCCCGTCATAGAGCACCTCCCAGTAACCGAAAGGGGCCGCGTCTCCATAGAAATGCTGCAGGTTCAGGAAGCGCCGCCCGCCAAGCGAGAACTCCGACACGAATTCATTGCTCAGTACCTTGTTGGAGACGCCTTTTCCGATGCGCACGATGAGTTCCTGGCGCGCCGCGTCGACGTTGAGCTCGATGCCGTCATAGTGCTTGCCGTTGTAGACCACCGTCCCCGGCAGGTAGCGGGGACTGGTCCAGAAAGGCGTGCCGTTATAGAGCATGTTGTATTCGAAAGCCTTGTGCCCCCGGAAAAGGAGGGACGCCTCGCCCGCTCCGTCCCGGAAAAGGGTATAGTCATCCTGTGCGGCGGCGTTTTCCACGCCGGAGAGCACGAGCCATCCCAGGGCCAGCAGAAGGGTGAGGGCTTTCTTTTTCATTCGCACAAAAATAATAAAAACTATTCTTATCTTTGTATGCGCTCCGCCAAAACGGAACATACAAACCCTAAAAAACTTAAAATATACATGAAAAAACTGGCTATGGTGGCTTTCGGCGGCAACGCACTTCTGCGCAGCGGGCAGAAAGGCACCTATCAGGAACAGCTCGCCAATGTCGAAAAGACCTGCGGGCAACTATACAATTTGTTGGAACGCGGCTTCAACGTGGTCATCGGCCACGGAAACGGCCCCCAGGTGGGCAATGTGATGCTGCAGCACGAAGCCGGCAAGAAAGCCTTCGGCGTGGCGGCCATGCCGATGGATTTCTGCGGTGCGGAGACCCAGGGCTCCATCGCCTACATGATCGAGCAGGGCATGAACCGCGTGCTGGTGCAGCACGGCCTGCAGCGTCATGTCGTCTCGCTCGTCACCCAGGTGGTGGTCGACAAGCACGACCCGATGTTCCGGAACCCCACCAAACCCGTGGGCCCCTACTACACGAAAGATGAAGCGGAGCGTCTCCATGCCGAGACCGGCGCCATCTATCGGGAAGATCCGAAGGGCAACGGCTGGCGCAAAGTCGTCGCCTCGCCCAAACCGCTCAAGATCAACAATATCGAGATCATCAAGCAGCTGGCCGACGCCGGCCACATCGTGGTCACGGTCGGCGGCGGCGGCATCCCCGTCGTCGAGCGCGACGGCCTGCGCAGCGGCGTGGAAGCCGTCATCGACAAGGACCTGGCCTCCGCCCTGTGCGCCACGCAGATCGGCGCCGACGAGTTGTATATCCTGACCGATGTCCCGAAGGTCTATCTCAATTTCCGCAAGCCCGGCGAGCGCGCCCTCGACGTGATCACCGTGGCGGAAGCGAAGCAATTTCTTGCCGAAGGCCATTTCAGCGAAGGCTCCATGGCTCCGAAAGTGCGGGCCGGCATCCTCTTCGTGGAAAACGGCGGCAAGGAATGTATCATCACCGAAGCCGGCCAGCTCGACAACCCGGCCTGCGGCACCCGTATCGTCCAATAAAATCCCAATTTATATCAACAATGGCTTACAACCTCAGAAACCGCAGCTTCCTCAAGCTGCTCGACTTTACCCCCAAGGAAATACAGTATCTCCTTGATCTGGCCCGTGACCTGAAGCGCGCCAAATACGCCGGCACCGAACAACCGCGGATGAAGGGCAAGAACATCGCCCTGATTTTCGAGAAGACCTCCACCCGCACCCGCTGCGCCTTTGAAGTGGCAGCCTACGACCAGGGTGCCCATGTCACGTACCTGGGTCCTTCCGGCTCGCAGATCGGCATCAAGGAATCCATGAAAGACACCGCCCGCGTGCTCGGACGCATGTTCGACGGTATCGAATACCGCGGCTTCGCCCAAACCACCGTGGAGCAGCTGGCCGAATTCTCGGGCGTCCCCGTGTGGAACGGCCTGACCAATGAATTCCATCCCACGCAGGTCCTCGCCGACTTCCTGACCATGAGCGAGCATGTCGACAAGCCGCTCAGCCAGGTCTCCTACGCCTACCTGGGCGACGCCCGCTTCAACATGGGCAATTCCCTGATGGTGGGCGGCTGCAAGATGGGCATGGACGTGCGCATCGTGGCGCCGAAGTCGCTCTGGCCGAATCCGGAACTCGTGGAAACCTGCCGCAAGATCGCCGCGGAAACCGGCGCGAANNTGGGTGTCGATGGGCGAGCCCGACGAAGTCTGGAAGGAGCGCATCAATCTGCTGATGCCCTATCAGGTCAACAAGAAGATGATGGAACGCACCGGCAACCCGAAGTGCAAGTTCATGCACTGCCTGCCTTCCTACCACAACCTGGAGACCCAGGCCGGCCGCGACGTTTACAAGAAGTTCGGCCTCGACGGCATCGAAGTGACGGAAGAAGTCTTCGAAAGCGAGAACAGCATCGTCTTCGACGAAGCCGAAAACCGCATGCACACGATCAAGGCCGTGATGGTCGCTACCTTAGGTGACTGATGCACTGCGGATGGGGATCAGGCTCGGGTGGGTTATTGCCTTGAGGACCCTAACCACCCGCGGTTGATAGCGGGAGGGGCCCAGGCGCAGCCTGGGAGGGAGACGCGAAGCGTCGGTCCGAAAGGCAATACCCAGAGAGCCATCCCCATCCGCGCAGGCTATAACAAGAAAAAAGGGCGCCCCAGACAGGCGCCCTTCTTTCTTATCCTCTTATCATCAGATTGTCTCGAAGACTTCCTTGATGATGCCGATGGCCTCGCGGAGCTGCTCCTCGGTGATGACCAAAGGCGGCGCGAAGCGGATGATGTGGCGGTGCGTCGGCTTGGCAAGCAGGCCCTTTTCCGCCATCTTCAGGCAGATGTCCCAGGCTTCGATGCCGTTCTGCGGTTCGGTGATCACGGCGTTCAACAGACCCTTGCCGCGGACCGACTTGAAGTACGGCGACTTGATCTTGGAAATCTCCTCCCGGAAGATGACGCCCAGACGGGCGGCGTTTTCGGTCAGGTGCTCGTCGCGGATGACTTCGAGGGCGGCTACGGCCACCTTGGCCGCAAGCGGGAAGCCGCCGAAGGTCGAACCGTGCTCACCCGGCTTGATGGTCAGCATGATCTCGTCGTCGGCCAGCACGGCGGAGACGGGCAGCACACCACCGGACAGGGCCTTGCCGATCGTGATCATGTCGGGGCGCACGCCTTCGTGGTCGCAGGCGAACATCTTGCCGGTACGGGCGATACCCGTCTGCACCTCGTCGGCGATGAAGAGCACGTTGTGCGCATGGCAGAGGTCGTAGCATTTCTTGATGTAGCCATCGTCCGGCACATAGACGCCGGCCTCACCCTGGATGGGCTCCACGATCATGGCGCAGACCTTGTCGCCCTTCTCATCAAGCACTTTCCGCAGGGATTCCGTGTCGTTGTACGGGATCTTGATGAAACCCGGGGTGAACGGACCGTAATTGTAGTAGCTGTCCGGGTCGTTCGACATGGTGACGATGGTGATGGTGCGGCCGTGGAAGTTGCCGTCGCAGACGATGATCAGGGCTTCATTCTCGGGAATGCCCTTGACCACGTAACCCCAGCGGCGGGCCAGCTTGAGCGCGGTCTCGACGGCTTCGGCGCCGGAGTTCATCGGCAGGAGCTTGTCGTAGCCGAAGAACCGGGTGGCAAATTCCTCATAGGGGCCGAGGCAGTCGTTGTAGAAGGCGCGCGATGTCAGGCACAGGTTCTGGGCCTGGTCGGTGAGGGCCTTTACGATTTTCGGGTGGCAGTGTCCCTGGTTCACGGCAGAGTAGGCCGACAGGAAGTCGAAATAACGTTTGCCGTCCACATCCCAGACGAACGCGCCTTTGCCCTTCGAAAGGACAACCGGCAGAGGATGATAGTTATGGGCACCGTACCGATCTTCCTGATCGATGTACTTCTGAGCATTTGGTGTGATATTCATGGCTTTTGGTTTGGAATTGCAATTGAATCTACAAATTTGCAAAATAATTTGTAAAAAAACAATCGATTTACAAGCGTTTTCGGAGACCGTGCCAAAAACTGCGGTCGTGCCTGTCTTTGCGGAAGGTGGCACGGGCGCCTTCCAGGGTGATTTCCTCTGTGTCGTCCAGGAGACGGAGGAACTCGGATGACAGCCTTTCCGTCAGTGCGGCATCGCAGACCAGGGCCGCGACCTCATAGTTGATCAGGAGACTGAGGTAATCCAGATTCGTGGACCCCAGGAGCGAAAGACTCCTGTCACACAAAATCATCTTGGTATGGTCGAAACGGGGTGTGTACTCATAAATCTTCACCGAATGTTCCAGGCATTCCTCATAAAACGACTCGTTGGCCAGCTTCATGAAAGGCTCGTCCACCTCCCTGGGAAGCAGGATCCGGACATCCACGCCCCGCTCCGCCGCTTCGCGCATGGCCCGAAGGATATTGTCCGTCGGACAGAAATACGGCGTCTGGATATAGACACGCTCCCTGGCCAGGTCCAGCATCTTGCAGATGGCCTTCACCATAATGCTGTCGCCGGCACCGTACGCACACAGCTGGACAGGCACACCTCCCTCCACGGGCTGCGGTCCGGACGGAGTTGCCGCCACCGGCGCTCCGCCACGCTGCTCCCACATCTCATCGAAGAAGCGGCTCAATAAAGCCACCGCCGGCCCCTTGATGCGGACGTTCGTGTCGCGCCATTCATCGCGGTACTTCTTGACGATGTTCGTCCCGCCCGTATAGCCGATCTCCTCATCGACCACCAGGATTTTCCGATGGTCGCGATGGCGGATTCCACGGAAAAACCGGGAAAAAGAGCCTTCGGTATCGGTAAAGTACAACAGCCGGGCACCGGCTTTCTCCATTTTCTGATAGAATGCTTTCGGGAAGAAGGGACTGCAGAAGTTCTCGATCAGGATCTGCACCTGTACTCCCTCCGCCAGCTTCTCGAGCACCGCTTTGCGAATCTGGTCGCCGGCTTCATCGGGCGCCCAGCGATAGTATTCCATACGGATGGATTTCCGGGCGCTCCTGATGTCCTGCAGCATACGCTCCCAAAGCACACGGCCGTCCGTGATGACTTCGACTTCGTTCCCGCCTGCCGGCATCAGCGCAGGATCGCCCCGCGACAACAGTTCCACCACCGGAAGCAAATAGTCAGAAACGGAACCCTCTTCCTCCTCCGCCATTGCCGTCAGGTGCAATCCGCAGAGGACCGAAACGAAGCAAACCAGATATTTCAGGCCAAACACGGCATAAAGATAGATAACTTTCGATGAAAAAAAGCGAAACGATCCTCGAATCGGAAAATAATGTCACGAGAGCTTCGTCCATACGCTCCGCGGAGCCGCGAGGGACATGTAGACGGAGCGGACCACGAGGTGCACGAAGTAGGCGATGTAGAGCGCCTGGGCACCGAAGCGGGGTTCACAGAGGTAAAAGGCGGCGATGAACAGGCCGGCCGACCAGATCATGCATATCATCAGCGAACGGGACGCCGTGGCACCTACGTAGATGCCGTCCCAGATGAAAGCCACACAGCTGAGCAAGGGCATGAGCAGCAGCCAGAACAGATAGGGCTCGCTGGCGCCGATAACCGCCGGATTGTCGGTCAGGATGCCGATGATCGCCCGGGGGAAGACCGCATAAGCCGCGGTGGACACGACCCCGATGACCGCCCCCCAGAAAAAGACATATTTCACCGTCTGGTTCAGGGAATGCCGGTCCTGCTCGCCGATAAAACGCCCCGTCAGGGCTTCGCCGGCATAGGCGAACCCGTCGACGAAGTACGAATAGAGCAGCAGCAGGTGCATCATCACCGAGCTGACGGCCAGTTCTACGTCGCCGAAGCGCGCGGCGAAGATGGTGAAACCCTCGTACACGACCAGCATCAGCAGGGAACGGATAAAGAGGAAACTGTTGATGGAAAAGAAGATACGGAAATACTTCCACTTCATGCTGTGCAGGATGGTGGTCTGCTGCATCATCGGCCGGTAGCGGGCCCGCATCAGCAGGAAAGCCAGCACCAATCCCGTCCATTGCGCAACCAGCGTACCGACGGCCACCCCGTTGATGCCCAGCGGCGTATAGTACGACAGCAGCCAGCTCGCCAGCATGTTGACGAGATTGACCCACAGATCCACGATCATCGGGAACACCGTGTTCTGCATGCCGATGAACCAGCCCTTGAACACGAAGAGCGACAGCGTGGCGGGCGCCGCCCAGACCCGGATGAAGAAATAGCTGCGGGCGATGCGCTCCACTTCGGGTGAGCAGTCCACCAGCAGGAACATACCCTCGGCAAACAGCCATTGGATGGCCAGCACCAGCATGGAAACCACGATGGCGGTGGCGATGCCCTGGGAGAAAGTGCCGATCGCGGCCTTCACGTCGCCGCGGCCGAAGGCCTGGGCCGTGATGCCGCCCGTTCCCACCCGCAGGAAGCCCATGTTCCAGTAAAGCAAGTCGAAGAGCATGGTGCCGACGGCGATGCCGCCGATCAGCACGGCGTCGCCCAGATGCCCGGCGATGGCCGTGTCCACGATGCCCACCAGGGGCACCGTGATGTTGGCCAGGATGCTCGGCACGGCGAGGCGGACCACTTCCCGGTTGATGGGATTGCGAAAGGCCATTTAGCGGTATTTGTGCTCTTCTTCCAGCATCCCCAGATAGGAGTTGTAACGCTCGGGGGAGATGGTGCCGGCCTCGAGCGCCGCCTTGACGGCGCAGCCAGGCTCATGCGTGTGCGTGCAAGGCTTGAAGCGGCAGTCGTCCATGACGCGCAGCATCTCGGGGAAATAGGTGCTGAGCTCCTCGGCCTCGATGTCGACCAGGCCGAAACCCCGGATACCCGGCGTGTCGATGACGTAACCGCCGCCGGACAGCGGATGCATCTCGTAAAAAGTGGTGGTATGCTTGCCCTGCAGATGGCTGAGTGAAATCTCGCCGATCTTCGGATCGAGGCTGGGATCGAGGGCTTTCAGCAGGGAGGATTTGCCTACGCCGGAAGCGCCGGAAAAGAGGGTCAGGCCGTCGCGGCAGAGGGCCCGCACCTGCGCAACCCCCGCGCCCGTCCGGGCGGAAATCTCCAGCACCTCGTAGCCCGCATTCCGGTAGAGTGCCTTGAAAGCGGCGAGTTGCTCCTGCAGCACAGGCTCCGTGTAGAGATCGGTCTTGTTGACCAGGATAACGGGGCGGATGCCATAGGCTTCGCAGGTCACGAGAAAGCGGTCGACGAAGGCCAGCTTGGTCTCGGGCAGGATGATGGTGACCAGCAGCAGCACACGGTCGAGGTTCGCGGCGATGATATGGCTTTCACGGCTCAGGTTGGTGGAGCGGCGGATGATGTAATTCTTGCGGGGCAGAATCCGGGTGATGGTCTCGCCTTCGAATTCCACGCGGTCTCCGACGGCGACCGGATTGGTGGTCTTGGTGCCGGACAGGCGCAACTTGCCCCGGATGACCGCCGGGAAGGGGTTCCATTCGGGCAGCACGGAGAGCAGATAATGGCTTCCCGTGTGCTTTACAACCGTTGCGATGCCGTTTTCCATCGCTGCAAATATACGGATTATCTGCGATATAGATTCCGGGGCAAGCCCGGAATGACGGATTATTCTACAGAAATGACGAGGAAATGATTATCTTTGTTGGATAAACCGTTGCGATTATGTACACCCTCGAAGAAATTGACCGCATCGTAGAAAACTGCTCGAAGCTTCAGCACGTAAAGCGGGAACCCTCCAATTTGTATGACCCCATCGGCTACATGATGGCCATCGGCGGCAAGCGTATCCGCCCCAAGCTCTGCCTGCTCTCCTACAACCTGTTGAGCGAGGACATGGGCAATGCCATCATCTTCCCGGCCATGGCCCTGGAGGTTTTCCACGAATTCACCCTCATCCACGACGACATCATGGACCGTTCCGACACCCGGCGCGGCCACCCCACCGTCTACAAGAAATGGAATGAGGAAGTGGCCATCCTTTCGGGCGACGTGATGTCGATCCTGGCGTACAAGTATCTGGCGTACGCCCCGCAGGACATCCTGCCCAAGGTGATGAATCTCTTCTCCGAGACGGCCATCCAGGTGTGCGAAGGACAGCAGTACGACATGGATTTCGAGACGCTGCCCCTCATCACGATGGACGACTACCTGTCGATGATCGGGTTGAAGACCGCCGTGCTGCTGGCTTGCGCCACGAAGATGGGCGCCCTGATCGGCGGCGCTTCCATCGGGGTGTGCGACGCGCTCTACAAGTTCGGCTATCAGCTGGGCATCGCGTTCCAGATTACCGACGACTACCTCGACACCTTCGGCAACGAGAAGGTCTTCGGCAAGAAGATCGGCGGCGACATCGTCAACAACAAGAAGACCTGGCTGCTGGTGGAATGCTTCCGGCGCGCCGGCAGCGAGCAGAAAATGCAGCTGGAGAAACTCATGCAGATGGGTGAAGAGGAGCGCGCGTTCAAGGTCGAGGCTGTCCGGATGTTCTATACGGAAATGGGCGTGAAGGAAGCCGCTGAAGAAGAGATCCTCGTCTGGCACCGGAAGGCGCTGGCCTCGCTTGCCCAGGCCGGTTTCGCGCCTTGGCAGACCCGCAACCTCGAACAGTTCGCCGAAAGTCTCATCCACCGTGAAAAATAAGCTTGAGATCATGGCGCCGGCGGGCAATTTCGAATGCCTGCAGGCAGCCATCCAGGGCGGTGCCGACTCCGTGTATTTCGGCATCGGCCGGCTCAACATGCGTTCACATTCCGCCAACAACTTTGCACCGGAAGACCTCCGTCAAGTCTGCGCGATCTGCCGGGAAAACGGCCTGCGCAGCTACCTGACCCTCAATATCACCCTCTACGACGAAGACTTGCCGGCCATGCGGGAAGTGCTCGATGCCGCTGCCGAAGCCGGTGTCAGCGCCGTGATCTGCTCCGACATGGCGGCCATCGCCGCCGCCCGCGCCCGCGGACTGGAAGTGCACATCTCCACGCAGCTGAGCATCTCCAACCTGGAAAGCCTGCGTTTCTACAGCCAGTTCGCCGACGTGGTCGTGCTGGCCCGCGAGCTCAACCTGCACCAGGTGAAGGCCATCCGGGAAGCCATCGACCGTGAGGGCCTCCGCGGTCCTTCGGGCCGTCCGGTACAGATCGAGATGTTCTGCCACGGAGCCCTGTGCATGGCTGTTTCGGGAAAATGCTACCTGTCGCTCCATGAGCATGCGGCGTCGGCCAACCGGGGCAACTGCTACCAGGTGTGCCGGCGCGGCTACGAGGTGACGGACCTGGATTCCGGGCGACAGCTGCACATCGACAACCAATACATCATGTCGCCCAAAGACCTGTGTACCATCGAATTTCTCGACAAGATGGCAGCGGCGGGCGTGTCGGTGTTCAAGATCGAGGGACGGGCGCGCAGCGCGGAGTACGTCAAGACGGCGGCGGGTGCCTACCGCGAGGCGGCGGATGCCGTCGAGGCGGGGACTTTCACGCCGGCGCTGGCGGGAGCGCTGAAAGAGCGCCTGGCGACCGTGTTCAACCGCGGTTTCTGGGACGGCTATTACCAGGGCGCCCGGCTGGGCGAATGGAGCAGCGTCTACGGCAACCAGGCTTCCCGCACGAAAGTCTACCTGGGTCGCGTGACGGACTATTACGCCCGGCTCGGCGTGGCGGAAATCCTGCTGGAGACTGGGTCTTTCCGGGTGGGCGATCCCCTGCTGATCTGCGGGTCCACGACCGGCGTGCTGGAAGTCAGTCCGGCCGAAATCCGGCTCGACGATGCGCATATCCTGGAAGAGGCCGCCAAAGGCGACCTCTGCTCCATCCCTGTCCCGGAAAAAGTCCGCCGGGGCGACAAAGTCTATCTGTTCAAATAAGCGCTTGGCAGCAGGCTGGCGGAAACGGGAGAATCACTGCCGGGACAGCCATTTGTCGACAGCTTCCCGAAGCTGCTCGTCGTAGCGGAGGGCCACCGGCACGCTGGCGCGGTTGAAGTAGTAGCAGGTGACGATTTCCTGTTCGAGAAGAGGCTGGATCTCGTCTTTCTTGGCACGCAGCACCGTTTCCTTGTCCATATTGACCTTCTTCTGCAGCGCTTCGATCTCCTCTTTGTAATTGTCGTAGAGATCTTCGGCCTTGGCCGCCTTGATCATCTGGTCGAGCGCGGTCTGGGCGGCGGTGCGGGCGTCGAAGTCCTGGGCGGCGGCATAGTGCACGAAGTCTTCATATTCCGCATCGCTCAGGTGGAAGTCGCGGTCGATGCTTTGGTGGGCCAGGAAGTATTCGATGGCATAGGAACCGAGAATGTCGTAGTACACGAGCGACGCCGTGGGGCGGCTCAGCAGCGGGCTGGTCACTTCGATGTCGGGGGCGATGCCGCCGCCCGGATCCTTGTCGAGCGAGCCGTCTTCGTGACGGTTGCTATAGTCGATGGCCTGCACGCAGCGTCCGCTCGGCGTGTAGTACTTGCCCGTAGTGAGTTTCATCTGGGAGTTGTACGGCATGGGGCGCACGGACTGGATGAGGCCCTTGCCGAACGAGCGCTCGCCGGCGATGGTGGCCCGCTTCAGGTCCTGCAGGGCGCCGGCCGTGATCTCCGATGCGGAGGCGGAATGGCCGTTGACCATGACCAGCAGCGGCATGGTCGTGTCGAGCGGCGCGTCGGTGGTCAGGTACTGGCGGTTCATCTCTTCCACACGGCCTTTCGACGACACCACCAGCGTACCCTTGGGCACGAAGGTCGAGACGAGGTTGATGGCTTCGTCCATCACGCCGCCGCCGTTGTCCCGCAGGTCGATGACCAGGCGCCTGGCACCCGCTTCCTTGAGCTGGCGGACAGCCTCCTTGAACTCCTCGGCCATGTTGGCCGTGAAGCCGGAGAGCAGGATGTAGCCGATGTCGTCGCGGTAGATGCCGGCGTAGGCGATGTCCGACACATGGATGCGCTCGCGTGTGACCACGAGGTCGACGGTATCCTTCGTACGGCCCTTGACCACCTTGAACTGCACGTCCGTACCCGGCTGTCCCTTCATGCGTCCCGAACTCTGTTCGGAGGTCTCGTCATAGACGGGAATGCCGTCGATCTCCAGGATCATGTCGCCCGGCTGGAGACCGGCTTTGGTGGCCGGCGAATTCTCGTACGGCTCGATGATGCGCACGCCCTCGCCGGGCAGCTTGCGGATCAGCGAACCCACGCCACCGTAGTTGCCGGTGGTCATCAGCTCGAAGTCATCGCCCTCTTCTTCAGAGATATATACCGTATACGGGTCGAGCGAGGCAAGCATCGCCCGCACCCCGGAAAGAATCATCTTGTCGAACTGGATGGTGTCGACGTACGCCTGTGCCAGTTCCTGCAGCACGGCATATTCGATTTCCATGCTCTGTCCCAGTTTGAAGTGCTGGCTCTGCGCCCGTCCCTGCGGAGCGGCGACACCCAGCAACAGTACGACGGCCAGGGCCGTCCTTTTCATCATTCTTTTCATCTGTCTGCTCATATAACGCACAAAAATAGCAATTTTATCCGTATCTTTGGTTCTCCTAAGCATTTGCCATGAAGCTCATCTTTGCCACCAACAATCCGCACAAGCAGGAAGAGGCCCAGGTGATTCTGGGGCCCGCCTTCCAGGTACGGACACCGGCTTCGCTCGGTTTCCCGGGCGACCTCCCCGAAACCCACGACACCCTCCGCGGCAACTCCATCCAGAAGGCCTGTGCCGTCTGGAACCTGTTTCAGGAGGACTGCTTCGCCGACGACACCGGCCTCGAAGTCGATGCGCTCGGCGGTGCGCCGGGGGTCTATTCGGCCCGCTATGCCGGCAGTGACAAGGACCCTGCCGCCAATCGCCGCAGGCTGCTCAAAGAACTCGAAGGACTGCCTTTCGAAAAGCGGACCGCACGTTTCCGCTGTGTCGTATCGCTCATCCAGGACGGCAGGCTCCACCTTTTCGAAGGAACCTGCGAAGGTCATATCGCCCTGCAGGAGAGCGAAGGCGTCCAAGGTTTCGGCTATGATTCAATTTTTGTTCCAGAAGGTCTCGACCGGACCCTCGCCGAGATTTCCATTGAAGAAAAGAACCGGCTTTCCCATCGCGGAAAGGCCATGCGCCTGCTGCAATGCCATCTGTCGCAAAATCCCGGATCGTCGTCCTCCATCTGACGAAATACGCCGAATCGAGCGTCGTGCTGCATGCCATCGACGCACAGAGCGGGCGTCGCAGCTTTCTCGTGCGCGGCATCAAGCGCGGGAACGCCGTGGCGGCTTTCTATCCGCTCAGCGTGCTCGACGTGGTGAGCGCCGAATCGCCCAGGAGCTCGCTGGCGTGGCTGCGCGAATGGGAGCCCGCCGCCGTGCTGCATGAGCTCCGCGCCGACCGCGTGAAAAGCAGCGTGGCCATGTTCCTCAGCGAGGTGCTCTACCGCAGCTTCACCACGGAACTCGCCGATCCGCAGTTCTTTGACTGGCTCTGCGAAGCAATTGACATGCTGGACCGGGAAACAGGCAGCATCGCCAATTTTCCGCTCTGGTTTCTGGTGAGTTACGCCGTGCAACTGGGCTTCATGCCGGGCGATCCGGTGGAGCCGCAAGGCCTTTTCACACCGGCGGAGACAGACCTGCTCCGGCAGCTGCTCCGGTCGCCTTTCGAAACGGCGATGGCCATCCCGCTTTCCGCCGACCGCCGCCAGGCCTTTTCCCGCAAAATGTTACAGTATCTTTCCCACCACCTGGGCACCACCATTGACGCCAAATCGCTCGACGTCCTCCACGCCGTGCTGGCGTAAGGCCCGGGTCAGCGGACGATGACGGCGTTGGCGACGGCACGTTCGCCCGCGGCGTCGAAGCGACGGTTGTCGCTGGGATGATTGACGACCTTGCCGCGTACGACCATGGCGGTGGAGCCGCCGCCGTCGAGGTTGACGGCATCGGCACAGCCCAGCGCCTGCATCACCTGCTGCAGCTCCGGCATCGTCAGGCCGGCCGCCTCGGCATTGCGCCCGTCGGCCACCACGAGCAGCACCGTACCGTCTGCCCGGCGGCCGACCGCCGTGCGCGGATTGCGCCGTGTATTGAAGTCATTGACGACAATCGGCTCAAGTTCGCCGCCGATCAGCAGCATCGGGCCCGTCGTCACGACGTCTTCCGCTTCGATGTCCCGCTCCCAGCGGGCGATGGCATCCGCCTTGAGCACGTACAGTCCCCCTTTGAACGTCGCAACGGCACCGGTCTGCCGCGTGCTGCGGCCTCCGGTTTTATTTTCGTAGCCGTCATAGGCATTCGGCGCCAGTTCCTCGCCGTCGACGCGCAGGTAGTTGACCGAACCGTAGGGCGCCTTCATGTTGAAGAAAGAGCCGTTGATGGCCGCGACGGCATCGTAACGCCCGGCCAGCGCCGTCGTTTTCTCCAGCGTGCGTTCCCCGGCCGGCACGATGTCGAACCGCGCCCCCGGCGCCACCTCCAGCACACAGAGATACTGATTCGCATCGAACAGCGTACCTTTGAAAGCCGCACTGTGCAGCGTAATCCCCTCGGCCACGACTTCGTGATGCCATTCCCCGGTCCACAGCAACTCCGTTTCCTGCGCCCGCATCGGGAGGACTGACAGGAACAGGACGAAGAGCGCTATGAGATGCCGGATCAAGCCCGGCATGACGGGAAGCGAGCGTAGTGGCGGGTGTTTTTCGGAGCCGCGGGCATTTTTCTGCGAGCGGGACATGGAAGGGAGCGAAGCGGCGGGTGTGTTTCCGGTGAGCGAGCATTTTTCTGCGAGCGAGACGGAAACCAGAGCCGCGCAGCGACCGTTATTCTTTCTATTCTTTCTATTCTTCAACCAATTCATAATCTATGATTTTTTGCTCCAGATTGGCCCGGAGAACACGAACCTTCACCGGGTCGCCCAGACGATAAACCCTGCCGGAAGCCTTCGCCCGCGTCTCGTACTTCTCCTCGTCGAACTGGAACCAGTCGAAACGGATGTCACGCAACGCAACCATGCCCTCCACCTTCGTCGGCTCGATCTCCACATAGATGCCCCACTCCGTGAGTCCGCTGATGTGCCCGTCGAACAAACGGCCGATCTTGTCCTGCATGAATTCCACCATCTTGTACTTGATGGAAGCCCGCTCCGCATCGGTCGCAATCTGCTCCCGCACCGAACTGTGCTCGCAGCAGTCCTCGTAGAAAAGCTTGTCCTGCGAAGTCGCTCCGTCCATGTACATCGCCAGCAGCCGGTGGACCATCATGTCAGGATAGCGGCGGATAGGCGAAGTGAAATGCGTATAATACTGGAACGCCAGGCCGTAGTGCCCCACGTTGTCGGTGGAATAGCGGGCCCGTGCCATGCTGCGCAGCGCCAGCAGTTGCAGGGCGTTTTCTTCGGGCTTGCCCTTGGCCTCCTTCATCAGCGCATTAAGCGCGCCGGCGGCTTCCTTAGGGTTGGACGTGTCGCCCAGCTGGTGCCCGAAATTCTTGGCGAAACTGCGCAGGCTGTCAAGCTTTTCCGGATCGGGATCCTCATGGATACGATAGACGAAGGTCGGGTTCTTGGCCTTGCATTTCTTCGTGGCGTATTCGGCCACGCAACGGTTGGCCAGCAACATGAACTCCTCGATGAGCCAGTTGCTCTCCTTGCTTTCTTTCTGAATGACATCCAGCGGCTTGCCCGTCGCGTCGACGATGACCTTCATCTCGGGCCGCTCGAACGAGATGGCGCCCTTTTCGAAGCGCTGCTTCCGCAGGATCGTGGCCAGCGCATGCAATTCCTGTATCTCGGCGGCCAGCGGGCCTTCTTTTGTCTCGATGATCTGCTGGGCCTGCTCATAATCAAACCGGTAGTCCGAATTGATGACCGTGCGGCCGAACCACTGGCCGATGACCTTGGCCTTGGCGTTCATCTCGAACACGGCGCTGAAGGTGAGCTTGTCTTCGTGGGGACGGAGCGAACAGAGTCGGTTAGAGAGCTTTTCCGGCAGCATGGGGATGGTGCGGTCGACCAGATAGACCGAGGTGCCGCGGGCAAAAGCTTCCTTGTCGAGCACGGAGCCCGGCGTGACGTAATGCGTGACATCGGCGATATGGATGCCCACCTCAAGGTTGCCGTTTTCGAGCTTGCGGTACGAAAGCGCGTCGTCATAGTCCTTGGCGTCAGTCGGGTCGATGGTAAACGTGGTCACACCACGGAAATCGCGGCGGCCGGCCAGGTCTTTCTGGGAGATGGCTTCGGAAATCTTTTCGGCGGCCTGCTCCACTTCCGGTTCGAAGCGGTAGGGAAGCTGGTATTCCGCGAGGATGGCGTGCATCTCCGTGTCGTTTTCGCCGGGAACGCCCAGCACGTCGACGATACGGCCCAGCGGTTCGGGGCTGCGTTTGGGCCAGTCAGTCACCAGTACGGCCACCTTCATCCCATGAGCCGCCTGTTTTCCGCCGATTTCCGGCAGTTCTGAAGGATCGTTCACATCGATACGGATATCGTAGGGCATGTTCTTGCTTTCGACGATGGCCCAGACCTGCCTGCCGCGGACCACCAGCACGCCGATATGGGGCTTGGGGCTGCGGTGGATAATCTTGATCACTTCACCCTCCAGGCTGCGGCCTTTCAGCCCTGCCTGGATGCGCCGCTTCGACACGGCGATCTTCACGAAGTCGCCGTTGAGCGCGAAATGCAACTTCCGCATCGGGATGAACACGTCGTCTTTCAGGCCTTCCGCCTTGACGAAACCGAAGCCGTCGCGGGAAAGCGAGACGATTCCCTCAAACTCCTCCACGCTCTTGGAGCGCCGTTCCTTCGTCCGTACCGGCTCCTGTCCGCCCCGGGCCAGACGTATCGCCTTTTTCAGCGCGCCTTCTCCTGATTTGTTGGTATTTTTCCTGTTTTTGGCGTTTTTGCGATGCGAAGTTGCCATATATTCTGTAATTTTGCGCGAGTCACTCTGATAAATAACAAATATACGAAATATTATGCAGAAGAAAGTATTGTTGATGATTCTTGACGGATGGGGCGAAGGTCGCCACGACTATTCCAACGCCATCTGGACCCAGGGTACGCCGAATATCGACGCCCTCCGGGCGAAATATCCTGCCGGCCACCTGCAGGCCTGCGGCGAGTATGTCGGTCTGCCCGACGGACAGATGGGCAACTCCGAAGTAGGACACATGAACCTGGGCGCCGGCCGCGTCGTGTACCAGGACCTGGTCAAGATCAATATCGCCTGCCGCGAGCATAAATTACTGGAAAACAAAGAAATAAAAGCCGTCTTCGACTATGTGGCCTCGTCTGGGAAGAAACTCCACCTGATGGGTCTGACCTCCCACGGCGGCGTCCACTCCTCCCTCAACCACGTGTATGAACTCCTGCGCGTAGCCGCCGACAAAGGCCTCGACAAGGTCTACGTCCACGCGCTGATGGATGGACGCGACACCGACCCGCACAGCGGCAAGGACTTCGTGGCAGAACTGGAGCAGAAAATGGCGGAGACGACCGGCAAGGTCGCCACGGTCTGCGGCCGCTTCTACGCCATGGACCGCGACAAACGCTGGAACCGCATCAAGGAAGCCTATGACCTGCTGGTCGAAGGCAAGGGTGCTCCCTTCACTTCCGCCACCGAAGGCATCCAGGCCTCCTACGACGCCGGCGTGACCGATGAGTTCATCAAGCCGATCGTTGTCACCGACGCCGCCGGTGCCCCGCTTGCCAAGATCGAAGAAGGCGACGCCATCATCTTCTACAACTTCCGCAACGACCGCGCTCGCGAGCTGACCACCGTGCTGACCCAGCAGGATATGCCCGAAGAAGGCATGCACACGATTCCTTTGTACTACTGCTGCCTCACGCCTTATGACGCGTCGTTTACCGGCGTCCACATCCTCTTCGACAAAGAGCTGGTGCAGGATACCCTCGGCGAGACCGTCGCCAAGGCCGGCAAACGCCAGCTTCGCATCGCCGAGACTGAGAAATATGCCCATGTGACTTTCTTCTTCAACGGCGGCCGCGAGACCCAGTTCGAGAATGAGGACCGCATCCTCGTTGCTTCACCGAAAGTGCCCACCTACGACCTGCTGCCGCAGATGAGCGCCCCCGAAGTGGCCGAAAAGCTGATCGACGCCATCCGCAGTGAAAAGGAAGACCTCATCATCCTGAACTTCGCCAACGGCGACATGGTGGGGCATACCGGTGTCTACAATTCCATCACCCGGGCCGTGGCGTGCATCGACCGCCTGGTGGACCGCGTGGTGAAAGAAGCGCTGGCCAAGGGCTATGTGGTCCTGCTGACCGCCGACCACGGCAACGCCGACTTCGCCGTCAATCCCGACGGCAGCCCGAACACCGCCCACTCCCTCAACACCGTGCAGTTCGTCGTCATCGGCGCCGGTGCGGAAGTCAAGAAGGTGAACGACGGCGCCCTCTGCGACGTGGCCCCCACCATCCTCAAGTTCATGGGCATCCCGCAGCCCAAGGCCATGACCGGCAAATCCCTGATTTAACATCCTTAAAAACATACTACCATGAGCGAAGAAACCTTGAAAGATCCCCGCGACCTGAATTCCGACGGCAAAGTGTCCCTCGACGAAAAAATCAAATGCGCCGCCGCCAAGGCCAGCAAGAAATTCAATGAAGTGGCCGACGAAATGGTCGACAACGCCAAAGACCTCTACGACAAGGCCTCTCCGAAAGCCAAGGAAATCATCGGCGAAGTAAAAGAAAACGCCGGCAAGCTGATGGACGACGCCGCCGGTCTGATGGACAAGGCCAAAGACAAGATCGACAGCCTGAAAAAGTAGATTCCGGGTCAAGCCCGGAATGACGTCATGCCGGACCTGATCCGGCATCTTACAGTTTAACCTCCTTCACCGCATGGTGACGGAGGTTTTTCTTTTCCAGGAAGTTGTAAAGCTCGTAGCCGGGGGCCACGTTGTACTTTTTGGAGATGAGGCTCAGGCGGTCGTCCTGGCCGTCGTGCTGGAAGAGAATGTCGAAAAAGAGCCGCGCTTTGCCCTTGTGGTGCTTGAGTTCCTTGAGCAGGGCGCTTCGAAGTTCCGGCGTGGAAGCTTCCAGCGGAATCTCGACGTGCAGTTCCTTGAAGAATTCGTCTTTCGCGTTGGAAAGCAGCATCATGTTCTGGATGCGGAGCTCGTAGCTGTCTTCGCTCGACGTGTCGTCTTTCTTGCGGAAGCGCTGCTTCGTGGCGCACTTGATCAGCAGGGCCGTGTGGACCTGCATGTATTTCATGAAGGTCTCGTAGTCTTTGCTGAAGAGCGAGAAGGTATGGCTGCCCTTGAAGTCTTCCAGCGTGAAGCGGCACCAGGGCTTGTTGCCGCTCTTGGTATAGCGCACATCGCACTCCGACACCAGGCCGGCCACGTAGTATTCTTTGTTCTGCACCGACTTATCGGTCTGGAGCGTGCGGTCGATCTCGTCGAGGCGGGCGATGTCGACCGTGGCGAACTGCTCGATCTCGAACTGGAAGCGGTCGAGCGGATGGGCCGACAGATACATGCCCACGCACTCCTTTTCCTTCTTGAGAAGTTCCATCTCATTGACCTCGACCTTGGGCGGGATGGCGGGCCGCACCGGCTTGAGCTCGGCCATGTCGCCGAACAGGCCGCCGGAAGACATCGTGTCGTTGTGGAACTTGGAGGCATAGCCCAGCAGGGCATCCAGGTAGTTGGTATCTTTTCCCGTTTCGAAGAAATACTGCGCCCGGCTCATTTCGCTGAAGCCGTCGAAAGCGCCGGCATAGACCAGGCATTCGATGACCTTCCGGTTGATGACGCCCAGCGGCATGCGTTCCACGAAATCGAAGATGTTGGCGAAAGGGCCGCCTTTCTGCCGCTCTGCGATCACGGCATTGATGACGTTGGCGCCCACACCCTTGATGCCGCCCATGCCGAAGCGGATATTGCCTTTTTTGTTGACCGTGAACTCCGTAGCACTCTCGTTGATGTCGGGTCCCAGAACCTGGATCTGCCAGCGGCGGCAGTCGTCCATGATCTTGGTGATCTCCTCCATGTCGTTGAGGTTGCAGCTCATGTTGGCGGCGAAGAACTCGGCAGGGTAATGGGCTTTCAGCCAGGCCGTCTGGTAGCTGACCCAGGCGTAGCAGGTTGCATGCGACTTGTTGAACGCATATTCCGCAAAAGCCCGCCAGTCCTGCCAGATCTTGTTGAGCAGCGCATTCTCATGTCCGCGGGCTCGGCCGCCCTCCATGAACTTGAAATACAGCTCCTCCATGTCCTTGATCTTCTTCTTGCCCATGGCCTTGCGGAGCTTGTCGGCCTGGCCCTTGGTAAAACCGGCCAGCTTCTGCGACAGCAGCATCACCTGCTCTTGATAGACCGTGATGCCATAGGTGTCCTTCAGGTACTCCTCCATCTCCGGCGTATCGTAGGTGATGGGCTTGACACCTTGTTTGCGGTCTACGAAGTCGGGGATATAATCCATCGGGCCCGGCCGGTAGAGCGCGTTCATTGCGATCAGGTCTTCAAAACGCTCGGGCTGCAGCTTTTGCAGCCACTCCTTCATGCCGGGCGACTCGAACTGGAAGATCGAAGTGGTGTCGCCACGACCGTAAAGTTCATAGGTTGCCTTGTCGTCGATGGGGATGGCCTCAATGTCGATGTCCAGGCCATGACCTTCCTTGATCAGGTCGAGCGTCTTGTGGATGATCGACAGGGTGTTGAGGCCCAGGAAGTCCATCTTCAGCAGGCCGCATTCCTCGATATAGTGGCCGTCGTACTGGGAAGTCCAGACGTCCAGGCCCGTGTCCTTGTCTTTCGACAGGCAGATAGGAATGTAGTCGCTCAGGTTGCCCGGGCCGATGATGGTAGCGCAGGCATGCATGCCTACCTGCCGGATGCTGCCTTCCAGCTGTTCGGCGTATTCCAGGACTTCCTTGTTGAGCGCATTGTCTTCTTTTTCCAGTTCTTCCTTGAATTCGGGCACCAGGCGGAAGCAGTTTTCCAGCGTAATCTTGACGCTTTTTTCTTCCCACTCACCCTTGTCATTCTTCTTGCGCTCGAACAGGCGGGCAGGTACCATCTTCGAGAGGCGGTTGCTTTCGTCGATGGTCACGTGGCTGATGCGCGCCACGTCCTTGATGGCGCCCTTGGCCAGCATGGTGCCGAAGGTGATGACGCGCGAGACATGATCGGCGCCATAGGTCTCTTCGACATAACGGTGCGCTGCTTCGAGATTTTCGAAGTCCACGTCGATATCAGGCATTGAGATGCGCTCCGGATTGAGGAAGCGCTCGAACAGGAGCTGGTACTTGATCGGGTCGAGATTGGTGATCCACAGGCAGTATGCCACGACACTGCCAGCGGCGGAACCGCGGCCAGGACCCACGAGCCAGCCTTCCTTGCGCATGGCCCGGATGTAATCCTGCACGATCAGGAAATAGTCAGGAAAGCCCATCGAGGCGATGGTCTTCAGCTCGAAGTCGATGCGTTCTTCCTGCTCGGGAGTGAGCGTCTCGCCGTAGCGGATGTGTGCGCCCTGATAGGTGAGATGGCACAGATAGGCCACGGACTTGCAGAAATCGTCGCCCCGGTAGTTGCCTTTCGGGTCGTTCTTGCCGGCATCGATATAGGGCTTGTACAGGTCCAGATATTTGTCGATGTCGCGGAGGAAATCCTCGTCGATCTTGAATTTGGGCAGGATGTAATCGTGGTCGATCTTGTAGAGTTCCACCTTGTCGGCGATCTCCAGTGTTCGGGCGAGGACTTCAGGATGGTCGGGGAACAGCGCGGCCATCTCCTCTTCGCTCTTGAGAAATTCCTGCTGGGTATAGCGGAGGCGTTTGGGGTCGTCGATATCGGAGTTGGTGGTCAGGCAGATAAGGCGGTCGTGCGCCGGTCCGTCTTCCTTGCGGATGAAGTGGACGTCGTTGGTCGCCACCACTTTCACGCCCAGTTCTTCGGCCAGCGAGAAAAGGACGGGATTGACCTCCATCTGGGCCCGGTACACGTCGTCGTCGACGCCCGGCACTTCCGTCTTGTGCTTCATCACCTCCAGATAGTAGTCGTCGCCGAACACCCGCTGGTGCCAGCGGATGGCTTCGCGGGCGGCATCGATGTCCCCGTCCATGATGTCGCGGGGAATCTCGCCGGCCAGGCAGGCGGAGCAGCAGATCAGATTCTCGTGGTACTGCTCGATCACTTCGTGCGACACGCGCGGGGCATAATAGAACCCGTGGATGTGGCCTTCGGTACAGATCTTCATCAGGTTCTTGTAGCCTTCGTAGTTCTTGGCCAGGAGCGTGAGGTGATAGTAGCGGCGGTGGTCGTTGTCCTTGAGATGATGGTCGTAGTGCCGCGTCACATACACTTCGCAGCCGATGATCGGCTTGACGATGGGCTGCTTGTTCTCGTCCAGGTTGCTCTTGTCGTAGGCGAACTTGAAGAACTCCTTCACGCCATACATGTTGCCGTGGTCGGTAATGGCCAGGGCCGGCATGTTGAGCTCGCGGGCGCGGGCGAACAGTTTCTCAATATCGGAAAAACCGTCGAGAATCGAGTATTGCGTGTGGACGTGAAGGTGTACGAAAGACATGGATCAGGCAGGGGTTGAAAAACAAAGCAAGATACCAAAATTTACCCGAAGACACAAAAAAACCTCCGTCGAAACGGAGGTTTTTGACGAGAATCCCGCGCCATCAGGCGCTAGCGGAGGCCGTTGCGAAAGCCTGTGCAATAGCAGGCCGTAGCGGCGGGGTTCGGGGCAGAGCCCCGTAAACACTTACATCATTCCGCCCATCCCGGGGTTCATCGGGGGCATGGCGGGGGTTTCTTCCTTGATGTCAGCGAGGGCGCATTCGGTGGTCAGGAACATGCCGGCAACAGATGCAGCATTCTGGAGCGCGACGCGGACCACCTTGGTCGGGTCGATGACACCGGTCGAGAACAGATTCTCGAAGGTATCGGTACGGGCGTTGTAACCGAAGTCGTTCTTGCCTTCCTTCACCTTCTGGACGATCACGCTGCCTTCCTTGCCGGCGTTGGCGGCAATGGTGCGGATCGGCTCCTCGATGGCGCGGGCCACGATGCGGATACCGGTAAGCTCGTCTTCGTTCTCACCTTTGACCTTCTCCAGGACTTTCTCGGCGCGCACGAGGGCGACACCGCCACCCGGGATGATACCTTCTTCGACAGCGGCGCGGGTTGCGTTCAATGCATCCTCGACGCGGTCTTTCTTCTCCTTCATCTCGACTTCCGAAGCGGCGCCCACATAGAGGACGGCCACGCCACCGGCGAGCTTACCCAGGCGTTCCTGGAGTTTCTCGCGATCGTAGTCGCTCGTGGTGGTCGCAATCTGCTTGCGGATCTGGTTGGCACGGTCGGCGATGGCATCCTTGTCACCGGCACCGTTGACGATGGTGGTGTTCTCCTTGTCGATGACCACCTTCTCGGCACGGCCCAGCATGTCGGGCGTGCAGTTCTCGAGGGTGAAGCCACGCTCTTCGCTCACCACGACGGCACCCGTCAGGGTAGCGATGTCCTGCAGCATCTCCTTGCGGCGGTCGCCGAAACCAGGAGCCTTGACAGCAGCCACCTTCAGCGTGCCACGCAGCTTGTTGACCACGAGGGTGGTAAGGGCTTCGCCATCGACATCCTCAGCGATGATCAGCAGCGAACGGCCTTCGCGGGCGATGGGCTCGAGGATCGGCATGAGGTCTTTCATCGTGGAGATCTTCTTGTCGGTGACCAGGATCTGCGGCTGGTCGAGCACGGCCTCCATCTTGTCGGGGTTGGTCATGAAGTAGGCGGAGATGTAACCGCGGTCGAACTGCATGCCTTCCACGACTTTCACTTCGGTCTCGGTGCCTTTGGCCTCTTCGACGGTGATGACGCCGTCTTTCTTGACCTTGGCCATGGCGTCGGCGATCAGCTTGCCGATGGTGTTGTCGTTGTTGGCGGAGATGGTACCGACCTGCTCGATCTTCGAGTAGTCGTCACCAACGGCCTTGCTCTGCTTCTTGAGGTCTTCGACGACAGCGGCGACAGCCTTGTCGATGCCGCGCTTGAGGTCCATCGGGTTGGCGCCGGCGGCCACGTTCTTCAGACCCACATTGATGATGCTCTGGGCGAGGACGGTCGCGGTGGTCGTACCGTCACCGGCCTGGTCGTTGGTCTTGGAAGCGACTTCCTTGACCATCTGGGCACCCATGTTCTGGAAGCGGTCTTCGAGTTCGATCTCCTTGGCTACCGTGACACCGTCCTTGGTCACCTGCGGAGCACCGAATTTCTTGTCGATGACGACGTTGCGGCCNNGCGTCGATATTGAATTTGATTTCTTTTGCCATAGTTGTTTCCTCCTTTATTTAAGCACTGCGACCACGTCACTTTGACGCATGATCAGATAATCCTTTCCATCCACGGTGATTTCCGTACC
>LXOW01382634.1_pt4 | contig 27100 bp, 25 predicted proteins | sample 1368591 | NCBI WGS metagenome assembly LXOW01 (sample SAMN04884650, study PRJNA319009) | bovine gut metagenome | isolation source: Cow rumen | host: Bos taurus | place: Italy: Legnaro (PD) | collected 2014-07-09
CATTTTAACGTATTGGCAGGTTTTGCATTTCCCTTCAAGCAATGGAATACGGTTTTTAAGACCTGCAAGTATTTCATTTTTAGTTGTATCCAACCATATTTCGGAAAACTTTCTTTCACGAACATTACCAAAAGTCAGATCCTGCCAGAACTGGTCTGGATGAACGTTTCCTTCCCAATCAATGTTGCCGAAGCCAACGCCGCTAGAGTTAGCTCCGCCTCCGTTCCATTCGAGAAGTTTACGCATTTCTTCGGCTTTTTCTGGGTTTTCTTTTAAAAGTTTCTGATACACGTAAACTCCGTCAACATGGTTATCAACGGTGAGAATGTCTAAGTCTATACCTTCTAAAATGGCCTTTTTTGTTCTTTCGCAGATTATATCTAGTGCTTTTCTGGTTTCTTCGTGGGTTAAATCGTCTGATGATTTGCCTCTTCCAGAATAGACAAGATGATAAAAGCAGGCTCTTGGTATTTTTTCTTCTAGAAGAAAATCAAAAATTTTGTTTAAATCTTCATAATTTCGTCTTGTAAGCGTTAATCGCAAGCCTACTCTCTGACCTACTGCCTGACAATTTCTAAAACCTGCCATGGCTAGTTTAAATGCGCCTTCCATGCCTCTGAATTTATCGTTTGTCGCGCCTATGCCATCTAATGAAATTCCAGCGTAGATGAAGCCTGTGTCTTTAATTTTTTGGGCTATTTGTGGAGTAATAAGTGTACCATTAGTTGATAAAACAGGGCGAACACCTTTGTTTGCCGCATAAGCAGCTAATTCAAATATGTCTTTCCGCATTAATGGTTCACCGCCGCTCATAAGTAAAGCAGGAATCCCAAATTCAGCTAAATCGTCTATTAATCTCTTTCCTTCATCTGTTGTAAGCTCGTTTTTTGCGCAGTTTTCGTCTGAATTGGTATAACAATGAACGCAGTGCAGATTACAACGCTTAGACATATTCCAAACGACTACTGGGCGTCTTTCGGAGGCTGATTTTGCCTGTTTATGTCCATGAAAATGATGGCTATGGCTCACTTCTTCAGAGTGTTCCTTACCATAACGCAATGGGTCGCCTGTAGTTGAATGGTTTGTGTAAATTCTGCTTATGTTTATCATTGATGTTCCTTATTTAAGCTTAGGAAAGTTGATAACTGAAATCGGACTTTCATTATTCATTTCTTAGTTTACTAATTTGTTTAACTAGATCTTTTATAGTGTATTCTTTTGCCACAATTTTAACGTTGAAACCGCATTTTTTACAGGTTTCTGCTGTAATTGGCCCTATTGCAGCTGCAGGAATTTCTATATTACTTAGACCTTTGTGAACAAGGATTTGCTTGAAGTTTTCTGCCGTAGAGGAGCTTGTGAAAGTAACTAGGTCTATTTTGCCATTTATAAGCTTTTCTTTTAAGCTTAAATCGTTTTCTTTATTAAGCCATGCTGTCTGGAAATCGGTTGGGGGTTGAGAGTGAGCTATATCATTAAGTTCTGTTTCGTTTATTGTTTTATAAACGGTTATTGGCACTGCTTCAAAGCCTAATTTTTTTAATTCCTCTGGGATTATTTCTCTCGTTTTTTCGGCTTTAAATATGGCAACTTTGCCTATTTTTTGTGTTTTAAAACACTCTATGAGCGATTCAGAGATGAATTTGTCAGGGATAATGTCGGCGATTAATCCGTATTTTTTTAGTTCTTCGGCTGTAGACGAGCCTATAGTGGCTATCTTAATATTTGCGAATATGCGAGAATCTTTATTCTTTTTAAAAAGTAACTCAAAAGTGTTTTTAACACCATTTACCGATGTAAAAATGGCGTAATTGAAACTACTGGCATTAGAAACAAAGTTGTCGAAAGCATTTTTGTCGTATTCGTTTAATATTTTTATTGTTGGACATTCAAATACTTCTGCTCCTAAATCTTTTAATGCTTTTGTAAGTTCGCTTGCTTGGTTTCTGGCTCTTGTAACGACTATGCTTTTCCCAAATAGAGGCTTGTTTTCAAACCATTTTATGTTTTCTCTTAAACTAACTACATCGCCTACAACCATAACGGCGGGGCTTGTAAGGTTTTCTTTTTCCGCTAATTGTGGCATAGTAGCGAGCGTGCCGACTATTGTTCTTTGAATGGAAAGCGTGGCATTTTGAATAGCTGCAATAGGCGTATTGGGGCTTTTCCCGTTGTCGATTAATTGTTGACAAATGAAAGATAAATTTCTTACGCCCATTAATATGACTATGGTGCCTATGCCTGCGACAGCTTTCCAGTCTGTTTGGCTTTTTTCTTTTTCCGATTCATGACCTGTGACTACAGCAAAAGAGGTTGTATAGCCTCTCATTGTTATTGGAATTCCAGCATAAGTTGGGGCAGAAATGGCGGATGTTACTCCAGGAACAATTTCAAATTTTATACCGCATTTTTTTAAATGCTCGGCTTCTTCTCCACCTCTTCCAAAAATAAAAGGGTCGCCACCTTTTAATCTGACAACTATATTTTTGCCGCTGTTTTCTAATGCCTTTTGAACTATCGCCTCATTGATGGCTTCTTGGTTCATTTTATGGTTGCCTGAATATTTACCTACATCTATAAGTTCACACCCTGGCTTTGCTTCGTTTAAAAACTGTTGTGCGCCTAGTTTATCGTAAAGAATTACGTCGGCTTTTCGAACAAGTTCTAAGCCTTTAACGGTTATAAGGCCTGTGTCACCAGGACCTGAGCCGACTAAGAATACTTTTGTATCGTTGTAATCGTTGTTCATAAATATTTGCCTTTAGCAGTTGATATTAAGCAACGCCTTTGCATTAAGAAGTTCATTGGCGGCTTCTATTCCAAGTTCTTCTGGTTTGTTTGTTGAGCCATGAAAGCAATCTGAAATGCTGTTTTTGAAAGATTCATCAGACATAAATGTTTGCAATATAATGCTCTTGCCTGTGATGGTTGCATGAGCTGTTATTGGCATTGAACAACCTGCATTCATTGTTTCAAGGAATTTTCTCTCGGTTTTGGCTCTAATTAGAGCTTTTTCGTTTGCAAATTCCTTAAAAATCGCTTCAAAAACGTTTTTGTCTTCTTCTCTACATTCTATTGCCAATAACCCTTGACCTACTGCTGGAACTATCTGGTTTACGGAAAAATGCTCAGTGATTTTGTTGCTTAATCCAAGCCTATTTAAACCAGCTGAAGCTAAAACTATTGCATCGGCTTCGTTATTCTCAAGTTTTTTTAATCTTGTATCTATGTTTCCGCGCATGTCGACAAAGTTTATGTCGTTTCTTAATGTAAGCAGCTGCGCTCGTCTTCTTAAACTTGAAGTGCCTATTTTAGCGTTTGACGGCAATGCGGAAAAGCTTTCGCCATTCTTTGAGATTAAACAGTCATTTGCGTTTTCTTCGCAGCCTACACAAAGCAAGCATAACCCATCTGCAAGCTTAAAAGGCAAGTCTTTTAAACTATGTATTGCTATATCTATTTTTTTTTCTATTAAGGCTTGCTCTATTTCTTTTATAAATAGCCCCTGACCGCCAACTTTAAAAAGTGGAACATCTGTTACTTTGTCGCCAAGGGTTTTAATTAGAATTTCTTCAAATTCTATGTCTTTGTTGCTGTTCTGAATTATGGAAATCGCTAATCTGGATTGCAATAAGGCAAGCTTGCTTCCTCTTGTTCCATAACGAATTTTCATGCGATTTTCCTTTCTGAACCGTTATTTCTCATTTCTCTGGTTTTAAGTTTTTCAAAAAATTCTTTNNGCCATTTCCCCATGAGTTTTTTACTAAATGTGATTATTACTTCTTTTATGTTGTCAGGTAAATCTGGATATTGAATAAAAAGGGAATCCAACTGACTTTGCCTTATATTATTTGCTTTTTCGCTTAAGGCTTTTATTTTTGGAGCAACATCGTAAATGCTGATATATTCTTCAAAAAGTTTAGTTTCTTCATTAACTATTTTCATAGCTTTTATTGCTTCTTCTTTGCGTTGAAGCAGACTTTCGTTTACTACATTTTTTAAATCGTCTATATCATATAAAAATACGTTTTTTATATTTCTACATTNNTGTCTATCATGAACAGTGGCTTTTGTTTACGCTTAAATGCTGCTTTTTCTATTTGTTCCTTTGTTATTATTGTATGTGGAGCTGAAGTTGACGATATGACTATATCGCATTTGCTTAATAGTTCGTTTAGATTTTCAAATGAGCAGGCTTCACTTTCGTATTTTTTAGCAAGTTCTAGCGCACGACACTTTGTTCTGTTTATAAAGCTCATACTTTTTACGCCGTTATCTTTTAAGTGAACGGCAACCAGATTTGCCATTTCTCCTGCGCCGATAATCATAGCTTTTAGCTCAGAAAGTTCTCCAAATAAGTTTTTTGCCAGATCTACCGCAGCAGATGCTATTGAAACTTTGTTTTCTGAAATAGATGTTAAATTTCTAACTTTTTTCCCGACTTCAAGAGCTTTTTGGAAAAGGTTATGAAGGTTTTTGCCTACATAATCGGCTTCTATTGCGCTTTTATAAGCATCTTTTATTTGATGCAGTATTTGATTTTCTCCTAAAACCATTGAATCTATTCCGCTTGCAACTGAGAATAGATGATTAATTGCTTCCTGGTTTTGTAAAGTATAGAAATATTTATTGAATTTATCAAAATCAAAATTGCGTGTTTTTAATAATTTGTTGAAACTGTTTCTTGCTTCTTCTATATTGCCTGAATAGTAAACTTCAGCTCTATTGCAGGTGCATAATGGCACAGATTCTAATGTCTCTCCATTTACTCCAGGTATTCTTGCTGCATTTAAGTGTGCCAACTGTTCACGAATAGCTACTGGAGCAGATTTATGGTTTAATCCGAATACTATCAAAGACATGCCAATATTTCCTGTTTTAATTCATTTATTTTACCATTTTTTATTTTTAAAAGACCATTATTGTTTAATATGTTTGATATTAAATTGTATATTTTGCAAGCGTCTTTTTTGTTTTCTTCTCTTAGTTCTTTTGCTAACTTTGCTATTTTAACTACTTCTGGTGTTACTATTTCTTCTAATTTATTTTTTATATACTGCGATATTATTGGAACTCCGCCTGAATTTATTGCTGCGGTTATTTCGCCATAATTGCCTATCGCTCCGTTTATAAAAGTGCTTTCATCTGCATTGTCACACCTGTTGCATAAAATGTTTAGCTTAGCGCATTGTTTCGCAATTTGTTCNNAAATATTTATTTTATTATTTTGTTTTAATTCATTTATTTTTTCTGTTATTTGGGGTGAAATAACTGTTATAATCGCTTTTGAATCAAGAAACAGCGCTAACTTTCTTTCGGCGATTTTTCCACCACCTATAAACAGAACTTTGCGGTCTGTAAAATCTATAAACAATGGTATAAATTTCATTTGATTAACTTAACATAAAATGTCTTAAAAGTACAGTCTAAAAAGAAAAAAGCCATTGAATTTTCAATGGCTTTTAAAAACTTAAATTAATTAACCTACAGGTACAGCTGGTGCACTAGCTGTAATCATAATATCTGTATTTGTTAATATTAATATACCAACAACGAGAGCAAACAGTGCGATAGATTCAGCAATACCCATAGCAACAACGATATTACCAAAGCCTTTACCATCTGTTTCAGTTAAGCATCTTATGCCTGCTGCGCCAATATTGCCTTGAGCATAAGCAGAAATTAACTGGCACATTCCAACGCCTATAGCAACGCCGAATAATACTGGACCGTTTTCTTGAACATTAGTATAAGTTCTCATCATAATGTAAAGAATTAGGCAATATAGAGTTTGAGAAACAGGCATACCTACTATAGCAGAGAAAGTTCCGCTTAAAGGTTTTCCTTCTTTACCCTGTTTTGCCCATCCTCCGCAGGCTGCGTTGCCTGCAGCAAGAACGCCGAGAGCGCTTCCAAGACCGCCAAAGCCCATAACTAAGCCGAGAGCCATTTTACCAAGTAATTTACCAAATAACACTTCGTAACCCATTTTATGATCTCCTTAAATTTTATATTGCGTATTTATGAAATAATTTTAAATGGAGCATACTTTTTGCCTGCCCATTCAAGTTCAAGATGATTTGAGAACTCAAGCAGGTTAAGACGTGCACCATGAGCTAAAATTGCTATTATAGCCAAGATTATGTTTAATACATGACCAAATATAAGTAATACTGCAGAACCTAAATATGAAACTATACTTCCGTTAGCACAAAGCATAGCTGCAATGTCATTAAATGCACCAGCAACTTTGCTTCCTGCAAGACCTACAGCCCATAATCTGATATAGCTTAATATATCGGAAAAAGCATTTGAAGCATTGCCTAACACAGAAGCAACACCTGCTCCCAACATTCTGAATATATTAGCTTGAGGAGCAGTAAATAGCATAATCATAGTAAGCGATACTATAAACAGCCATTGCATTAAATTGTACTCACCTAAGTCATGTCCGAATAAAGAATTAGCAGAGCCAGGAAGAACAAAATCTGCACCTGTAATCATTGGGCAAATTAGACCATACATAGCCCATAAGAATATTATCCAGCCAATATCGCCTATAACAGATGCTGATATCTTGTGTCTAGTTATTTTCCATATATGGGCTATTGTGAGATGAACAGTACCAAAGAAGAAACAAAGTTGTTGCAATAATCTTGTTCCTGCTTCACTGTTTGAATCAAAGCCCATATTTAAAAAGCCTGTTTTAAATGAATAACCAAACCATGAATTGGTTAATAGTCCATAAATAGCTCCACCGCCAAATATGAAAATAGCCAACTTTAAGAACTTCCTATCTATGCCTTTATTTATAAGCTGTTTATAGAATATAATCAGAGGTAATGCGACTAGAAGCCCATATCCTGCATCTGCTATTAAGAAGCCAGAGAATATAACGAGGGTTGACAAAAACAAAAAGCTTGTGTCTGGTTCGTTATAGCTTGGAGTCATACCCATAAATTCATATAGAGGCTCAATGCTGTTTGAATAAGCTTTATTATCTAACAACGTTGGAGGAATTTCTTCTTCATCTGGGTCTTGAAAATCCATACCAACATGTAAATCAGCATTTTCAAATGCGTTTCTTAAGGTTTCTATTTGTTTTTCTGGACACCAGCCTGTTAATATAAACAANNGTTTGACACCATTTTTTCATATTGCATTATTTCTTCGTGAATTTGGCTTTCATCTCTAGCAGGAGCTTCGACAACTTCTAAGCCTTCTGGAAGAATAATCTCATTTCTTGAGATTATCACGAAAGTACTTACGCCAAATTTCGTAAACACAATTTGACAAAAATCGGCTTGTATTGTTTCTAATAAATTAGAATTGCCTTTGGCAAAAACAATATGCAAACCTTCGCCTTTAAGATAATTTAGATCTTTTATGCCTATATTACCCCAAGCCAAAGTTTCATCAAGCTCTTTATTAAGATCATTTATTTGTTCTTTAACCTTAGTTAGAGAAGCAACATTCTTTAGAGTTTCAGCAACAAGCCTGTTTGGCGTGCCTGGTGTTTCTATTTTGTCTTCTTCATTTATGCAGTTAATTTGAGATAATTCACGCAATGCCTTTTCACATTTTATGGTTTCTTCATTTAATGAAGCTGGCACAGCTACTTTTTCTGGGTTAGCTGCTTCTACGTGAACTACGCCTGTTTCCCTAAGCGTTTGCAGAATTTGCTCTTTATCGCAATTTCTGCCACCGAGAAGAAGTTTTTTCATTTTACTAATCATTTATTTTTCCTCCTTCTCAAGCTNNAGCTAGCATAATGCGAATAAGTTTAATGTTTTCTTTAGCCTGCGGAATTTTAACTTTTTCAAAAAGATTTACTCTTTGAGTAACTTTTCGAAGTTCTTGCTGTAGTAGAAATTCTTGTTCTTTTGCTACTTTACATTTTTCTCGAACTTCCAAAAGTTCTTTTAAAAATTCTAATCCCGCATCTACCCATGCAGGGGTGGCTAATCTTGATATGTCGCTGATTTCATATTCTACCTGTGAAACTACTGGAAGCTTGATACCAGCGACGTTTCTTATTGAACGCTGAATATTCTTAACTTGAACCAGCCTTGTAATAGAACCTGGAAGGGATTCACTGAACAAAAGTTGCCAATCGCCGCTTTGCTGAATTTTTTCTTCCATTTGTTTTGAAAGCTTTTGGGCTTCAGCTCTGACTTTAAGAATTTCAGACTGAATTTGCTGTTTTTTTAGAACCAGAGTAGGCAAGAACCTTTGAAACATCGCCAAAGAACGGCGCTGTGTCATAAGTTCTGGTCTGGTTTTCTTTATTTTTTCAGCCATAATGCCTCACTAAGCTTTGTTACTATTTGTTTGCTTAGGCCAGAATTTATCGCAAAGATTTGTTCTGATACCTGTTTCGCGTGGTTCAAAGTGTTTTGCTAATATGTTCCAACACATTTGGAGAGCATCAAACAGACCAACATTAGCATTAAGACTCATGATTTCTTTTTCAAAATCTTCGCCATAAGCTAGAAGCTTCATATCCCAATCGGACATTTCAAAACCCATTGAACGCTTTTCACGTGTTTCACGGCATTTAGAGTAAAGCTGAATACAACCGTCCATAATTGCGCGGTGATCTTCTCTGGTTTTGCCGTTAACTTGCTGTTTTAAACGAGAAAGAGAACCATAAGGGTCTATTGCGCCGTTTTTAACGTAGAACTGACCTTCGGTAATGTAGCCTGTATTGTCTGGAACAGGGTGGGTTACGTCATCGCCTGGCATTGTAGTAACAGCCATAAGCGTGATTGAACCACCTTCTTCAAAAACAACAGCTTTTTCATAACGTGAGGCTAATTGTGAATATAGATCTCCTGGATAACCTCTGTTAGAAGGTATTTGTTCCATTGTAATGGAGATTTCTTTTAATGCGTTTGCAAAGTTGGTCATATCGGTTAAAAGAACCAATACGCGTTTACCTTGAAGCGCAAATTGTTCGGCAACTGTAAGGGCTAAATCAGGTGTTTGCATACATTCAACGACAGGGTCTGAAGCTGTATGGACAAACATGATGGAGCGATTCATTGCTCCACCTTCTTCCAAACGATTTTTGAAATATAAGTATTCGTCATATTTAAGACCCATACCGCCGNNGGCTTGAAGCGCTATTCTTGCAAGCAATTCGTTGTATGGTTCACCTGGAATGGAGAAAATAGGAAGCTTTTGCCCTTCAACCAACGTATTGAAAACGTCAATCATAGGAATATTTGTTGGAATCATGCGATTAGGCATAAGTCTTATTGCAGGATTAACTGCAGGACCGCCTACTTCGATTAAATTATCTGTAAGTTCGCTTCTTCCATCTCTTGGCTGACCGCTTCCAGTGAAAACTCTTCCGAATAAATCATCGGAAAAAGTAAATTTCATGGAGCTGCCTGTAAAAGAGACTTTATCGCCAGTTGAAACGCCTCTGGTTCCTGAGAAAACCTGCAGTGAAACTGTATCGCCATCAACTTTAATTACCTGGGCAAGAGAGTTACCCCAAGAACCTTCTACAACAGCAAGTTCATCATAGCCAACGTTTGTTGCTTTAAGAGTTGCAACGTTACCAGCTATATTATCTATTTTAGTGTAATATTTACGCATTTAGTGAGCCTCCTTGGATTTAAGCGTTTCCTTTATGGAAGCTTCAAGAGTTTTAAGCTGTTCTGAACCCCAAGGAGTGTAGTTCCAGTTGCGGAACTGTTCTGTAAGGGTAAAGAATGTATCGCGGGCTTCAGCTTTGGTTTCAAAACTGAACTTGTGAGCAAGGGTTTCGGAAACCATATTGAACAAATATTGCTGACGTTCAACAGGGCAAGCTGCATCAACTTCGTCAAAAGAGTTTTGTTGCAAGTATACGCTGTCGAGTAATTCAGATTTTAAATAAATAACAAAGTCATCTATTGAGGTTCCTTCTTCGCCGACAACTTGCATCATTTCATTGATATTCTTGCCTCTAGAGAGGAAAGATCTTGCCCATGAGACTTTTTCGGTAGGAATAATGCCAGTGTATTTAGACCAAGATTCAAGCGGGTCTATAGCTGGGAAACGTCTTGCATAAGAACGAGCGTAAGACAATCCTAAGAATGCCCCTACAACTTTAAGAGTTCCCTGAGTAACTGGTTCTTCAAAGTTACCACCAGCAGGGCTGACTGTTCCGCCTATAGTTAAAGAAGCAACTCTGCCGTCGTTAAGTTCGACAATTCCGCCTCTTTCATAGAAACGAGCAAGAGATGATTCCAAATATGCGGGGAAAGCTTCTTCGCCTGGAATTTCTTCCAAACGACCGGACATTTCACGTAAAGCCTGTGCCCAACGTGAAGTTGAGTCAGCAAGTATAAGAACGTTTAAGCCAACTTGGCGATAATATTCGCCCAGAGTAATTGCAGTATAAACTGAAGATTCACGAGCTGCAACAGGCATACTTGAAGTATTACAAATAATAATAGTTCTTTCTATAAGAGTTCTTCCAGTGCGTGGGTCTTGCAAATGTGGAAATTCACGTAAGGTTTCAACAACTTCGCCTGCACGTTCTCCGCAACAAGCCATAATAACAACGTCTACTTCTGCATAACGGCTTGTGTTTTGTTGCAATACTGTTTTGCCTGCTCCAAAAGGTCCAGGAATACAGTATGTCCCGCCAAGCATGACTGGGAAGAAAGTATCAATAACTCTCTGCTTAGTAACCATTGGCTTGGTTGGAAGAAGCCTTTCTTTGTATATGCCTAAAGGCATTCTGACAGGCCAATGCTGAATCATGTTAACATCAACATATTCACCATCTTTTTCAAGAGTAGCTATAACGTTTTCTACTTTATATTTGCCTGCTGGAGCTATATTTTTGACTTTCCATTCACCTTTAAGATTAAATGGAACCATAATAAAATGGTCAAAAATACTTTCTTGAACCTTACCTAAACTTTCAGCTGCTTTAACAACTGATCCTACGGCAGCTATAGGAGTAAAATCCCATTCTTTTTCTCTGTCTAATGCAGGTAAATAGCTACCTGGAGTTAAAAAATTACCATTTTGTTCAGCAAGTTTTGTAAGAGGATTTTGAAGTCCGTCGTATACCATACCTATAAGTCCAGGTCCTAATTCAACGGAAAGCAGTTCTTCTGTAATTTCAACTTCATCGCCGACTTTTAAACCGCGAGTTAATTCAAAAACCTGCATGTCGGCTTTTTTACCTCTAATACGTATAATTTCTGACTTAAGTTTAACACCATCAGAGCGTTTACAATAGGCAACGGCATTTTGGCGAACCGTTCCTTCAACTTCTGCTGTAACCATATTACCGTATACGGTGACGATTTTGCCGGTGATATTCACAGCTTAGTTACCTCCTCTAAAATTCTGCGACCTTCATTGGGGCGCAGTGTGGAATATCGTTTATGTATACGCAGTTCAAGCATATATGCGACAAGCTCGTCAATAGTAAAAGAAAATCGCTGTGCTGACTGTCGTAAGTAATCAATGCGGGTTTGGTCAAGATTTTTTTCAGCTTCTAAAGGCACAGTAGAGGTTCTATATGCATTTGCAGCATTAATAGCGCTTTCTACATCTTCAAAAGATTTTATCATCTCAAAAAGTTCAGTATATGTATCTGAAGTTTTTAAGATTTTTTGCGGATTGTTAGCTATAAGCGTTACTTTTAGAGTTAACTCCCATTTTGCCCATTTTATTAAAAGCTTTGAACCTGTTTTTTTCCCTGTTTCAATTAAGAGTTTAAACCAACTTTTGTATATGTTTGTAAACCAATCGGCTTCTGACATATTAGAATAATTTCCAAAAATATCTATAAAATCTTTTGGTAAAGACTTTGAAAGCTCAGGTTTGAAACTGGAATTTTTAAGAACGTAATATTGAAGCCCGCATTTCTCTATTTCCTTTTCAGCTTCCAATAAATCCGCAAAATAATCTAAACTTGAGNNTTTATTTTTGAAATAGCGTAGTCGTAATCAATTTGACCACCCAAAGAAGATGGTAATGTTGGAAGCAAGGTCATAAGGTAGTAAAGGTTTGCTGACACTTTTTTACCGCCCTTTCTTATGCTTCAAGAAGCTTTTTGAAAGCTGGTGATAAAAGTTTTTTGAATGATTCGGCAATAGANNGCTGCCATGCTTTACTTCAAAACCGGCTTTATTGAGGGCCTTGCCTAATTTAGCCTGAGCGCCTTGAGATTTGAACATAGCTAAAACTGAAGCTGCAACTGGTTCTGCTATTTTATTGCTGAAAGATATTTCCCAATCACCGCTATTATCTTGATTTTTTAGAATTTCCATAACTGCTGTTTTTATAATTTCTTCTGAATTTAAAACTTCAGCAGTTTTTTCTTCTAATAGAGAATTTCCGACTTCTTCTATTTGTTTTCTGAAACTAATAAGTAAATCTCTGGAAGCAAGACGCATTTCATCTTCCGCTCTCATTTTGTTTTGCTGAATTTGATTATTTGCGTCTTTTTCAATCTTTTCAGCATCGGATTTGGCGGAATTTATAATTTTGTCTGCTTTTTTTTGAGCTTCTTCTAAAATTTTAGCGGCTTCCTCTTTAGCTGCTTCAATACCTTCTTCTCGAAGCACTTTTGCAAAAGCGGCGACATCTGTTGCCATAATGCTATCTCCTTAAATATATTTTCTTTCCATTAAACTTTTTTCGGTATATAACATTATCGAACTACTTTTGTCAAATTTTATATTATTTATAATAAATTACTTTCCTTTTATAAGAAAATAATAATTAATAATTTACAGCTAAAAACAAATAATAAACTTGTCGATAAATATGACTGAATAGCATTAGCTTATTTAGGAGGTAACTATGAACCGTTGGAAAAAAGCTGCGATGATATCAGCGTTTGCCGCAGCCGCCATGATCTTTGGTTCTCCTGTCATGGCTGCAATGAATACAGGCTATCAGACAGAAACCGCTGCAATTAATGTCGCAAATCATTTCCCAGGCAATATGGCAACAGGAATAGCTGTTGATACACCTTTAACCGTTGAATTTGCCGGTCCGGTAAGTCAGTCGTTTTATCAGTCTATTAATTTTAGCTTGTTTAATGGAACGCAACCTATTGACGGGGAATTATTCTATAATCCTGCTGCCCGTCAGGTCATGTTTAAAGCAAAACAGCCTTTAAATGCTGGTGAAACATATACTGCTCAAATTAGTTATTTTGACGGTCTTGGAAGAAATGCAGACAAGGTTTGGAGTTTCCGAACTTTAGATAACAATGTTGGCGCATATGCTACGGCAGCAACACCTCAACCCGCTGCAAAAAAATCTTCTAAAACCCCATTAGTCTTAACAAACGCAAGTATGGGCGCTGGAACTATTTTACCCGATTTACCATTGGAAGTAAGTTTTTCTGAACCTCTTGATGTTTCAACTTTAAAACAAGCTCCTGTTCAGCTATTAGAAAATAATAAGCAAGTTCCGGTTGATTACAAGCTTTCAAGAGATTTGAAGACGGTTACGGTTACTCCAAGAAGCTCACTAAAAAGTAATGTTAATTATGCTATTGCTGTAGAAAAATCTCTTGCTTCGTCAAAAGGTAGTTCGTTAACAAATAGAACTCTTATTCCTTTTAAAATAGCAGGAAGCTATAACGATACTCAGGTTGCCTCTCACGAAATAAATGAATCACCAGAACCTGTTAATAATTATGCTAATTATTCTGCCCCTCCTGTACAACAAGCACAGTATGCTCAGTATCAGACACCACAACAGCCACAGTTTGCAGAACCTGCTCAGATAACAGGACTGTCTCCTCAAAATGGAGCAAAAGTTACTAATCTTACTCAACCTATTACTATTGCATTTAATTGTGATATTAAACCTGAAACTTTAAATGAATTTACTTTTAGATTGGAAGATGATTTCGGTCCTGTTCCAGCTAAAATACACTATTTTGAAGCAAATCGCCAAGCAACTCTTACTCCAGTAGGTTTATTAGAAAATGGTAAGAATTACAGAGTAATAGTAACTCAAGGCATTACAGACGTTTCAGGTAGGCCGCTTAAAAATGGCGTAAGCTCAATGTTTGCTACCATTTCTCCTGCATCTGCTCCTTCAGTGCCAGCTATTCCTGCTAATACGATGACGGCTTCAGCAGGGCAGTATCAACAGAGTCAGAAACAGCAAGCAGCTTATAGACAACAGCCTACTCAACAGCAAAATTATGCTCAAAATACTTATGCTGCAAATGTAAAACATGATGCGGCAGAACTAGAAGCTTTAGATAACGGCAACGTTAATAGAAATTATGCTTCAAACGCTAATTATGGCGGAAATACAAATGTAGCTAATCCCTATTCTCAAAATCAATATAACAATTTTAATTCTGCTGTAAACGGGGCTCAGGCTTCTTCTTATCGTCAGGCAATGTCTCCCGCTGATAGAACTGTGAGAAATGATTATCAGCAGCCTAATGGATTGACGCAGTTTAAGGTTACTTCTATATTCCCTGCTTCAGACGCTAATAACATTTCAAGAAAATCTAAAATAGCTTTGCATTTCTCAGAACAGGCTGATCCAAAAACGGTAAACAATATTAATATTTCTGTTTTTGCTAATCAGACAAGAGTAGATGGCAAAGTTACTTATGACAGAAAGAACAATAGAGCTGTCTTTGAGCCTGAACGACAGTTAGATCCAAAAACAGAATATAAAGTTATTGTAAGCAATAAAATTCTAAGCAAAATGGGTGAACCACTTGCAAATAGGGTTTCATGGCAGTTTTCAACCGCTGAGACAGAAAAGAAAGTATATCAACCAGTAAAATCAATGGAAGCTGATGCTGCTTTCTATATTCCTCTTGCTGATAGTAAAGTTAAGCCGACTCAAAGCCAGTTAGCTTCAATGCAAAATGGTGGTAGCTCAGGAAGTGTATTGAATATTGTTCCTCAAAAACATTGGTCGTTCAAATCTGTTAGACATATTTCTAACAAAGGTATTTTGCCTAACTTCCCATTCTCGTCTACAAACAATGTCTCAAGATATGAATTTGCATCCGCTATTAATTCTGCTTTGAGCAATCTTAAAACAATGCAAAGCAGCCAAAGCTCAAAGCTTAAAGTTGCCGATATGGTTCAGCTTGAACAGCTTATTTGTGAGTATCGACCTGAATTGAAATCTTACGGAGTAAACACAAGTTGGTTTGAAACCTTCTTAAAACAGCAAGGTATAAACTTACAGCAAGTTGAAGAAAAAGTTAGAAGTTTAAACTAAGTATATTGAAAAAAGCCCTAGGTGTATAGCCTAGGGCTTTTTTGCGTTAAGATTTATTTACATTTGTTTACGTAACTTAAATAGCTTTGAGACGATAATTTCATTATGATGAATATATCAAAGGTTTAAACTGAGATATTTTGGAGGTTTCATGAAAAAATTTATCCTTTTGTTGGCTTTAATATCCGTTTGGTTTACAGCAGGATGTAACACGCATAGCGATTCCAGAACACAGGCTGCGAATACAAACTTTACGGCAGATACTACTGCTAATTCTATTAGATTAGCTTTGCAACCTATACTTACAAATTTAAATAGTTTATTTAATTTAGGTTTGTTAAATGAAAGAGCCGATTTAAAAGGAGCTATTGTTGTATCTGACACTCTTAAAGCATATTCTTCTGGAGCTGCTCTTCAAACTCTTATACCTGTTTCTGATTTAGATTCTTTTAGAAATCAATTTAATAATTCAATAAACGTTGGCTCGAACATGGTTGTTTCTCAATATGAAAACTTTAAAATCGGTTTGAGCGTGGTCAATGAAAGCAATAACTATATTGTAACTCGAATTGTCGCAGAACCAAGCAGTGGAGCTTTTGTCGCTGTAAGTTATATAAATTATAGTGGCAGTTACACAACCTTTGCTTTTTCAGGAAGCTCTGCTGGCGAAGTAAACGGAAGATCTTTTTCGGGGCAGCAGACAAATGTAACTTACGAAACAGAAACAGGTTATAGTGGTTATGTTTCAGGAAATAGTCAGACAATAAGCTATTATTCTACTGAATCAGGCGCTTCATTGAGCGTTGAGGTTCAAACTGGGCAAACTTCAACTGGAGGCGAAGCAAACTCTGGAACAGGAACTGTAAGCAACGTTTCTTCATGGGCAATGGTGTCTGGTAGTGCCAGAAGTCTTAGCGTAAGCGAACCTTATAGCTTTTCATCGATAAACACAAATTATACGGCAGACGTAATTCTTGCTTTTAATGGAAGTTCTGTATCTTCTGCATCGCCAGAAGACTATAGCGCTTATGCGACTTTTGCCGAAGGCGTTTTAACGATAAATAAAGCAGGAACTTATGAATTGTCTGGAACATTAAACGGCCATGTTTATATTCCAAATAAGTTATCTAACGGCGTTATACTTGTTTTAAACGGTCTTACTGTTAATGGGCAAACAAGCGGCGCACTTTACTCGCCTGCAAAAACTCCATTAACTATAATTCTTCCGAGCGGAAAAACAAACGCTCTTAACGATTGTGGCAAAGCCTATGCAATGATAGACGAAGACCAGTATGCCGCAGTTCAGAACAAAGAATTGATTGTTATAGCAGGTAGCGGCTCTTTAAGCGTAAACGCTAACGGGACTTACTTGAAAGATACTTCTACTAAATATGCCAACGGAATTCAGGCAGAAGGCAATGCAGGCATTGTTGCAATAAGAAGCGGCAATATTAATGTTTATTCCAAAGGCGGTAACGCTATCAAAGCCAAGGTTGGTATTGCCATAGACGGCGGGAATCTTACGGCTAAAGCAGACAGCACAGGAACAGGCGAAGCTTTGACTTCGGAAGATTATATCTATATCAAAGACGGTATTCTCAATCTGACGGCTGGAGACAGCTCTAATGGCGGAGACGCTATAAAAGCCGACAACGATTGGGAAGACGATTGGGCGGATGCTTCTTATCCAGCAGCTTTGCCAACAACTCCACTTGGAAGAGTATATATAACAGGCGGAACTATAAATGCGATAGCTTATGGTGATGGTATACAGGCGGCGAGCGATTTGGAAATATGTGGCGGCAGCATAACCGTAAGAACAACAAATAGCGCTTTTGAAACGAACGACGAAAGCAGCAAGGGCATAAAATCTGGTTACAGCACAGAAAATCCGAATGGTTCCAGCAATGTTATTGAATATGGCGGAGCATTGAGAATTTATGGTGGAACCATAACTATTAATTCCTATGATCATGGCATAAGCAGCAAAGGCACTCTTGATATAGATTACAATGCTGGAATAAATATTACAGTAATAAATCCATATGCTCGTGGCGATGAAACCTACGGCGGTAAAGGACTTAAGAGCATTAAAGCCATGACTATAGGCGCTAATGGCGACCCAAAAACTGTAATTTTCAATTCTACAGAAGGTATCGAATGTAAAGATACGCTTACCATCAAGGGTGGCACTACTTATGTTAATGCTGTAGATGATGGCATTAACGCAGGCTTTGCTAAGATTCTATATAATGGTTCTTCATATACAAAGGATAACAATAATTCAAACTATGGTTATACACACAAAGTTGTTCTTGCTGGCGGATATAATTATATTAGGTCTGGCGGCGATGGTATTGACTCTAATGGCAACATGAGCGGAGCGGTAACTATAAGTGGCGGCGTCACTGTGGTTAATTGCAGCGGTTCGGCAGATGCCTGCATGGATGCAGATGAACAAGGGGCAAGCATTGTATATACAGGCGGTATTTTTGTAGGTTGCGGCGGCGATATGGCTCCAAGTTATCCATCCAATAATGCGGTAGTTATAGGAACTCAGAATTTGTCTCAGGGAACTTTGGTTAATATAAGCTCATCCTCTGGCAAGGTCATGACTTTTGCTCCTCAGGTCAGCACAAATAGTATTCTTTATGTAGGCCCATTAACTAGTGGAACATCATATACAGTTTATACTGGCGGTTCAGACAGTGGAACTGCGATAGAGGGCTACTATTCAGGCGGTTCTTATATGGCTGGATCTTCTTACGGTTCATTTACTTATAGCGGAACTTCAGCAACTTTAAATTATAGTGGTCAAGGCGGCATGGGCGGTCAGCCGGGTCAGGGTGGACAACCTCCTAGCAATGGTGGCCAGCCACCGAGCAGTCAACCAGGTGGACAACCGCCAAGTATGCAATAAACTTAACTAAAAAAACAGTATGAGAAATCATACTGTTTTTTTATGTTTTAAAATATGAAACCAATTTAGGCTTTACATTTTTTCTTTCTTTCGTTATAATGAAAGAAAACGAAAGAAAAGAAAGAAAAAATGGAAATGATAGAGAACTTTAATATTGAATTTAAAGAACTTGATAAAACAAAAGGGGCTATTCCAAATAGCTTATCAAAAGAAATAGTTGCTTTTGCTAATACAGAAGGTGGAGAAATTTATATTGGCATAAATGACAAAGGCGAAGTTGTAGGCGTAGAAAATCCCGACGAAGTTATGACACGTGTTTCTAACGTCGTTCACGATACCATTTTCCCAGAAATAATACCATTTGTTCAAATTAAAGCCATTGAAATGAACGAAAAGCCTGTTGTAAAAATAACTGTTTCTGTTGGGGCTCAAAGGCCTTACTATCTTGCAAAAGACGGCTTAAAGCCAAAAGGAGTATATGTAAGGCACGGTTCAGCAAGCGTGCCTTTAAACGAGGCAGGAATTCGAGATATGATAATGGAGACTTCTGGTAAATCTTTTGAAAACGGCAGGAGTTTAAACCAAGACCTTACTTTTGAAACTCTAAGCTCTGAAATGAAGCAACGTAACTTAGAGTTTGGATTAAACCAGATGAAGACTCTAAAAATGATTGGGTCTGATAACTTATATACGAATCTGGCTTTGCTTTTATCCGACCAATGCCCTTACACAACAAAAGTCGCAGTTTTTCAAGGAAACGACAACTCTGTTTTCCGTGAAAGGCAAGAGTTTACAGGCTCTATATTAAAACAGCTTTCCGAAGCATATCATTTTATTAATTTTTATAATAGGACAAAAGCTACTTTTAACGGTCTTATGCGCATAGACCAGCGGGATTATCCTGAAGAAGCTTTGCGCGAAGCGCTTTTAAACGGCATAATCCATAGGGACTACATGTTTTCTGGAAGCAATATTATAAATGTTTATGACAACCAAATAGAATTTATCTCTCTTGGCGGTTTAATAAATGGTTTGTCGCTTAAAGCAATTTTTATGGGAGCGTCTCAGTCACGAAACCCAAATCTGGCAGCAGTTTTTTACAGGTTAAACTTAGTAGAAAGCTATGGCACGGGCGTCAGGAAAATTCTTAGGTTATATAATAACTACGACAACAATAATATTTTTCAGACCGCCGAAGGAGTTTTTAGCGTAACGCTGTCTAATCAAAATAGCGTCAGTTACTTTGCAAAAGAGCCAACGGCGACATATAGCTGTGATTATAATAAAGATATTCAAAACGAAATACTTAAGTTATTGAAAACAAAGAAAAAAATAACTCGCAAAGATATAGAAAACGAATTTGGCTTTGGAACAACAAAAGCATTCACTCTTTTAAAAGAGTTATGCGAAAGCAATTTATTAAAACAAATTAAACAAGGCAAACAAACTTTTTATACGGTTTAATTTTATGCAAAAGTTCTGTCAAGAACGTCTTGCCATGGTTCCAATACAATGTCTGTGGCTTCTATAAAGCTTGTTTTGTCTAAAACGCCATAATGAGGTCGTTTTGCTTTTGTAGGAAAATCTGTATCCATAATGGGCAAAATTTGTCTTTCTTCTCGTATTAAACCATGTTTTAAAGCCATACGCTGTATTTCGCAGGCAAATTCATACCATGTGGCTTCTCCGCCGTCTGTAAAATGGTGTATGCCTGTTACATTTTTTTCGATTGAGACAAATATTGCTTTAGCCAATGAATCAGCGCTTGTAGGCGTTCCATGCTGGTTGTTTATTATTTTTAACAAGGATCGAGCTTTTAATAAATTTAAAATAGTGTTTACAAAATTTTTGCCATCTTTGCTATATAACCAAGCAGTTCGAATAATCAGCGCTTTATTACCTAATTCATTGATTATTGCTTGTTCGCCTAAGAATTTTGTATAACCATATACACTTAATGGAGCTGGTTTGTCGCTTGGAATGTAAGGCTTATTGGTTTCTCCGTTAAAAACAAAGTCTGTTGAAATATGGACAAAACCACAATTTGCTTTATTTGCTGCATAAGCTAAATTATATGCACCATCTTTATTAATTTTTAAAGCTAAATCTTTATCGTCTTCAGCTTGCTCTACGTTTGTATATGCGGCTGCATTTATTATATGAGATGGTTTTTCTTCTAATACTTTATTTAAGCAGGCTTCTTTGTCGGTAATATCTAATTCTTTAAAATCTGTTGGTATAATTTGAATATCAGGTGGACAAAGTTTTTGTAAAGCTCTGCCAAGTTGTCCATTTGAACCAGTGATGAGTAACTTTTTCATAAAATCTATTTCTTTTCGCTGTTTGAAGTTTGCTTTGTTGTGGAAGGACTATTTGTTGTAGAAGTCTTTTCAGCTGGTTTTGTGTCTGTTTTGTTATCGCTTTTTGGCGTTTGTGCTGGTTTTGAATCTTTTTTTTCAGCTTCCAAATAACCTGAGTCTCTGTAGTCTGTTGAATAAAAACCATGTCCCTTAAATATAACGGAACTGGCTGACAGCAATTTTGTTCCAACGCCGCCGCATTTAGGGCAGTATTGAGGGTCATTGCAACTCATTGAATGGAATGAATCAAAGACATTATCGCATTTGTTACATCTATAACTATAAGTAGGCATATAAAACTCCATAAGTCGATATCCGACTGTGCAGATAATTTATCACAATGAAGAGCTTAATTCAAGTTTTAGCTTTTATTAGGTTTTATTGGTGTGTTATACTAAAAGTCAGAGGTAGATATTATGAACAAAGATACTTTTTCTTTTATAATTTATTTAATTCATGCTGTTGCGAATGCTTATGGNNCAGAATACTTAGTTGAGGATATTAAAGAATATTTAAACATAAGAGGAACAACTTTATGATTGTTTTTCATGGTTCTACTGAGATAATAAAGCAACCTGATGTCTTTCATTCTTTACGCACTTTAGATTTTGGCAAAGGATTTTATGTTACCTCAGTTAAAGAACAAGCTATACGCTGGGCAAAAAGAAAATCTGATATACTAGGAACTCTTAAAGCTTATATAAATGAGTATGAGATGAAAGATGATCTTAGCGGCTTTAATGTGAAAAATTTTAATGATGATTTAGAGAATTGGATAGATTTTGTTTGCAACTGTCGTAATGGTAAAAATGAATATGAGCAGTTTGATATTATAATAGGAAAAGTAGCAGATGATAAAGTTTATAGGGTAGTTGATATGTATAATAAGGGAATCTGGGATAAAAAAAGAGCCTTAGATGAAATAAAGGCTTACCCTAATTATAATCAAATAGCCTTTGTTAAGCAAAATGTAATAAAAGCATTATTAAGTTTTCGTGCGGCGTATGAGGTTTGAAATATGGTAGATGAAACTGCATTAGAGCAAATTTATCAAGAAAATCTTGAAGAAAATATCATTTCTCATTTAGCTAAAGTCAAAAATATATCTTTAGATGAAGCAATGGATTTTTATTATAATAATCCGCTTTCTACCAAAATACATAATGGCAACTATGGCATACAGTATTTAGATTATAAGGTGCTGGTAGAGATTATGCTTCAGCTTCGGGCTTGAATAATACGACTGTTACGCCTAAGTCGCCTTCGCCGTATCGGCCGTATCTGAATTTCTTTTTCCAAGGGCTTGATTTTAGGTATTCTGTAATTGCTTTTTGCAACGCTCCTGTGCCTTTGCCGTGAATAATGAAAACTTTATCGAAATCCATTCCAGAAGCTTGTTTTAAATAAGCCTCAACTTCATCTACAGCTTCTTCAGCTCGCATTCCCCTAACGTCTATCTCGCTTCTAATAAAGGGGCGAGGAGCATAAACAGTGCCTGTTTCTTGCTTTTTGTTAGTATGATGGGAAATACTTAACTCATCTAATGGAATAGTCATTAAAAGACCGTCAAAATCAACTTCTGCCTTGTTTTTCCCTTTTAAACGGCTTATAGTGCCTGTTCTTAAATTTTGTGCCCAAATAACTTTGGTTCCTGCTGATAATTCTTCGGCAGATATTGGTTTAGGAGCTTTTATACTTTTGGGTTCAGCTTTTTGAGCTTCATCTAGCTTGCCTATGCTTTCTTTAGTTAGTTTATGGGCAGTTCTAGCTTCTTCTAATGCTTTGGAAATGGCTTCTGCCGCATTTGTTGTGTCTCCTGCTTTCTTCAGCCGGCTGATAATTCCTTCTATTTCACGCATTTTATTTCGCAACTCTGCGGTAAACTCTTCTGTTAGCTTATCTCGTTTTGTTTTGCGAAACTCTTTTAGTTGAACCATCGTTTCTTCTATTTCTTTTTCTTTGCTTCGTATTGAGGCTATTTTCTGAACATAGGTTCTTCTTAATGCTTCGGCCCTTCCTCTTTCTCGTTCTATAGCTTCTATAAGGCCTTTTTCGTCTTTTCTTTCGCCTTCATTTACCTTGACTAAATCTGTTAAAATGTTCTCAGGCAAGCCAAAACTTCTAGCCATCGCAAGTGCATTGCTTCTTCCTGGAATTCCCATCTGAAATCTGAAAGTAGGTTTGAATGTGTCGTAGTCAAATTCCATGGCGGCATTTGTAAAGCCTTCGGTAGTGAAAGCCATATTTTTAAGAGAGTCATAGTGTGAAGTAACTATTGCGTAAGCTCCACGCCCACAAACTTCTTTTAAAAAGCCGCTTGCTAAAGCGCCGCCTTCTATTGGGTCTGTTCCAACGCATATTTCGTCTATTAAAATAAGCGAATGTTCGTCAGCAATGTCTGTCATTTCTTTCAATCGCTTTAAATGAGCAGTAAATGTTGAAAGATGAGCTTCTATGCTTTGGGTTTCGCCTATGTCTGATAATATTTGCGTAAAGATAGGCAAGGTAGCGTCTGAATCTGCGGTTACATAGTTCCCTGTCTGCATTAGCAAAGCATTAATCCCTACGGTTTTCATAGATACTGTCTTACCGCCACCGTTTGGGCCAGTTATAATAATACACTTCTGTTTAGTGCTTAGGCTAATATCCAATGGAACGCAGTTAGGATGAATAAGAGGGTGTTTAGCATTGTGCAGTATTAAATCGCCTTTGTCTGAAATGTATGGCATTTTTGCGTTATATCTTTCAGCAAAGTCTGTTTTTGCTTTAACAACGTCTATCCATGTGAGAGTTTCAAATTGTTCTTGCATTGCTCTTGCCGATTGATAAAGCAGTGCTGTAAGGTTGGAAAGAATTTTTTTTATTTCTTCTCTCTCGGAAATTCTTAACTGGGCTAACCTGTTGTTAATTGGTAAAAATTGTAGTGGTTCAATAAAAACTGTTTGTCCAGAAGCTGACTGGTCATGGACAATTCCATGTATTCGGCTTTGTGAAGAAGCAGAAATAGGAATAACATAACGGTCGTTTCTTACTGTGAAATAGCTTTCCTGAACGTCGTCTGGATGACCTGATATATAAGCGTTTAATTCTTTTTCTATATTGGAAATGGTTTGTGAATATTCACGCCTGATAGAAGAAAGGGCAGGAGAAGCACTATTCTTTATTTGACCTCTGTCATCTAAGCAGTCTTCTATGCGATGATAAAGATTGTTTAAGTTAGGCATTGCACTGATTCTTTCAGCAAGCCTGTTTGATTTTTTTACCTGAGTATGCTCTTTATGGTTTTCCAGAGCTTTTTTTAAGGAATTTGCCGTTTCTATATTTGCTTTAACAAGCAGAAAATCTTCAGGAGCTAAAACTGTTGAGCCGGTTCTAAGTAAATCTAGAATTTCTCGAATGTCTCTTAAACCACCTGGATTAAGTTTTAAACCTGCTTCGGAGTATTCCTGATATTCTTCTATTTCGTCTAGCTTAGCTCTTATTTCGTTAAGGTTTATAGAAGGGTGAAGCTTTAAAATAGTTTCTTTGCCAGAATGAGAACCAGCAAAGGAAGCTATTATTCCAAGTATTTTGTTAAATTCTAGATTATCGAGCGATTTTTGTTCCACTTTATTCGACTGTAACTGATTTTGCTAAGTTTCTTGGCTGGTCTACATCTAAGCCTCTTAAATCGGCTACATAGTAAGCAAAAAGCTGTAATGGAACAACATCTATTATTGGGGCGAAAATATTCGATACTTTGGGAACTTCTATAACATAATTTGTTAAATGTTTTATTGTTTCGTCGCCTTCTCTTGCAATGGCTAACAAAATGCCGTTTCTTGCCTGAACTTCTTTTAGATTTGATATGGTTTTGTCATATAAATCGGTATCTGTTACTATTGCCATAACAGGCATTTCTTTGTCTATCAAGGCAATCGGTCCGTGTTTCATTTCTCCAGCGGCATAACCTTCGGCGTGAATGTAGCTTATTTCTTTGAGTTTTAAAGCACCTTCAAGTGCTGTTGGGTAATTAAAGCCCCTTCCAAGGAATAAGAAACTCTTAGATTCAAGAAAATCGGCTGCCATTTTCTTAATATCTTCGCTTTTATCGAGAACTCTTTCGATTTGTTGTGGTAATATTTTAAGTTCTTTAATCTTTTCTTGAACATATTCGGGTGTTAATACAGACCTGATTTTACCGAGCATTAAGGATAATAATGTTAAAGCTGTAAGCATGGCTATATATGCTTTGGTTGAAGCAACGCCTATTTCTGGACCTGCATGTATATAAACCAAGCCGTCGACTTCTCTTGTCATGGAAGAATCTTTTGCGTTTACTATACCTACAACTTTTGCTCCTCGAGATTTTGCTTCTTTTATAGCGGCTAGGGTGTCAGCTGTTTCGCCAGATTGGCTAATAGCGATAACAAGAGTATTGCTGTCTACTAATGGTGAGCGGTATCTAAATTCGCTCGCTAAATCACATTCTACCGGTATTCTTACAAGTTTTTCTATAAGGTATTTTCCAACACAACCGGCATAATAAGCAGTTCCACATGCCACTATTACTATTCTTTGGGCTCTATAAATATCTGGACCAGTTATATTGAGTTCTTCGAGATATATTTTACCTTCTTCTTCGGAGGTTCTTCCACCTATGGTGTTCCTTATAACTTGAGGCTGTTCATAGATTTCTTTGAGCATGAAATGCGAGAAACCGCCTTTTTCTGCTGCAACAGGATTCCACTCAACTAAAACAGGTTGTTTTTCTAAACTATTACCATTTTTGATATCGAAAAATTCTATTTCATTCTGTTTAACTACGGCACCTTCAAAGTTGTTTAAATGAACTACTTTGCGTGTGTATTGCAGAATCGCTGTAACGTCAGAGGCTACAAGGTTTTCATCTGACCCTATGCCTATTAATAGTGGAGCTTCACACTTTGCGCAGACTATTTCGTCTGGATGTTTTTCGTGGATGACAGCTATAGCGTAAGCACCTTCTACATGCGATAATGCTTCTATAACGGCCTGCTTTAAATTGCCTTTGTAATATTTTTCGATAAGATGGGCAAGAACTTCGGAATCTGTATCGGAAATAAGCTTATGCCCTTCAGCTATAAGTTGTTTTCGAAGTGGCATAAAATTTTCTATTATGCCATTATGGGCAACCATAAGCGTATTATTGCAGTCGCCATGCGGGTGGGCATTAAAGGCAGAAGGTCTGCCGTGGGTAGCCCATCTTGTGTGACCTATGCCTATGTGAGATTCGGAATTAAAGTCGTCAACAAGCAATTTGCGAATATTTTTTAATTTGCCTATATCTTTTTTAACGTGAATTTTTTCATTATCTACAACTGCAATACCTGCAGAGTCGTATCCACGGTATTCAAGACGTGTAAGACCGTCAAAAATGACTTCATTGGCTGGTTTATTGCCAATATAACCAATAATTCCGCACATTTTTAATTTCCTTCTGTATGTATTTTGTTAGTTCATTGAGCTTATTTCTAACTGAGCGTTGTCTGCAACTTCAGTGCCTGGAAACATTTTGATAATATTCTTATATGTATCTACTGCTTCTTGATTTCTATTTCTTAGCTTTAAGAATCTACCATACTCAAAATATGGTCTGGACTGATTTGGCAATTTCATAATATATTCATTATATAGTCTTTCTGCTTCTTCATATTCTTCTCTTCGTTCAGCTATTTTTGCTTTTAATAATGAAGCTTCTGGAACATCGTTTTTATCTGCAGCAAACTCTGCTTTTACGACTTGTGCATTTGCTTCTTCTAGGTTGTCTTGATAAAGATAGCCTTCGGCTAGAGCTAACAATGCTTCAACATTGTCTGGTTCAGAATTTGTTATCCCTATAGCTATTGCAATACCGCCTTGAACATCATAATTTTTAACCATGCATTTTGCTTTTAAAGTTAAATATTTTGTTGTTTGCATGCTTTCTGGGATAAGATCTAATTCAGCTATTGCTTCTGAATAGTTATGCTCTTGTGATTCTGCTAAAACATAGGCTTTTAAATAACGAAGCAAAGGAGGAATTTCTTCATTGCTTAACGACATTGCTGAATTGATTAAATCTTTTGCTTCTTTCATATTGCTTTGTTCAATTTTTATTTGTGCAAGACCTATTTTAACTTCCATATTTGATGGGTCAGCATCCATAAGCTTTTTATATATTTTATCTGCTTCTTCTAGCTTATTTTGTCTTAAAAGAACTTCAGCTAAGTTTNNTTTATTTTTAATGCGTTTCTAAAATCTTTTTCAGCAAGCGAATATTTTCCTATACGCTTATTAGATTCTCCTCTTAAAAAAAGTGATTGATAATGTTTAGGATCAATTTTTAAAGCTTCTCCAAATCGTTCGGCAGCTAATTCGAAATCATTTTGGTTAAATGCGGAAACGCCTAATTGGTGTCGTGCTTCAACATTGTTTTTATCTTCGTTTATTATTGTATTAAGCAATGTTTCGGCTTCATTATAATTATTTTCGTCTAAATAAGAGATAGCCATGTCGAGTTTTGACTTGGGTTTACTTTCTTTTTTTTCTGGGGAAGCTTTTTTCTTAGTGTTTTCAGTCTTATTTG
>LXOW01252698.1_pt2 | contig 27073 bp, 23 predicted proteins | sample 1368591 | NCBI WGS metagenome assembly LXOW01 (sample SAMN04884650, study PRJNA319009) | bovine gut metagenome | isolation source: Cow rumen | host: Bos taurus | place: Italy: Legnaro (PD) | collected 2014-07-09
TCGGTTCCTGAGCCCTCGGTTCCTGAGCCCGTCGAAGGAGTCGAAGGAGTCGAAGAGCCGGAGTTGCCAGAGTTGGAGCCGCTGTTGCTGCCGCCCGATGCGCCTGCCGAAGCGTTACTCACAGCGGGACGGTTGAGACGGGGCACGACGAGGGTGCCGTGGGTGAGCAGACACTGCGTGCGGGAGGCCAGACCTTCGTTGAAGGCGGCGGCGCCGACGGTGAAGCCGTAGGCCACGATGCCCATGCCGTTCCACTTGGCGGGCAGGTTGAGAACGAGGTCGCCTGCGCTGCCTCGGGTGCCGGCCACTGCGCAGCGGGCATCGCCCAGCTCGGGGCAATAGGCCACGAGGTAGATGCGGTCGGAGGCTGCCACGCGGCGTCCGTAGAGGTTGTTGTCGTCGATGCTGACGGTCAGCACGTTGCCGTTGATGGAGGCTTGGCCGAACTCGACGCCCTTGAACGAGCCGGAGGAGAGCTGGAGGTTCTCGAAGTCGAGGCCCAGCGCGTCGGGGTCTTCGCCACTGGTGCGGCCGATGTTGTACTTCACGAACAGCCCGTTCTGGGTGGTGCGCAGGTTGTCAGCCTCGCGGCGGAAGCCTTCGTAGATGGCCTCGTAGAGGTCGCTGCCCACGCGGGTGATGATTGCGAAGCGGGTGCGATGCAGCGTCTGTCCCTTGCTGTTAGGGTTGGAGGTGGGGGTGAGGGCGCGTTGCACGTTCTTGCCCTTCCAGTTGAAGCCGACCACGTTGCCGAGCTTCCCGATGAATCCTGAGGTAATACCCCAATTGCTTTTTGCCATAATCTTTACATTGTTAAAGGGTTAATACTATTGTTTTTTTGTTCGTGACAGGCCGACGAGCTCTTTCCGACCGTTCACGCTGCAAAGATACGACAACCTTTCCACGCCCGCAATTTATTATAGTTGCATGCAACCAAGTCTCTGAAATCAGGGACAAGCAGAGAGGATTCAGAGAGGATGTAGGGAGCAGGCAGGGGGGAGACGGGGGATCACCCCTCCCCTTCCGCAAAACGTCAAACGTCAAACGTCAATTTCAATGTTTTTTGATTTTTCGGGTATGGGAAACCTTCTAATTAATAAAATANNGGCTCACTTTTTGGCGCAATAATATTATAATTTTACATCGTCTTATATATTAAAACGTAAAAGGAGGAGAAACAATGTATTTTGTCGAACTGACCGAATTTGAGGCATTTATAATGCTTGTAGTCATTGCAATCGTATTCATTGCCTATCGTAGAGGGAAGCGTAAGACCGGCGAAAGATACGAAGTTCAACGAAGAGAATGGGAAAAAGAATGGGAAAAAGAAGCAGAAGAAGAAAGAAAACGGCTGAATTTGTCAAAAATCTTCATTACTGAGGAGCAATTCAACGCCTTGTCGGAAGTGTCGGCCAAAGCCCAAAAAGTGCTCAACCGTCTCTGCTATAACGAGGACTTTATCCGCTATGTCCATGAAAAAGACTCGCTTACCAGCGTTCTCTATAACGGCGAGGATATGTATATACATTACAAGCAAGAGCCTCTCCATGATATCCTTTGGGCTATCGACCGTCTCGGATGCCTCTGCGACCACAATGCAGAATTAAGTACAATGCTGAATTGCTGCCGTATCGATTTTGAAACAATAAAAGGTCATTGCTTGTTTATTATCTACAAAACCATGCAATACATTAACTATGATAGTCCTTTTGTCTACTTCGATTATCAAAGAGCCGTTGGCGACCCTGAATCGCTGTTCTTCAAGGCCAGAGATGTCGCCAACACCGATTTTGATATTTTTGTTCATTACGACCCCTCTCTCGGACAGAAAGACTACAAAATATGTGATTTAATTGGAGATTATAGCCAAGACGACAAATTGCTTTATCGCGAGTTGATGTTCCAACTCGGCACAATCGTTGCGGAAATTCTCAAAGTTAAAGCTCCTTCGAAAAGCGAGTGGCTTGTAGAAAACCATGAGGGAAACGCTGCTGACACTGAACGTCTGGAAAGAATCAACGATAGCTACATAGTGCCTCTGTTCAGACCCACAACAGCCTCGACTGATGACGAAGATGAAAAAGACGAAGATGATTATGATGACGAATCCGATTTCACAGAGGACTTTGACTCGGACTATTACTCTACAGAAATTGCAGAAATAACATACTCGTTCATCGGTTCAGATGCACCAGAGGAATCATTTGAGATGGAATTGTCGGAAAAAGATGCCAACAAGCTAAAGAAAGCCGAAGAAAAAGGCGAGTTTTTGGACTCCAACTACGTCTCGGAAAATTTCCGGTCAATCCATAGAAAAATCCTCCATAGCATCCAAGAAGACCTGGAGTCAAAGACAGGAGACCCTCATGATGGTATGAGAGAGGTACATCATCCACCTGCGTATCATGGATGGGAAAAGGATCACGATTCACACCAAGATCTATTAAATATTTTCGGTTTTAGTGATGACATTGTTGAGTATGAGGTGGATTTTTACAGCTGATAGGCTCAAAATCAGTTTTTGATTATTTTTGCATCATAAATGAAAATGGTTATGAAAGCATCCGTCCTTTTCAAACAATACGTGTGGCTGGTTGACACCATCCGTCGTGCAGGCCGTATCACCCTGAACGGTATCAACCATCACTGGTTGCATACAGAGATGAGCGAAGGCATCCCATACAGCCGCACCACATTCCGCCGTCGCCGACAAGAGGTGGAAGAAATGTTCGGCATCGTCATCGACTGCGACAACGACAACCGTTATTACATCGACGACCCGTCTTTGATGAACACCGACAGCGTGTCTCGCTGGATGCTCAGCACCTTGGCAGTGAGCAATATCGTCAGCGAGGCACGTGGATTGCATGAGCGCATTCTGCTGGAAAGTATCCCCAGCGAGAGCAATCACTTGCAGCAGGTGATTGATGCCATGAAAAACTCACACTGCATCAGCATCACCTATCGTCGTTACGGTGATGCCAAGCCGTCCGTTTGGACTCTTGAGCCTTATTGCATCAAGCTCTTTCACCGCCGTTGGTATCTGTTGGGCAAGTTTTCCGATGGTGGTTTCATCACCCTTTCGTTCGACCGCATGTTGAAAATCGAGCTTACCGACGAGGGCTTCAAGATGAATCCCGACTTCGACGCACAGGCATACTTCAAGGACTATTTTGGTGTAATGACGGATGACAGGCTTCCCATCGAACACATTGTGCTGCGGGCCTACGGCAACGAGCCTTATTACCTTCGCGACTTACCGCTACACCCCTCACAACGTGAGGTTGCCAAAGGTGAAGACTATACCGATTTCGAGGTCTGTCTGCATCCCACGCGCGACTTTTTAGCTTATATTCTCTCTCGTGGTGGTTGGCTACAGGTGATTTCTCCTGATAGTATCGCACAGCAAATCAAGGAGATGCTGCAATCTGCTGAAGAAAATTACAAATTATTGCCTTAGTGGTCCATTTTTTGGCGCAGTGCTATAATAGTTTTGCATCGTCTTAACCTTTAAAACGTATCAAAAATGAAAGCACACAACCAATTCTTCATGAGCTGCCATCTGGCAGGACGCACTTATCACGATGCAGACCTTGTATGGAACGACCTCAAAATCGGACAAACACTTCGTCTCGAACGTGAGCCACAGAACCCATACGATGGCAACGCCATCCAAGTCATCTTCAACAAAGAGGAAGAGGACTACCTGCTGGGCTATATTCCCCGCAGCGAAAACTCGAAGCTTGTTGCCTTTCTTGATGCCGGATGGGATGATTTGTTTACTTGCCGCATCTCGCAACTGAAAGCAGACACGCATCCCGAGGAACAGGTGCAACTGACGGTGAGTATTAGGAAAAAAGAAACAAACAAATAATGAATTACAATCATGAAATTATTACAGCGAGACGTTATCCAAAACTATCCTGGAGGGGGGTATAATCCTAAGCAAAAGACTATTATCCTGATGTGGAAAAAGTAATAGCAATAATCGAACACGGCGGCGACGGCTCCTATTGCATCCATGCCCCTCAATTGGAGAACGTCATCATTGGCGAGGGCGACACTATTGACGAAGCTATGTCCGACTTTGAGAACAGTTATCAGGAAATGATGGAATCCTACAATAATACTGGAGTCCAGATACCCGATGAGTTGAGGGACATTGAATTTGAGTATTACCACTAATTGGGCTAAATGGTTTTTGCAGGCAAAAAGTGAAACATCATGTTCTATGCTCCATTCAGTTTGTTTTGGTTTGTGATATGTGTTGGCTTCTTTGTCTCTATAGGGCTAAAAGACGACCATAAGGAAGGGAAATAGTAATTGCGTAACGTTAAAGGAGGAACAACTTGGAAAGTCTAATCGGCATAATCTTTATCGTCTTTGTACTTGTCAGAACGCTATTAGGCAAGGATGACGATTATGATGGTCCGAAGGGCCCGCCTTGGACTGGAGGGTTTAAGTAAAGGTTAGTTTTTGATACAATTTGAACAGTTCCGCCACGCATTCGCTTTCCTGGAAGGTTGATTTCACAGGGAATCCATATGCCTGCATCACGGCTTTATCGTTTTCTTTATGGGCTTTTCTGAGCTCAAGAGGCATGGCTGTTTCATCATATAAGTCAGCAAGGCTACAGTTTGGGAACTTGGCACGAGCGTCAAGGATGGCTTGTGCTGTTTGCTCAATCTTTGCCTTTTGTGCTTCAGTGGGATTAGGCCAAGGGAAGTTGTTATAGACGATTGAAGCACTGTAACGGTAGTCACTTTTCAAACGACCCGCAACAGCACGCATCCATCCCATGTGAACATTGCTGGTGAGAACCCCGAAATGATATAACGATGCATTGGGGACAATCAAAGAAGCATCAGATGCTATAGTTTCTGCGCTCAAAAAACCGATGGGCAAATATCTTCTGCGCTCTGAAGAGACACGCGGAACCATAAGGAATTGACCGCTTTCAGGCTGGCGTATCTCTGCGAAAAGAGTAGGTGTGTATGCCAGTTTTTTGGTTACCGCTCGTTTGCTCTCGCTCCGTAACTTCCGTACATTTTCAATCCTTTCCATAATTGGTGGAATTTTGCGGAATTCTGCCGGGCTTGCGTTTACTAACCACAAGCAATAGCGTTTCTTGTTGTTGATAAACTCTTCCGCTCCCAAAAACTCTTTGATGAATCTTTCGCTCTCTGGATATTTGGATTTCATCATTGTGGCTTCTTCCTCACTTAGGATGAAATTTCCTCCGTCGTTTGGCATGCTACCAAATAGCATTTCCGGAACTTCCGACAGGGGCTTTTTCCTGCTTTCCACAAAGATGTCGGGCGCGTCAATCAGATATCCATTGATATTATTTGCAATAACGGATTGCGATTCATTGAGATGGATGGTCTTCGGTTTTGCACTTTCTGCGCAACTGAATCCAACGATAACACAATGCACGTGGGCTTTGATGTCAGCTTCGCTGTCCCATCGGAAAGTGCGATAAGCAAAGTCTATCTTTACTCCCATTTGGGCCAATGTTTTCCACAGGATTGGGACTTGCTCGCCTTGAGTAATGGAATTGGTTGATACCAAAGCAACATGAATATTTGTTCCTTGAATAAGGTCGGCTGCTTTTTTGTACCAGCAACTCACATAATCCAAGTTGCCCACATTCTTTATGTTGCCAAAAACCGAGAGCACATCTTTCTTTTGTGATTCAGACATAAGCCTTGCCCCAACAAACGGCGGATTGCCCATAATGTAATCGTAAACGACTGGTTTCGGGGTTTGCTTTTGGGGAAGCGTTTTCTCCTCGACTTCCTGCGCTATCACATTCAATTCCTCATACACCCTGTTATATTCAGGCGAAGGCTCGCTTACCATAGATGAAGCTGCAATGTCTTCGGGAATATCCTCCATTTTGAACACATTCAGCTTCTTTGTATAGAGGTAAGGTACAGAGGTCTCTTTTTCTAAAGTAGACCAATTCATGCGCAGCGCATTGCCCTCCTTGATATTCGCATAGCTCTTCAGCGGCAAGAAGTCAATGTCGTGCTGAACGATACGCTCGGTCTCAGCCAACATCTGTGCCTCCGAAATCCACAAGGCTGTAGTGGCCACTGTGACGGCAAAATCGTTAATCTCAATGCCGTAGAACTGGTGGATGCTCACCTTCACGGGATTGTGGAACTCGCCAAGTATCATCTGTCCGTGATACTTCTCACGAAGCACCTCGTTCTCCAATCTACGTAGGCTCAGATAAGTCTCTGTCAGGAAGTTGCCGCTGCCACAGGCAGGGTCGAGGAAGGTCAGTGAAGCCAGTTTATTCTGATACTCGTCGAGACGACGCAAACGCGTCTTCTCCACCTTCTCTTCCAGTATTTCATCCAGCTCGCGGCGCAAGTCGTTCAGGAAGAGCGGGTCAATCACCTTGTGGATATTCTCGATGCTCGTGTAATGCATTCCACCGCTGCGTCTCGTTTCAGGATTCAGCGTACTCTCAAACACGGCTCCAAAGATGGTAGGGGAAATCTCACTCCAGTCGAAATCGAGGCTTGCGTTCTGGAGCAAGGTCTGTTTCAATTCCTCCGTAAATTGTGGAATTTCGATCTCTTCCTCAAACAGGCCGCCATTGGTATAGGGGAAGGCCTTCAATTCATCGGCCAAATAGCGGCTGCGCTTATCCATTGGCGTATTAAGCGCCACGAACAAGTCAGCCAAAGCCCTACGCATGTCCTTGGCTTCGTATGCATTCAAGAAATCATGGAATTGGTCGTGACGGAACACACCAGCATCCTCGGCATAGAGGCAGAACACGATGCGAACGCACAGGATATTCAGCCAGCGCAAGGCCTCAGGGGAGTTGTCGTCATATTGCTTCAGCAAGGCATCGTATATCCTGCCGACAATCTCTCCCGCTTTCATCGAGACCTGCATCTCCTTGGTGATGTGTTCGCTCTTCATGTCCACGAGGAACTGAAGGCGATAGTATTCCTTGCCCAGGTCCTTTAGGAAAATTTGTTCAGGCTCGCCGTTCGGTTGCTCCATGTCATAGACCAGAAACTCCTTGAAGTTGCATGTTACAATCCACCTGGGATGCTCGGAGAAGCGCATATTGGCCACATACACTTTCGCTTGTTGGAATGGCGTGCGCTTACCGCCTTTGCTTTGCGGAATTGGTGCCCGCAAATCCTTGTTAATGGATTTCTGCTCGATGAGGACCCGCGTCGATGGGATATGACCGTCGATGAAATTGGTGGAATCCACCATGCTACTCACTTGCTCCTCGTAGCGAATGAAATCAGGCAGGTTCTCCACTCCGAACACATTCATCAATAGGTCAGCCCAGAACAGCTGGGACTCACCCCGTTCATAACCTCTTCCTTGCCATCTCTCGGCAAACGCGGCAGCCGCCGCAGCGATTTGTTTCTCCGTTTTCATGCTGCAAAGGTAATCTTTTTCCATACAATAGCCAAAGAGAAATATAAAACACGCTATACTCTTGATAATCAGCCGCTATTGTTTTGTCGTAATTTGCACGATTTCGTGTCACTGAAAAAAAAATAGATATTTTCGTGTCACTGAAAAAAATAGTCATTTTCGTGTCACTGAAAATTTTTCGGTATTATTTTGTCGTAATTTCTATTTATTTCCTAGTTTTCTGATAATCAACTCGCTGTTTTCGTGTTGTAAATCACACGATTTAATGTCCCTGAAATCTGTCGGTGTTTTTCGAAACCCATTGCAAGAGCCTCGTTTTTGGCGAAAAAAACTTGTTTGAGTATAATTCGATGGCTAAATGATATTCGTATTAAATCTATCAATTAACTGAAAACCAATAATGTAACTAAGTATTCTCATTATTGATAGGATGCTGAATTTTGTCACTCCGACTTATTTCGGTGTTTTTATTTTTGCAGCCGCAGGAGGGCAAAAGTATGCCTGACTGATAAAACAAAACGAAAATAATATGACTATTCTTTGTCAACAATCAAATTACTAACCAGAGCGAAGTGAGCGAAAGAAGTCTCGCGAGTGAAACAGGTACCATTCTTCAGCTTCTTCCTCACAACACTCTGCCTAATGAGAAAACTACTGAAAGTCCACCCCGAGGACTTTGACGTGAAGACGCTGTTGGCGGCTGCACGAGAGGGAAGACTGTATATTGAAGAAACCGACATCGAAGCGGCACACAGGAGGCAGCTGGAACATTGCCAGTGCGAGGCCATGAACTATGTGAGCTGCATTGACGAGTATGTGGCTCCCGAATGGAAACCTTATATCAAGGAGTTGTGGACCTCTATTCTGAACGATGCTCTTTTCACTCCTCAGCTGATGCTTCAGAAGGGACGAAACCAGGGGCAACTGAACAAATACCTAATCACCATCATCGTTGATTGCCTGAGGGCAATGAGAATCTACCAGTGTGAAAATCTTCTCGAACTTCATAAAAAGATGGAGGGTGTGGACAAAAAGAACAGCATCTACAAAAGTGCCGGAATGTACAGCCTCTGTTGGGAACAGAAACAACGGTTTCACGATCTGGTGAAGTCTTTCAAAAAGTCTAAAATCAACGGATTTTAGCCCCGAAGTATTCTTCAGATTTTTGCACCGGATTAAGGAAATAGCCAAAAGGAAAAGGTAAAAAAGTAAATCACAAATAATAATCACTATGGAATCTTTAGTAAGAATTCTCAACCAATCCCCGCTGACCACGCGTCAGTATCAAGACCGCAAGACAGGTGAACAGAAAGTGATCAACAGTGTCACCCTCAAACTGACCAACGGCATCGACACCTTCCTGGGTGAGATTACCGGCGAACGGGCTGTGAACTGCCCCAAGTACGACCCGCAGTATTTCTACCGAGTGCAATGCTCGATGGTGGTGCGCGAGTGGAGCTCGCAGCAGACGGGCGAACCGATGCAGGCAACGACGATTTATATTGACCGTATCAACCTCGCCTAATCATGACACAGATGGACACCGACAACACCCACGAGGGTTGGGAGGCGCAGAAGGGAATCAAGCCCCACAAGCAATATGGGGCAATGAACCCCCTGAAGCGGATGATCGACCTGCTGGGCGTGACGATGGAGGAGCTGCGCCACGGAGGCCGTGAGCGACGACTGAGCGACGCACGCACCCTGCTGGCGGCAGCCCTCCCCATCTCGCAGATAGAGATGGCCGAACTGCTCAACTGCTCGCGACAGGCCGTGGGCAAAATGCGACACCGCCACGAAGGCCTGCTGCGCAGCGACGCTAACTACCGCACCCTCTGGGAAATGCTAAATGCAGAATGCAGAATGCGGAATGATGAATTATGAATGCGGAATCATTGAATCTTTAAATCTTAAATCTTTGAATTATGAATAGCTACAACATTCACATCCTGAACAACATGACGGTCAACCTGCAGAGCCAGAACCATTACGACCAAAAAGTCCTCAACGGCAAACTCTTTGTCAACACCCAGAAGCGTCAGGCTTCGTTCACCCAGAACCGTCCACGCGGTCCGCGCAGCACCGAGATGATACGCACGCCCCACGCCCGACTGGTGCGCCGTCCCGACGGCGACTTCACCCTCACCTTCCACTTCTCCAAAGAGGAGTATGCGGTAGGCCCCCAGCTGCTCGAAGAGCTGCAGAAAGTGATCGATTTCCTCTCGCTCAACCCTTCTAAAAGACAGGCGGCATGAGTAAGTTCAGTATGTTCAGCAGCGTGAAGGCCCAACGTGGCGAACGCTGCACACACGACAAGTTCAACGAGGTCAGCGCATCACCCGTGGTGCGCGACCTCTGCGAGGCGGTTGCCGCTGAAACCGACCACAACAAGCAGGGACTGCTGAAGAGGCAGCTGCCTATCATCACCTTCCAGGCTTATTTTGCCGGTGCGCGCAAGAACGCATTGGCCGAGCCTAGCGGGGTTAGCATCTATGATGGCGACGACATGGAGAACCCGCAAGAGTTTTATGAGGCGAATGTAGCGCCGCGCATCAAGGAATTGGGCATCCTTTATGCCGGAATGACACCTTCTCGCCACGGATTGCGGCTGGTGTTTGCCATGCGGCCTGAGTTTGGCAGTATTGCTGAAGCCCAAAAATGGATGGGCGAGCAGATCGGCTGGGAGTGCGACCCTGCGTGCAAGGATTTGGCACGGGCCAGTTATGTTGTGCCGAGGGAGTATGTGTATTACCTTGACCCGAGGTTGTTTGAGGATGAACCGACAAGTATGACGCAAAGCGTGGCTGGACTCCCCCCTGCCCCCCTCTCAGAGGGGGAAGCGCAAAGCGACGACAAGGCTCCGCGTCCGGTAGGTTCCCCCTCTGAGAGGGGGTGCCCGCAGGGCGGGGGAGTCAATCCCAACCCTCAGCCAAAAGACTTCCACCCCAACCAAAGCCTCCTCTTTAAAGGTATCCCTCTCGCCACCATCGCCAAAGAGTGGCTTATCCAAACCGGTGGTGAGCCCACGGAGGGCGAGCGCAACGACCGCCTCCACGCATTGGCTCTCCGCCTGCGCCACATCACCGATTACAACGAGCAGGCCCTGCTGGCCGTGATGCCCCGCTACAATCTCGGCGAAGCGGAGATGAAGAGCATCATCCACTCCGCCTGCACCGCCCAGAGGACCGGGAGACCGAAAGACCTGCAGCCCGTTCTCGACAAACTCATGCTGGAAATAGAAGACGACAACGACGAAGCCGACGACGATCCCTCAACGCTCAACTCCCAACTGACTCTCAACTCTACACTCTCAACGCTCAACTTCACACTACCGCCTCTCATCCGTCAGATCACCGCCACCGCCCCCTCCGACTTCGCCATTGCCTGCGTCCTCTGCCAGCTGCCCCTACTCGGCACCTTAGGCTCGAAGCTCCGCGCACGTTATCTCGACGGACGCATGCATTCGCCCTCGTTCCAGGTCTCGTTGGAAGCCCCACAGGCCAGCGGCAAGAGCTTCATGACCCGCCTCACCGAGACCTTGTTGGCGCCCATCATCGCCCGCGACGCGGAAGAACGACAGAAAGAACAGGAATATCTGGAAAAACTGAACGAGCTGAAGGTGACCAACGTGAAGGTGACCCCCAAGAACCGCGAGGAGCTGCTTGGCCAGAAGCCCAAGGGCATCATCCGCTATGTGCCGGCCACCATCAGCATCACCAAGCTGCTCCAACGAATGGAAAACGCACGTGGGCTGCACCTGTTTGCCCTCGCCGAGGAGATTGACACGGTCACCAAGGCGTTCAAGCGCGGTTTTTCGTCGTATGGCGACTTGCTCCGTGTGGCGTTCGACAACGGTCGCTACGGACAGGATTACGCCTCCACGGAGTCGTTCAGCGGGATGGTCAACACTTACTACAACACCTTGTTCAGCGGCACGCCCAAAGCGATGCGGCGTTTCTATCCCGATGTGGAGGACGGATTGGTCAGCCGCGTGTGTTTTGTGGTACTCCCCGACCAGTTCGGCAAGCCGATGCCCATCTGGGGTGAACTGCGTGAGAAGGACATTGAGGAGGTGAACCGCCAGCTGGAGCGGCTGAATCACGTGAGCATCGTGGGCAACACCGTTCAGGACGACCACGTGATGGATCTCTCGTTCCTGAACCGCTACTTGGAAAAATGGCTCACCGAGCAGCAGCAGGAGGCCGTCCGCACCAACGACCGCACCCGCGACGTTTTCTGCCGTCGTGCCGCCGTGATCGGCTTCCGAGCAGGCATGTTGGCTTGGTTCCTCTATGGCGAGACCGACAAACCCATCTACCGCAAGCGCACGATGCTCTTCGCCCGTTGGGTGGCCGACCAGGTGCTGACCCAGCATCTGCTCCGCTTCGAAATCAACGGCACTGGCAGCAACATCAACCGTTGGGAAGAGGTGTTCTATCAGATGCCTGACGAGTTCAGCCGCGAGGACTTGCAGCGCGTGCTGGTGGCCAACGGCATCAACACCCCGCTCCGCAGCGTGCTCTACAACTGGCGCCTGCTGTGCTGCATCGAGCCGCTTTCGGCAGAGGGCACCAAAAAGAAAGACCAACGTTTCAGGAAACTCAAAACGTAAAACGTCAAACGTCAAATGTAAAATGCAATGAAAATGAAATTCCGCAACCCGGGCGAAAAGCTTGGATTGCGGAATTCTTTTAAAATAGTATAAAGACCTACTCCTTCACGAATCTTACCGTCGAGCCCTCGGCTTTGATGGCATAGATGCCGGAAACCAGGTCGCTCACATTGATTTGGCCTTCGTAACGTTCCTGCTTCACCATACGGCCTGTCATGTCGAAAACGCTGACGGACGTGCCTTCCTTGACATCCAAATAAAGGATGTTTGACGCTGGATTGGGCCAAAGCGCAATGCTTTCCGCTGTTTGTTCAGCAATGCCAATGGTAGGATCGGTTAAATTATACAGGATAGTGAATGCCATGAAGGCTCCTTCGTCGATGAAATAGCTTTCGGCAGCGTCAAATACTGATGAGTCTCCGTTATAAAACACCGTCACATCCTCAGCAAAAACATAGCCTTCTTCTGGTTGGAGAGTAAGGCCCAAGACATACGACACATCTTCACGGTCGAAACAGTCGTCCTCATTAAGAAAACCGTATATTAAATCACCATAATACTGCCAGCTGACCTCACTGATGGAATAATGGGCATCTGCGGGCACCTCCAAGTCGAAATCGGGATGCTCGCCCCAAACGGGAGCCGTGAAGCCTTCCACATAAATCTCATGGTTAGCCTCTGGCTCAGGGGGCGTCGGTTGCGGCACCATGAACAAACCGGCAAGCTGTGTTCCTTGGCCAATTTCGCCAATCGAAGTAGCCTCTCCTGTCTCTGTATTCACCTGGTAGAATCCATGGTCATTCGCGGTGGCAAACTGCGCCCAGTAAAGCTCGCCTGTGTCGAGGTCGAAAGCCATACCTTGCGTGTACCACACTTCTTTACCTGTAGGTCCGACCAAGGTAGTGGTGGCCTCGTTAAGATTGATTTCGTATAAGTTACCACCGTCGTAAGCCACACCGTAGGCCCGTCCTTGGCGATTGATGGCAAGCGTCCACAGCTTCACGCTAAACATTCCAACGACTTCCACCTCCGAAGGTGCGGTGAGGCTGGAACGCTTCAAGTAAGAATTGTACTGACTGTCTTGACACAAATAATACATCATTCCATCCGTGGGGTTGTAGGCCATGTCAATATACAGGTTATATTGCTCCAGCGACGGAACAACCGTCTCATAGTTGCCGATGGTCTGCGTCTCTTCATCGAAAGGCGCTTTGCACAGGCTTCTTGTTTGAGTGACAAACCACACATACCCATCCAAGTAAGTGGCGGCCCAAATGCTGGGCAAGGTTTCGGATACGACCTGTACCGCATTAGGGTCCTGCGTGTTGAAACTGACAAAATGGTTTTGCCAACTCGCGCTGTTTGAAGTGTACAAGGCATAACCATACCATTGTGCGGTGGAAGCATGAGCCATGCCGAAAACAGTCGTAAACACAACGGCTATCCATAAACGTAGAGATTTTTTCATATCGTTAAAGTGCTTCGATTTATGATGAATGTTTGAAAACTACGGCAAAGGTACAATTTTAACGTCACAAAACTTTTAAACAGGCCAAAAAATATCATTTTGTAAATCGGTAATGAAAAATTCTCTATTTTTGCCGCCGGATTTGGGTTCTTACCGCAAGATTAATAGGGAACCCCGTGAGATTCGGGGGCTATGCCCGTAGCTGTAAGTTCCACCAAGGTTTGTGGCACCTACGTCACTGATATTCGTTATCGGGAAGACGCCGCAGACTGGGACGAGCCAGAAGACCTGCCCTTTTCCAATATTCGCAGCTTTCGGGAACAAGAGCTTGGGAATCAAAGGGAAACGCATCGGTTTCCTGTCTTTCCATTTTGTCCTCTTGCTGCTGTTTTTGAAGTTGAACAAGTAACAACTGTGTTTATGAAGAAACAGTATCAAGCAGTTACGGCCGAAGAGGCCGTCAAAGTCATTAAGTCGGGCGACCACGTCCACATCAGTTCGGTGTCAAATGTGCCGCAATGCCTCGTCAAAGCCTTGTGCGACAGAGGTCGCGCCGGCGAACTCAAGAACGTTTATATTCACCATTTGCATACAGAGGGTGCTGCACCTTACGTCAATCCAGAGTTTGAAGGCATCTTCCAGCACAACGCCTTTTTCGTTGGTGCCAATGTGCGCGAGAGCGTACAGAAAGGCTTGGCCGACTATATTCCTGTGTTTCTGGGCGAGACCTCGAAACTTTATCGCGAGCGTTATATCAAGTGCAACGTGGCGATGATTCAGGTGTGTCCTCCCGACAAGTTCGGATACGTATCGTTAGGTTCTTCCGTCGACGCCACCTTGGCGGCTATGGAGAGCGCCGAGTTTGTCATCGCCGTGGTCAACAAGCATGTACCGCGCACCTTCGGCGATGCGCTGGTCCATATCAGCAAGATCAATGTATTTGTCGAGGACGATACACCCTTGCTCACTGTCGACATGCCCGAGCCTAATGAGATCGAGAAGACCATTGGTCGCTATTGTGCCGAACTCATCGAGGACGGTGCCTGCCTACAGATGGGTATCGGATCTATCCCCAACGCCATCCTTTCGTGCCTCCACAACCACAAGGACATCGGCATCCACACCGAGATGTTCTCCGACGGCATCCTGCCCCTTGTTAAGAAAGGTGTCATCACGGGCAACAACAAGAAACTCAACAAAGGCAAGATTGTCTCCACCTTCGTGATGGGCTCCAAGAAAATCTATGATTTCATCGACGGCAACCACGAAGTGCTGCTGATGGATGTGGACTACACCAACGACCCCTTCATCATCGCACAACAGCCCAAGATGACTTCCATCAACTCGGGCATACAAATCGACCTCTCAGGGCAGGTGTGCGCCGACTCATTAGGCGAGCGCATCTATTCCGGCGTGGGCGGGCAAATCGACTACGTCTATGGCTCGTCGCGTGCCAAAGGCGGCAAGGCCATCATCGCTATGCCTTCGACGACGCGAAAAGGTATCAACAAAATCGTGCCCACTTTGGACTTGGGCTCAGGTGCCGTTACCACGCGCAACCATATCCATTGGTTCATCACGGAATACGGCGCGGTAAACCTGTATGGCAGGTCACTACAAGAGAGGGCGAAACTCATCATCTCGGTGGCGCATCCGCAGTTCCAAGAGCAGTTGGATGAGGCTGCATTCAAGCGCTTTGGGCCGCATTTCCATTATCTTTGGAATACACTCGGATAATGGACGCGAGACTTCGAGACGCGAGACACGAGACGGTGCTTGTCCCGCGTCCCGCAGTCCCATGTCCCGCAGTCCCGTGTCCCGCAGTCTCGTGTCCCGCAGTCCCGTGTCCCGCAGTCCCGTGTCCCGCAGTCTCGTGTCAAAAAACAACAACCATGATAAAAAGCATCAACTTCGTAGAGATATTCAGTTCCTTCATCGTGATGGCGGCCATCATCGACATTCTAGGCTCGATTCCCATCCTGATGAACATCAAGGAGCAACATAAAAGCATCAAGGCGGGACAGGCCTGCCTGACGGCTTTGGGCTTGTTTTTGGCGTTCTTCTTTGCAGGCGACGCCTTGTTGAGACTCTTTGGCATCGATGCGGCTTCGTTTGCCGTCGCTGGTTCGTTCGTTCTATTCATCCTAGCGGTAGAAATGATTTTGGGTCGTGAAATCATCAAGAACGAGGGCGGCACAGGCGGAGCCAGCATCGTGCCGATTGCTTTTCCGCTGATTGCAGGGCCTGGTGCACTGACCGCCCTGCTTTCGCTTCGCGCCGACTATGCCATCATCAACATCCTTATCGGGCTGATACTCAACATCATCTTAGATTATATCGTCATCCGTCAGCTGGACAACATCCAAAAACTGCTGGGCAACAACCTGATTTTCATCCTGCGCAAGTTTTTCGGCGTCATCCTCTTGGCCATCGCCGTGAACATGTTTGTGAACAACATCTCCGTGATTATCGCGAGTGTACCGAAATAAACCAAGAATAACTAAAATCTATTTTTTCTTTCATTTTGTTGGGCCGGTGGCGCGAGCTGCCGGCTTTTTTTTGCAAAAAAACGAGGGCCACCCAAACTCGGGCAGCCCTCAACAACATCAAAATCTCAAACAAATGATTATCTTACTATTACTTTCTGTATCAGATGGTTATCATTCCACACTATGGAGACAAAATACACGCCCTTGGGACAATCGCTCAAATCAATATGGGTCTCTTGCCCAACGACATTGCCGTTCATCACAATCTGTCCCATCGCATTATACACCTCGTAATCAAATCTTACCGCATCCGTAACAGCCAAATTCAGCATTCCACATGTCGGGTTGGGATAAACCGAGAAACTTGTCGAATTATCACCAAGACCTTCCACATGATTCATAATGACATGGATAACGAAATCCACATACTGACCGTCGCTGGTGGCGCGAAGCATCACCTCGGCGTTGGCTTCCTCTTCGGTTTGTCTTTCGAGCTTCAAATCCCTGCCTTCCAAAATCGCCGAGAGGGCATCCTCATTAGAGTTGGAAAGCAAAGTAAACTCAATCAGTTCATCAGGGTCGTCAGGGTCGGTGGCCACACCATTGAGGTCGATATGGACAATCTTCGGGAATTCATTCATCACCACCTCAGGCACCAGATTGATAATATAGGGAGGCTCGTCAATAACGGCGTTAATGATAACATGAATGTTAAAGTTGACCCATTGTCCGTCACTGGTGGCGCGCATCGTGAGGTCTGCCGTGGCTTGATCAGCATTTTGGCGTGTCAGGGTCAAGACTTGCCCGTTCAATGCGGTAGTCAAAGCACTTGGATTGGAGTTATTGACGATGCTGTAGGTGATTTGGTCGTCTGGGTCATCGGGGTCAGTAGCCACGCCGTTAAGATTGACCTGAAGAGTTTGCGGAAATTCATCAAAAATGACATCTTGCACAGGATTGACCACATAAGGCGGTTCATCGACAACGACATTGATGATGACGTGAATGTTGAAATCGACCGTCTGTCCGTCGCTCGTGGCGCGCATCGTAAGGTCTGCCGTAGCTTGGTTGGCATTTTGGCGTGTCAGGGTCAAGACTTGCCCGTTCAATGCGGTAGTCAAAGCACTTGGATTGGAGTTATTGACGATGCTGTAGGTGATTTGATCGTCTGGGTCATCGGGGTCGGTGGCCACGCCGTTGAGATTGACCTGAAGAGTCTGCGGGTATTCATTGAACACCACATCTTGCACGGGGTTGACCACATAAGGTGGTTCATCGACAACAACGTTGATGATGACATGTACATTGAAGTCGACCGTCTGTCCGTCACTCGTAGCACGCATCGTAAGGTCTGCCGTGGCCTGATTGGCATTTTGGCGTGTCAAGGTTAGGACTTGTCCGCTCAATGTGGCGGTCAAGGCACTCGGATTAGAGTTATTCACGATGCTATAAGTAATTTGCTCATCGGGGTCATCGGGGTCGGTGGCCACGCCATTGAGATTGACCTGTAGGGTCTGTGGGTACTCATTGAACACTACGTCTTCCACTGGGTTGACGACATAAGGTGGTTCATCGACGCTGCCAGGGCCCACCCCATTGAAATCGTCCATGCAGAAATAGGCTGGCGTAATAAAGCCACCGTAGTTGCCCTTTGTCGACCAAAGGCTGAAGGAAATCGACGCCACGGGACCCAATGGGCTGAGGTCGAACCACTCCCAAGTATTGAGGACATAGTCATCATTTGGGTCGTCAAAACGATAGTCGGCGAGATAAAAATCCAACTCACCGATGGTCTGCCCATTTGAATCCATGCCCGTAGCCGTCAGCCTGAAATAGTCGGGGTCGTCGCCCGATGCGCCGCCGAAAGGCGTCACGCCAGATTCGCCTTCGAGCATGTGCTGATAGGCCCAGAGGTTGTTGGTGACATAGCATCCCGTGACGGTGTGCGTCAGTCCATCGGCCGCATAGACCTCGGTCGGCATGCCATAGGTATAGGCTACCGCATATTGGGCAGAGCCGTCATGGCCGCCCGCTGTGATTGCCGTGTACTGGGCATTCAAGCCCGTCTGGCTAATGTCTGTACGGTTGGAAGCCGTGAAGCCACCCCAATAGCCATATTCGGTAAAATTGGCAAAGAGCCAACCTCCACTGGGCATCTCATTTTCACCGACAGGAGCTTGCCAAATGCCATTACTGCCTAGTTGGATGTCTTCGAATGTGGCCGGATCTTGTGCAAAGGCCGTTGTCGCCACGAAAAGGGCGAGAAAGAAAAAGAAAAATTTTCGCATAACTTATTGGTTTTTATGCGTTGAACAATGATTACAAAACCATCGCAAGCAGCAATGCCAATTGCCTCGCTTAGCATCGCCCTTGTTCCCGAAGGCTTGCAATTGAACTCTCGGTTTGGCAGGTCTTCTGACTCGCCCGAGCCTGTCGCCTTCCCATACGGATGAGCCGTACAGTGGCTTGGTTGACAGACCTTACACGGACTTACAGCAGCGGGCACTGTTGCCGATTTTCACGGCATTCCCTTAACCAAACTGGCTGCAAAGATAATATTTTTTGTGCTTTGATTGCAGATTTTGTATTTTTGCAGCGATTTGAAAATCATAAAACGAGCAACATTATGCAAAAAATGAACATCCCTCTTATGTGCACGCTGCTCCTGCTATCGCTTGTAGTGTGCCCCCTACTTTACATCTATGTAGGTCCTGCACTCAATGACTTACAGTTGGAAACACTGAAAATCCTCGGCATTGTCGCTGGATGCAGTGCATTGCTCTGCTTCACGGTGGCCGAAATCACTGGCAACAACAGTCAGGTCGACAAGATATGGAGCCTCATCCCCATCGCCTATTGCTGGATTATCGCCGCGAAAGGCGGTATGCATCCCCGACTTGTCGTGATGGCGGTGCTGGTTACCCTTTGGGGCATTCGCCTCACCTACAACTTCGCGAAAAAAGGGGCCTACAAACTCCGTTTTTGGGAAGGAGAAGAAGACTATCGTTGGGAAAAGGTCCGCGCCCTTCCTTTCTTACAGAACAAGGCTGTATGGATGGCATTCGACCTCTTTTTCATCTCGGGCTATCAGAATGCCCTCATCCTCATGTTCACATTCCCCGCGCTGGTGTGCATGGGTTCTACCGAGCCTTTCGGTTGGGTGGATGCCATCGCTGCCGTGCTGATGTTTGGCTTCATCCTTTATGAGACCATAGCCGACAAGCAGCAATGGGATTTCCAAAGCAAGAAATGGGCAATGATCAAGTCCGGAAAGACACTGGAGGAACTTCCCTCGCCCTACAACAAAGGTTTCAACACCCATGGGTTATGGAACGTGAGCCGTCATCCCAACTATATGGCTGAACAAGCCATCTGGGTAAGCTTCTACATTTTCTCCATCGGTGCCGGTGTCGGCATCATCAACTGGAGCATGATCGGAGCCCTGCTGCTGATTGTCCTCTTTACGGCCAGCACCAACCTCGTTGAAGGGATCAGCGGCGACAAGTACCCGGAATACGCCGAATACTGCAAGAAGGTGAATAAGTTTTTCCCCGGGCATAAATACAATGCGTAATTGCGGCTTTTGTATTTTTGCAACCATAAAACACACCACATTATGAAACAGCAACCCATCACTGAAGGATATATGCCCTACTTGGGCTATCAGACATACTACCGCATTGTAGGCGAGCCTTCCAACAAACCCGCTTTGTTGCTACTGCACGGTGGACCAGGCAGCACGCACAACTATTTCGAGGTATTGGACCGCATCGCCGACACAGGCCGTCAGGTGATTTCCTACGACCAAATCGGCTGCGGCAACTCCTATCTCGACGGTCATCCTGAGCTGTGGACACAAGAGACCTGGATCAACGAGCTCATTGCCCTGCGCGAGCATCTGCATCTTGACCAGATTCACCTCCTCGGACAATCGTGGGGCGCCATGCAGGCCATTGCCTACATCATCGACTGCCAGCCCAAAGGCGTCAAGTCGGTGATTCTCTCATCGGGCCACGCCTCCAGCTCACTCTGGGCCAGCGAGCAACACCGCCTCATCAAATACATGCCTGAGGAAGACCAAGAAGCCATCCGTCGCGCCGAAGCCACTGGCAAATGGGACGACCCCGATTATCTCCGTGCCAACGACCATTATTACGAATGGTATGTCATCAGTGTCGACGAGAACTCACCCGAATGCCTCCGCCGTCCCAAACGCGCAGGCAACGAAGCCTATCTCTATGGTTGGGGACCTAACGAATACCAGCCTTTAGGCGACTTGGCAGATTTCGAATACACCGACCGCCTCGACGAAATTAAGCAACCCTGCCTGATTTGCAGTGGCACCCGCGACATCTGCACTCCTGTGGTGGCGGCATCGCTCTACGAAAACATCCCCAACAGCCGTTGGGAGGTCTTCAAAGGTGCCCGTCACACTTGCTTCGTCGAACAAACCGACAAGTATTGCGCCATTTTGGAGAAGTGGTTGGAGGAAAATGATTGATCATGTCCATTGTTGTGGGCTTATAGTCGTTTCCAAGTTAAATAACTGTATGCAATATTGTTGACTATTTTATCAAGTAAAAAGATGGATATAACAACACATATTGTGGAAGGGATTACGGTATTCCTTGTAAAAGTGCTTTTAAGGCCAAAGGTGTATTATGTGGAACCTCCGAAACATCCTTGCAAACTTGACAGTCCCTCGCTGCTTATCATCAATCACACCGGTCATCTTGATGGGCCGGTGGTGACCACAATGTTCCGTAAGGACAGGATACATAACCTTGCTGCTAAAGACCGTTTTGAGCAACGGGGCTTTGGGTTCTTTCTGCGTCACACACGATGCATCCCCATTGACCGAGAGAATGCCGATTTATCATGGATTGACAAATCAATAAAGACGATACAAGAAGACAAGGAGTGCGTGGCCATCTTCCCCGAAGGTCGTCACGGTGAGCACAGGAAACAGTTGCCATTCCACCCAGGTGCGACCATACTCGCCGCCAAATCACAGGCTCCGCTGGTGATGGTTTACATCGATGGGCCGATTAAGTTGTTTGGGCCTCGTGCCCGCCTCATCGTGTCGCCTCAGTTCCATTTAGATCCTCCCACAAAAAGCATGAACTCCAAATACATCAGGGAACAAACAGAGGTGTTGCAACAAAAGATGAAAGACTTGATGGATGAGCTGGTGAAAAGGCTTTGAGATTCGGTCACCAAATTCAGCTAATAAAGCAGAAACAAAAAAGTTATGGACGAAAAAGAATACATCCAAGAACTGGGCCTCACGCCCCATCCCGAAGGCGGCTGGTACCGTCAGATATATGGCAACGACGAAAACGGCAAGAAGCGGATTTCCACCATATATTATATGCTGTGTGATGAAAACTTCTCAGCTTTCCATCGCTTGCATGATGTGGTGGAGATTTGGTACTACCATGCCGGCGAGCCACTTGACATCTATGTTATCGCTCCCGACGGTGAATTGAAGACCCACCATCTGTCTGCCGATGCCGAGATGCAGGTCGTCATCGAGCCGGAGCAGTGGTTTGCAGCGGAATTGCCAGGCAAAAAGGGATTCACACTCGTGGGATGCGCTGTGGCTCCCGCCTTCACTTTTGAGAATTTCGAGTTGGCGAAGAAATCCGACCTTTTGAAGCGGTATCCGCAACATAAAGCGTTGATTGAGAGACTATGCAAGGATTAAAAATGAACAGGGAAACGAATACTATATTGAAATAATAATGTAAAACTAAAACTTATTACCATGAAAAAGTATTTACATCTCGTTTTGTTGTTGTTCGCGTTTATTGGCGTTGCGAACGCACAACCCGCATCAACCGCCAACTGGTTCGGATACATCTTACCCCCCAATCCGGCAGAATACAAGTATGTCTCTTTTACTATGCAGGATTTAGGGTCGGTGTCCGTTGCGTCGGACGTGCTTCCTCCTGCAAATACAGCAACCTTTGCCAACGGTTATGTGTGGAGTGTGAACAACGACAACGGCTATAACATTTGCAGGTCAAGCTTTGATGCCACCAATAATTTTATCGGGGCACCCGAAGTGATGATTGCAGGCGTCTCCTATGTCAATGATATGTCATACAATCCTGCCGACGGAAGGATTTATATCATTACCAATGAACACCTGAAAAGCTTCGATCCGGCTAATCCGAGCGACATGCAAGACCATGGAACGATAGAGCATGATGGCTTCAATTTGGCTATCAACATGGATGGTAACGCTTATATGATAAGTTCTTGGGGTGAGTTTGGCTTATTGAATCTTTCTAATGCACAATTGACCGTGATCGGCTCGATGAATTTGCCGTTAAAAATGGCTTTTGACATGCTGACGGGCGAATTGTTTGGCGCTCATTATGGCAATTTGTATCAGATTGACACCAATACCGGAGCTTACACCGTCATAGGATCGCTCAACGACGGAAGCAACGGCTATGATCCGACCTGCCTGTTCATGACCTACGGCTCCAATCCGTTTCCGTCGGAATTCACAGTCGGTGATTTGAACTATCGTGTCAATGAAGACCAAGTTTCCGTAACGGTTACTGGTCATGTCAACGGCTACGAAGCCGCCGGACCGTTGGTCATTCCTGCATCGGTGAGTTACGAGGGACACGACTTTGCTGTGACAGTCATCGGAAACACCGCTTTTATGTATTGTTTCTATCTGACAAGTTTGTCCATTCCGAATTCCGTGACCACCATCGAGGAGGGTGCATTTGCGTATTGCTCAGGTTTCACAGGCGATTTGGTGATTCCTAATTCAGTGGTCACCATTGAGCCTAGCGCATTCCATACTTGCTATGCTTTTGACGGATCATTAGTATTGGGCTCCGGCCTTACTAGTATAGGTGCCTGGGCTTTCAATTCATGCGACGGCTTGACCGGCGTATTGAGCATTCCGAGCAACGTGGAATCCATTGGCGAAGACGCTTTTGTGTATTGCGATTTCGACGGTATGGTTGTCGACCCCGAAAACCCCAATTATGACTCAAGAAACGATTGCAACGCCATCATTGTGAGAAGCACAAACGAGCTGGTTTTTGGATGCAAAAACACTCTGATCCCCAACACGGTCACTTCCATCGGCAATAATGCATTCAAGGGCATCACCGGACTGACATCAATAGAAATACCGGATTCAGTAGTTTCCATTGGAGATAACGCCTTTGGTTTTTGCTTCGACCTGACGGGCGATTTAATCATCCCAAATTCGGTAACTTCAATCGGAGCCAGCGCATTTTTCCAGTGCGAAGGATTAGATGGGAAATTGGTTTTAGGCGAATCTGTTGCTTACATCGGCGACTGGGCCTTCAGGAAGTGCTCGCACATCTCGGAGGCTGTGTCTTTGGCCACCACTCCTGCTACGCTTGGAGACGACTATGGATGTCAGGTGTTTGCCGAATTTGGCGTTCAAACGCTTACCGTTCCTTGCGGATGCATCGAAGCGTATCAAAACTCACAATGGTTTGACCCTATCGGAATGGTTGGTTTCTATGAGTTCGTTGAGGATTGCACAGCGGTTTCGGAAGGTGAAGCCGTAGTTACAGCAGTTTATCCCAATCCGACATACGGCAAGGTGACCATCGAGGCTGAGGACATCCAGAACATCCTCATCTTCAATATCAATGGAGAAAAAGTCTTTGAAAGTCCCGTGAATGGCGGCACCTATGAATACGATTTCAGCAACCAAGCAGCGGGTGTGTATGTCATCAAGGTGGAGACGACAAAGGGTGTTGAAACAAAGCGGGTGACGGTTTTATAGACTGTAATAATTGTCATGAGCCGCAGCCTTTGGGCTGCGGCTTTTTTTGTACCATCATTCCATCTGTTCATAGTCGCGGGCGAGGCCGCCTTGCGAAGTTTCCTTGTAGAGCGAAGGTATGTCTTTTCCAGTTTCCTTCAGGGTCTCCACTACCTTGTCGAACGACACACGATGACGGCCATCGGAGAAAGTGGAATAGATATTGGAATCCAAGGCACGAGCAGCGGCGTAGGCATTGCGCTCGATGCATGGAATCTGCACGAGGCCGCAGACGGGATCGCATGTCATGCCCAGATGATGTTCCAAAGCCATTTCGGCAGCGTATTCAATCTGTGCGGGGCTACCCCCAAACAGTTGGTTGGCGGCAGCGGCAGCCATAGCACAGGCAACGCCCACCTCACCTTGGCAACCTACCTCAGCTCCCGAGATAGAGGCATTGGTGCGCACGATGTTGCCCACTAAACCCGCCGTCACCAAGGCACGAATAATGCGCAGGTCGGAGAACTCGTAACTCTTTGAGAGATGATACAACACAGCGGGCATCACGCCGCAAGAGCCGCATGTCGGGGCCGTGACCACACGGCCGCCTGAGGCATTTTCTTCCGAAACGGCCAAAGCGTAAGAATACACCAAACCGCGGCTGCGTAAAGTATGGGTGTACCCCGAGGCCTTGATGTGATACATCGCCGCCTTGCGACTCAAGTTGAGCGGTCCGGGCAACGCGCCCTCGGCTTGCAGTCCGCGCTCGACAGCGTCTTTCATCACCTGCCACACCTCTTTCATCGTCTCTTCGATTTCTTTTTGGTTTTCGTACTCGTACACATACTCCCAGTAAGTGCGTCCCCGTTGTTCACACCAATTAAGGATCTCGGTCATCTTGGACAGCGGATAAATGTCAGGTTGTTCGCTCAGCTTGCCTTCTTCGGCGAGGTTGCCACCCCCGATGCTGTAAACCGTCCACTCGCCCAACAGCGTTTTGTCCTTGTCAAAAGCCTTGAAACACATTCCATTGGGATGGAAAGGCAAGATAATGTCGGGTTTCCAAACGATTTCCGTTGGGGCATGCAGCGTTTTGAGGATGGCCCAATCGGTCATGTGGCCTTTGCCCGTGGCGGCGAGGCTGCCATAGAGCGTCACCTCGAAGGCGGCGGCATGGGGATAACGTTCGTTGAAAATGGCGGCGGCTTTTTGCGGCCCCATGGTGTGGCTGCTTGAAGGGCCCACACCGATTTTATAGATGTCCTTGATGGATTTCATGGCGGTAGATTGAATTTGTAATCGGGGACAAAGATACAAAATTTCCTGTCATCACCTATTTCGGTGTCAACCTGATTTTGGGCGGGGTACATTCCTACCATTGAGAAATGCCAACAAAAGCGAAAAGGGTTCCGCAGTGGCGGGACCCTTTTGTGTATTAGCGATGCAAGCGAATAAGCGGGATTCTGTTCCCCTTGCGGGGCGACTGTCATTTCTCTAGACCTGCGGTCGCCCGCAGGCTCAAGCGCCCTACCCTGAGACGACGGACGAGCAGCCCGTTCGAGGCCGAAGCCTCATTGTCTCTATACTTGGACTTGCAGCCCATAAGGTTTACCTCATCGGAATGTCGCCACCCGATGCGTGAGCTCTTACCTCGCGTTTTCACCCTTACCCCTACCCTTCGACAAGCTCAGGGCAAAGGGCGGTATGTTTTCTGTGGCACTTTCTGTTACCCTTGCGGGCACCTTCCTGTTAAGAAGTATGGTGCTCTGTGCTGTCCCGACTTTCCTCGCGCCGGCTTTCCCGACCCGCGACAGTCTGCCTGAATCGCGGTGCAAAATTACTACTTTCCAGAATATGGAATTGTCCTTCGGACAAGAAATCTTTCAAAAATCAAAACAAAATCTATTTCATCCGAACAAAGCGAGGCTTTTCGGCATAATCCAATATAATTTCCGCTTCGGCAAATCCCATTTCATGGCATAATTGCAGCATCTCCTCCCCCATCCTTTCGTTGATTTCGAACCAAACTTGGCCGTTGGAGATCATTTGGTTTTTGGCCAAACGAAGGATTTGTCGATAAAACAGCAAGGGGTCGTTATCGGGGACAAAGAGGGCGTTTTCAGGCTCCCAGTCGAGGACATTAGCTTCCATGGAGGCACGCTCACTGTCGCACACATAGGGCGGATTGCTCACCACCAAATCGACGGGCTGGTTGAAGAACTCAGATGTTGGATTAAGCACATCGTCTTGCACGAAAGTCACTTTTACGTCATTGCTTTCGGCGTTTTCCTTGGCGATTTTCAGGGCTTCCTCTGAGACATCAAAGGCAATGACTTCAGCATTGGGAAATTGTTTGGCCAAAGCAATGGCAATGCAGCCCGATCCTGTGCCGATGTCCCAAATACGGAACTTTCTGGGGCCGCCTCCCATAGATTCCTCTCCAGCACACACGCCCACGCTGGAATGACATGGGAGGCAAACTGTACATATTTTCTGAACGAGCTCTGCCGTCTCGGGACGTGGGATGAGCACTGCTGGTGACACCTTTAATATAAGGTCACCAAAACGCGCTATGCCCGTCACATATTGCACTGGCTCACCATCCAAAAGCCTTCGCACCGCCTCCGAGAGCAGGTAATGCTGCCGCTCGTCAATGCGCAGGTTGGGTTCCATCAGCTGGCGTTTCAAGTCGATGTTGAAGAGGTCTTCGAGCAGGATACGGATCAGTTGTTCCGCCTCGCGCTGGGGGAACTTCGCGGACAGCTTCTCTATGAAGAGACGTTTTGTTTTGCCAAGGTTGAAACCAATCATAGTGCAAATTTACGAAAAAGCCTGTCCGATTTAGAAGTTTTTTATGTATTTTTGCAACGATGAAATAATTATGAGCAAGTCCATTATCGATAGAATCAATTACATTGTGGCCCTGATAACGGAGTTTGCCACCGCTCATCACATTACCACTCAACAAGCCTATCAGTATTTACAGCAGTACAAAGGCCTTGATTTTGTGGAGAAGTTTTATGATGTAGAGCACACTTTTTCCTTTGAAAACACGGTGGAGGATTTGACGCTCTATTGCAAACGGATGGGAGGAAATTTGGCATGATTATATTGGGAAACCAATATGCTTTTATTCGCTTGATTCCAACATTTTATAATTGAAACATTATCCATTCAATCTGCGAAGATGTAGATTGGCACTAGAGTAATGTTATTTGTAATCCGTCTAAATTAGTGTATTTTCCCACAAATAAACGAAAAGTCGAACAATGTTTGCCCAAAATTCCCTAATTTCGTGGCTCATTAAAAACAGA
>LXOW01345662.1_pt1 | contig 27034 bp, 25 predicted proteins | sample 1368591 | NCBI WGS metagenome assembly LXOW01 (sample SAMN04884650, study PRJNA319009) | bovine gut metagenome | isolation source: Cow rumen | host: Bos taurus | place: Italy: Legnaro (PD) | collected 2014-07-09
CATCTTCGCCGATAAGGAAATCCACTTTACCACCGATGGCAAAGAAGTGACACCAAGCGACCCTGTCTATGAAAGTCCTATTGTTTTGGAGCGCCCCTGCATCATCAAGGCGGCATGTTTCAACGAATTAGGCGAAGCTGTGACCGCCGATCGTTATTTCTGCTTCCATAAGGCCATGGGACGATTGAAACAGCTTAACAGCCCCGCGGGCAACTACCGCCCCGAATATTCAGGTGGCGGTGACAACGCCCTCGTTGACGGCACTCTCGGCAGCGACGACTACAAGGACGGCCGTTGGCAAGGCTTCTATGGTATTGATGCCGACATTGAAATCGACCTCGGCAAATGGAGCAAAGTCAACAGCATGGAAATCGGCTTTTTGGTCAACGCGCACGACTGGATCCTGCGTCCCGACATCGTTGAAGTGTATGGCTCAAGCAACGGAAAAGACTACACACTACGTGACACCTTCCCCATCACTACTGAGGTGACCCGCGAAGGTAACTTCGTCTTCCGCGAGAGGTTCGAGATTCCTATGTCGACGCGCCTCCTGCGCATCGTGGTGAAAAACCCTGGCAAGTTGCCCGAAGGCTTGCCCGGAGCAGGGTATGATTCTTGGATTTTCATGGATGAAATCGTGGTGGAATAAGCGCTATCGTCGGATGCGGCTGTAGCCCAACTCCACCTCATAATACTGGGTGTTGACCTCCCAGCCTGACAATTCCACCTGAATCAGGCAGTTTTCTTTGATGCGGCTCTTGAAGAAAAGATGTTCTGTACGCTGCTCACCTTCCTGCAAGTCATTGAGAGGATAATACTCCTCTGCGAGCAAACGGTTTCTCTTCCCTTTTTCGATGATACGCACCACCACGCCCATCTCGGTGACTTTGCCAGGACCTAAATTGTGCAAGTCAAGTTCTATTTCGCAATCCGCCTTCTCGTATACCAAGGCCTCCTGCGACTCAAACCTCACTCCCTTGATAAGCAGGCTCGGCGTGGCATCTACAGGCACCGCCTCTATCTTGGATGAACGGTAATTCTCGGGAATGTCGCCGATGCCCCAGTTGGGCATGGTGGTCTCCAAATAATAGTATTTTTTGCCTTGGAACAGGAGATAACGCGGCAGGTCAATCTCATCGCAATGCACGCCGACCGCCATGTGCTCGGGCAGCACCAGAAGGACAAACTCCACATCCATCTCATACAATAGCGCCACCAGCAAAGCCACTTTGTCCTCGCAGTCGCCGCAGCCATCCACAAGGGTCTCCACGGGGTAACGCATATATTCATCCTCGCCTTTACTATCGCTGTCGTAGGCGTAGGGCAACGACTGGACGAAGGTAAGCGCCAAAAGGATGCTTTCCTCCTCGGAAGCGGCATGGCCGTAAAACTCACGGGCCAGGGAACGTATCACGGGACGGTCGTGTTCCGACAACATGAAACCATAATAATTCGGCTCCGTCTCGTCCTCGTTGAACCTGTACTTGTAGGCCAGATGTTCGCGGTCGTCTCGGTAATAGTCGTACAGCTCCGTACTGACATTCAAGGTAATGGAACATTCACGGCCATTACATTTCCATGAATGCTTTACCTCATAATAGCCATCCCATTCGACCACGGAATGGGCCGAAACGGTGACGCACAACATAACCAACACTATCGCCAAAAACCTTGAACGCATCTGCGATTGTTTTTTACGTTGAAACGCAAAAACCGTGCAAAAATTGTTATGGAGCCAGCCTCCTATGTCATTCCAGCAAGGGCAAGTGCGAATGCAGGAATCTACAGGAGGCGGTTCAAAAGGTAAAAACCTAATACTAAACTTCAGAAAGCATAGATCCCATGCCTCCACACCTCCCTCCGCAGGGATGACATGCTTTCTGAAGTTTTCAACATATTTCTTACTTTCCCCAATAATGGAACGTTTCGATCTCCTTCAGCAGTTCTTGAACGGCGGCTTCAAGTTGTTCATCCTCGCCTTTGGCCATTTTTTCGGGGGTGTTGCGTACCTTGAAATCGGGTTCCAGTTGCGTGTTTTCCAGCCAGTTGCCTTGTTCAGTGCGATAACCTACCACAGGCAGGCCAAAATACAATGACGGATCTTGCAGCGTCTCCCACGTCACGCTCGACATGGTGCCAGGCACGGGCATACCGACGATGCTACCCATCTTCTTGTATTTGTAGACCCACGGTGTGCCATGGGCGTTGCTATAGTTGGCCTCTCCGACAATCATGATGGAAGGCTTGTTATAACGCCTCGAAGGCATCACACAAGCCACACTGTCGTTAATGACCTGCTCAAGGTATTTCTCGCCACTGAACAGGATTTCGATGTCCTCGTGGAGGCGACCTCCACCATTGAAGCGCGTGTCGATGACGATGCCGTCACAAAGGTTATATTTGCCGAGAATTTGAGAATACACATCGCGGTAGCTGGCATCACCCATGCTGCGGATGTGGACATAGCCCAAACGACCCTTGGAAAGTTTCGTTACCGTCTCCTCGTTATGTTTTACCCAGCGGTTGTAAAGCAGTTCATTCATTGTGCCGTGGCTAATGGGCTTCACGGTCTCGTCCCAAGTCTTGCCACCATCGGAGATGGTCACGAGGACGGTCTTTCCGCTCTTGTTGTTCAGCAGCGGATAATAGTCCATGTCTTTCGTAATCTCCACACCGTCAATCTTCTGGATCACGGATCCCGCTTTTACTTGCGAGCTCTTCTTGTCAAAGGGGCCTCCTTCCACCACCTCGGCAATCTTCAAGCCGTCACCCTTGTAGTCGAGGTCAAGGAGCACGCCAAATTCAGCCGTAGCATCGCCTTTACTTGAAGGACGATAGCCTGAACCCGTGTGCGACACATTCAACTCGCCCAGAATCTCGCTCAGCATAATGGAGAAGTCATAGTTGTTGTTGATATGTGCTAAGAAAGGCTGGTAGGCTTTTTTCATCATTTCGAGGTCCACGCCGTGATGGTCTTTCATGAAGAAGCGCTTCTCCGTTTGCAAGAAAACGTGGTTGAACATGTATTCACGCTCGGCAGCGAGGTCGAGTTCCATGGTAGCATCGAATTTAATCGGTGTCGACTTGCCGCCCTTGTCCACTTTTTGCAGGTTGCCGCCCGAAAGCAGGAAGATGTTGTCGCCATTCACAGCGAGGTGTGCACCGCCTTGTCCCATCTTTTTCAAAATCTTCATCGACTTTTCACGCACATCGAGTTCCCAAAGGTCGTAACCTTTTTCAAACGAGGTCATGAAATAGAACTTCTCGCCGTCTTTCGACAAAGCCATACCACTCAAATTCGACGACATAGGTGTCAGGCGGATGACGCGGTCTTGCAGGTGCTCCAAGTCCACTTCAATCGCCTTGGTCTCAGCGGGTTTCTCCTCCTTCTTCTCATCTTTCTTACCCTTCTTGTCGTTTTTTTCCTCTTTCTTAAGTTCGTCTTTCTTGTCGTCCTTTTTACCTTTCTCAGTCTCTTTCAACAAGGCATATTCTTCCTTGCTGAGGCGGAAACGGTCGTAGGCATCCTGGTTCAAGAAAGCGATGAAGGCATCCCTTTGGCTACCCCATGAGGCATGGGAACGCATACCATATCTATCTGAATTATAAATTATTGCATTACCATCCAACACCCATTGCGGGTCATCGTCAAAGTAGGCACTCTCTGTGATGTTGTAAATTTTCTTGTCACCATTGGCCGACACAATGCCTACATCGGAATAGGGGTCGCGCATGTGGGTAATCAACGTCACGGCGAACCATTTGCCGTCGGGCGACCATTCGTAACCTATGCTGCCGTAATGCTGGGTGCCATCAGTAATCTGGCGCACTTCTTTTGAAGCTATATTGTAGACTTTCAGAACATTACGATTCTCAATAAAAGCAATTTCCTTGCCATCGGGAGAATAGTCAGGATTGCTGCGCTCGATGCCGTCGTTCGGGAACAGCGGTTTCTCGTCAATCAAAGTGGCGTAGGCAAAGTTGTAGTCTTCCTTGCGTGCGATAGTAGCTTGGTAAAGGTTCCAATATCCATCGCGTTCCGAGGCGTAGACCAAAGTGCGGCCATCCTTCGAAAATGACGGGCTACGCTCGGCTTGCGGCGTATGCGTGATTTGCTTGGTGGTAGCGTATTCGTCCACACCCGTGACAAAGACCTCGCCACGCGAGACGAAGGCAATCAGTTTGCCGTCGCTGCTCAACGAGAAGTTGCCCGCGCCTTTGAAGTCCTGCTTCACCAATTGCTCTGGCTCTTGGTCGTTGACAATCTCAATGCGAACCTTTTGCGGCTCACTGCCAATGCGTTGCGTGTAAATTTCGCCCATGTAGCCATAGCACAACAGGCCGTCGTTGCTCACGGAAAGGAAACGCACTGGATGCGTTTGAAAGTGGGACACCTGCTCCACCTTTTCAAGGTCGTTGGCGGGAGCTTTATACACATTGAAGCTGCCGTTGTTGCGCTCGCTCAGGAACACGACATCCTTATAACCAGGCAGATAGCGTGGATCGCGGTCCTCGCCTACATTGGTGGTCAGCATGGTGTGATTCTTTTTCTTGGCATTGTAATACACAACATCACGAGCCACAGAAGAGGTGTGGTGCTTGCGCCAGCTGTTCTCGCTGCCCTTGCGGTCGTAATAGAGGAACGACTTGCCGTCCTTGTCGAACGACATGCTGCACACTGGCACTGCCACCACCTGCTCGGGACGACCGCCTTCGGTGCTCACCTTATACAATTCGGTAATCCAGCCCGAGGCAAACTGCACATTTTCAGCCGCTTTCTGGATTTGAGCGGAGAAATAAATCTCTTTCCCATCGGGAGAGAAAGCCAATGGCAACTCAGAGGCTGAATTGGTCGTAATGCGTTGCGGCACACCACCCTCGGCAGAAACGAGATAGATGTCGAAGTTGCCGTTGCGGTCGGTGGCGAAGGCGATTTGCTTGCCGTCGGGCGACCAAATGGGGGCAGTTTCGTAAGAAGTGTTGGTGGTCAGCTGTTGGGCTTTACCGCCTTGGGCATTCACCACATATACATCGCCTTTGTAGCAAAAGGCTATCTTGTCGCCCTGAGGCGAAATCACGTTTTCGCGCATCCACAAAGGTTGGGCAGAGGCTTGAAATGCTGCTGCAAGCAGAGCAAAGAGAAATAGTTTTTTCATAGGATTTATTTTGTTGATTTTTACTTATTTAATACTAAAACAGAATAGGAATTCATCTTCCAGAAACAGCTCCAAGGTGTCGCCGACATGCACCTCCCCCACCCCCTGCGGCGTGCCCGTGAAGATGCAATCGCCTTCATTCAAAGTGACGAACCGCGACACATAGGAAACAATCTTGTCAAAATTGAAAATCATGTCACGGCTGTGACCTTGCTGCACCCATTCACCATTGAGTTTCATGCCAAATGCAATGTCCTCAGGATACTTCAATGCACTGATTTTCTTAAAATTGCCCATCGGTGCCGAGCAGTCAAACGCCTTGGCGATTTCCCAAGGATGACCTTTAGCTTTGCATTCACTTTGCAAGTCACGAGCGGTGAAATCAATGCCCACAGTGATAGCATCATAATACTCAGAGGCAGATTTTTCATCAATCGCTTTGCCCGACTTGCAGATACGCAGCACCAGTTCCGTCTCGTAATGTACCTTTTGGCTAAAATCAGGATAAGGGAAAGCCTCACCTGCAGGCAACAATGCCGTTTCAGGCTTCATGAAGAACATGGGCTTGGTCGGCAGGTCATTGTCGAGTTCCTTGACATGCGCCAAATAGTTGCGGCCTATGCAGATGATTTTCATGGCTTTACTTCTTCACTTGTTTGCCGCCCATGCGCAACTTGATGGCCGTCACCACCTTCTTCGTATAACGCGGGAAATCATTGTTCATAATCCATGCGTAATAAGGCGGCTCGATTCGGAACACTTCCTCCACCCTTTTGCCTTTGTGCTTGCCAAACATAAATACCTCTTTGCCTTCCTCATCGAAGATGATTTGCCCCGAAAGGTCGGCATTTCTATGGTGCGCCGAAAACTCGGAAAGCTGCTTCATGTCGTTGGTCGGACCTTGCGACTTGTTTCCTTTACCGTCTTCATATTCAACACCTTGGTATTTATCCAACATGGCACGAAGCACATCGTAAGTGGCTTTAGTGTCGGCCATGGCACCATGTGCACCTTCCAACTCAGCATGGCAGAAATAGCGGTAGGCGCTTTTCAAGTTGCGAGGTTCCATCTTCATGTAAATGTTCATCACATCGATGAAGTCACGGTCCTTGAGGTCGAAATCGTAATCCACACGCAAAAACTCCTCCACCAGCATCGGCAGGTCGAATTTCAAGATATTGTAGCCTGCCAAATCTGCAGTGCCGATGAACAAGGCGATTTCCTTTGCCTTCTCACGAAAAGTAGGCTTGTCGGCCACCATCTCATTCGTATAGCCATGCACTGAAGTGGATTCGGCGGAAATAGGCATCTCAGGATTCAGCAGCCACACACGCTGTTCCTCGTCGCCGTTCACATTGATTTTCAGTACACTCATCTCCACGATACGGTCGTGGGAAGGATTCAAACCGGTCGTTTCCAAGTCGAAAAAGGCGATGGGGCGTTTCAAATTCAATTCCATGATGTTACGGATTTTGAGTGCAAAAATAATACATAAAATAGAGCAATATCCAATTTTTTCCTATTTTTGCCCCACTTTTCAAACAAAAAAGACCAATTAGCAAGTATCAAATTATTGAAAGACATGATGGAAGAAAATGAAATGAAAGAAAAGGACGAGTTGTTCTCAAAGGCAGTGAAAGCAGGTAAGAGGACTTACTTTTTCGATGTGAAGTCAACGAAGAACGACGAAAAGTACATCACCATAACCGAAAGCAAGCGCCGTTTCGATGAAGACCAACAGCGCTTCTTCTACGAGAAACACAAGATTTTCCTTTACAAGGAAGACTTCGAGAAGGTTGCCAAGGGTCTCAACGATGCCATCAACTACATTGAGACTGGCGAATATCCTGCCGACTACTACGACCAACCCGAGCCGCGCCGCTACGAACACGCCGAAGGCGAAAGCCGCAGCGAGATCGACAGTGCCATCGACAGGTGGTTCGACAACCTGGACAAATAAACTTTTCACAACACACAAAAACACGAAGGCTGCGATGAGTTCGCGGCCTTTTTTGTTGCAAAACACCACCCACACAGAAACTTATCAACAAAACGCGCGGATGTTGATAACTTTCCGAAAACAGCCGCAATAAAACGCGCCAAAAATGCGTAATTTTGTAGCGCAAAACGAGTAAAAAATGGGAAAGACAATAGCGATAGCCAACCAAAAAGGCGGTGTGGGCAAGACCACTTCTGCCATCAACCTAGCGGCTAGTTTAGCCGTTTTAGAATATAAAACCCTCCTCATCGATGCCGACCCACAAGCCAACGCCACTTCGGGCGTGGGCCTCGACCCGAGGACCGTGGAAACGAGCATCTATGAATGCATCATCGACCAAGTGGATCCAAAGACAGTCATCACCGAGACGGAGACACCCAACCTTTACCTTCTCCCCGCTCACATCGACCTCGTGGGCGCCGAAATCGAGATGATCAACCTGCCCGAGCGTGAACTGATGATGAAGAGACTCCTCGCCCCCATCAAGGACGAATACGACTTCATCATCATCGACTGCTCACCGTCATTAGGATTGGTCACCGTCAACTCACTCACCGCCGCCGATTCGGTCATCATCCCTGTGCAATGCGAATACTTCGCCCTTGAAGGCCTAGGCAAGTTATTGAATACCATAAAGATAGTACAAACCCGACTCAACCCCGACCTCGACATCGAAGGCATCCTGCTCACCATGTTTGACACACGCCTGCGTCTGTCGAAACAAGTGGTGGAAGAGGTGAAGATGCACTTTCAAGATATGGTGCTCAACACTATCATCAACCGCAACACGCGTTTAAGCGAAGCCCCAAGTTTCGGCAAGACCATCGTCATGTATGATGCCAATAGCACCGGTGCCATCAACTACCTCAATTTGGCACGCGAAATCCTTGAAAAGAACAACCTTAAAAAAGACTGACCATGTCTGACAAAAACAGAAGAGCTTTGGGCCGCGGCCTCGATGCCATCATGCAAAGCCCCGAAACCGACATCACCAGCAAGGACATCAGCGGCGATTTCGTTGCTGGCGCCATAGCTGAAATTGATATCAACCTGATTGAAACCAACCCTTTCCAGCCCAGAACGGAGTTTGACGAGACGGCCTTGCGCGAATTGGCACAATCCATCAAGGAACAGGGTGTGATTCAACCCGTTACGGTTCGTAAACTCGGCTACAACAAATACCAACTCATCTCGGGTGAGCGCCGTCTGCGTGCCTCCAAGATGGCGGGGCTGAAGACCATCCCCGTCTTCATCCGTGTGGCCAACGACGAACAGATGCTGGAGTTGGCCCTCATTGAGAACATCCACCGCGAGAATCTCAACGCCATCGAGGTGGCCATCTCCTACCAGCGCCTTATCGACGAATGCAACATGACGCAGGAAGAAGTGAGCGAGAAGGTGGGCAAGAGCCGTAGTGCAGTAGCCAACTTCTTGAGACTGTTGAAGTTGCCCGCTGAGGTACAAATTGCCATCCGCGACGGCCACATCAGCATGGGCCACGCCCGTGCCCTCATCAACATCAACGATAAGGAAGAACAACTGAAACTCCTCCAGCAGATCATTATGGGAGAGATGAACGTGCGCCAGACCGAGGAGATGGCCGACAAGGCCAAAAACAGCGGTAAGGAGAAGAAGCAGACCAACTTCATCCCGGAGCATTTCAAGAGCAAGATCAAGACCTTGTCGCAAACGCTCAACACCAAGGTGAAGGTGAAGCGCGACATCAAAGGCCACGGCAGCGTCGTCATCGACTTCAAGGACGAGGCCGAGTTTGACCGCATCATGGAACTCTTCAACCACAAATAAACGCCATGGCGCGCCGTTTTCTGATTCTTTTGGGCCTACTGACCCTCCTCGCTTTTCAGAAAACAGAAGCGCAGAATGTGGTATTTGACACCGTCGGCAACACCATCATCACCGCCGACACCGTTGTAAAAGAAACGAAAACTGCCAAGCCAGAGAAAACCAAAAAGCTCACCCGTCCAGCGAAAGCCGCCATCATGTCGGCTTGTCTGCCTGGATTGGGACAGATATACAACCGCAAATGGTGGAAAGTACCCATCGTCTATGCCGGTTTGGGTGGCATCGGCTACTTTTCGTACCGCAACTTCTCCGAGTATCGCTCCTATCTCCATGCATACGAATATAAGACGGGAGACCTGCCCGAAGGCGTGACCTTAACTGACTACGAGACCCAGTTGGCCAACAGGTATGCCGAGAGTCAACTGCAGACATACAAGGAGTCGTATCGTCGTAACTTCGAGTTGTTTACCATCCTCACCGCAGTCTGGTACGGCCTGAACATCGTCGACGCCGTCGTGGATGGACACCTTTACACCTACGACATTAGTGACGACCTCAGCATCAATGTTGACCCGTACCTGAGGCCGACGGAAACATCTGTGCCGATGCCGCAATACGCCCAAGTGGGACTGTCGTTTAAATTGAACTTTTAGCCATGAAAATCGCTATTATAGGATACGGAAAGATGGGCCACGAGGTGGAAAAAGCCGCCCTCGCCCGCCAGCATGAAGTCGTCGTCACCATCGACAACGCCCAAGAATGGGAAGAACGCCTTGAAAAGTTGAAGCAGGCCGATGTCGCCATCGACTTCAGCCAACCCGACCAAGTGGTGGGCAACATCCACCGCTGCTTCGACCTGCATTTACCCGTTGTCGTGGGCACCACGGCTTGGCAGGAGCATTTTGAAGAAATCAAGGCACGTTGTTTGGCCGAAAAACAAAGCCTCTTCCATGCGCCCAATTTCAGCATCGGGATGAACATCATGTTCATGCTCAACAAGCAGTTGGCGAAGTTTGCGGAGAAATATGGCTACCAACTTTCGATGGCCGAGACGCACCACATCCACAAGCTCGACAAGCCCAGCGGCACCGCCGTGAAGCTGGCCAACGACATCCTCTCCGTCAACCACGATTATAACCGCTGGAGTATCGATGAACCCTCCGACCATACCCTATATATTAAGGTGAAGCGCGAAGGCGAGGTGAACGGCATCCACAGCGTGATGGCCGAGTCACCTGCCGACAGAATCACGCTCTCTCACGAGGCATACAATCGCCAAGGATTTGCCATGGGGGCCATTGCTGCTGCGGAATTCCTTGTTGGGAAAACGGGCTGCTTTGGGATGGAGGATTTGTTTGGAGCATGATTTATGTCGCCCCGCTAGGGCTCAATGGTATTTTGTTTGTTTTTATTTCGGCAGGAGTTGCGCTGCGCTTCACAACTTGCCTGATGTCCGTCACCCCTTTGGGGCTTTGCGTCACTGCGAGGCACGAAGCAATCCAGTAAAAATGGATAAATTCCATACAAAATCGTTTTGATTTGAAATAATTTGTACTTTTGCTTTCGATTGTTCGGGGAGAAATCCGAGCAGTTGAAGGCAATTTGTGCTTGTATCTCAGAGTACTAAATCTGGAAAATTGAGTAAGGAGATGAAGGACAGTTTGCCAGCCTTTTATGTTTTCGATTAGTTTTCTAAAAGAGCATATAGGCTAGGTAAACATGTGCTGTTTTCTTACGAAGGTTTTCCAGAGCCTGTACTCTAAAACTAGTGCATTTTCAAGTTTCCTAGCCTTCTTATGCATAAATCTGTCGAATCAGGGGAACTATAGACGAAAAAAGTTGCGCCCGACACGGATTTAGGGAAACTATATGGATTATGATATGCGGAAAACGGAAGAGCGCATTGAAGAAATAATTCGCAACACTTTCAACGCAATTCAAGACTCCTTCAATTATCAGAAGGAAAGCAGTCCAAATCTTAACGATCCAAAAAGGCAAAAGTTGAGTCGAATTGTTTTCCCCAGAAAAAGAAAAGAACCGATTCGGGTCAGTGAGCAAGAGCTCCGTTTTATCTTTGTAGAACAATTAAATAAAAGAATTGCCGAAGGTTGGGATGTTTATTATTCAGTTGAAACTCCAACGAAAGACCGCTACAGTGGCTTTAAGAATGTAAAGAACGCTCAACCAAAACAAGACCCACAAGGACGCTCTGGTGAATTTGATTTGGTTATCTTCAACAATCGATTAGAACGAATTGCGCTCATAGAATTCAAAGCCAATAATGCTTCTGACCATGAGCATTTGAAAGATTTTGTCAAATTAAACAACCCGAATGAAGGAAAAAATCTTAGATATTTCATTGAAATAGTTAATTCATATGATGATGGCACGCTATCAAGCCTTAACAGCAAAACAAAAGACTATGAGTTTATGTTTAGGTGTTGGTCGTTGGATAAAGGAAAGGACATCACCAAAGACATTTATAAAGCATCTATCAAAAAATAAACCATTAAACACTAATATCATGAAAAAAACAGCTTTACTATTATTGGTATGCACATTGATGTGCAACACTATCCTGTCTCAGGAATCTCTTAGATTGTCTTTTACGGGTCGAGTTGGTGATGGTTACTATCAAAGAATGGATTGTATTGGTATTAGAAATGTCACTCGTGACTGGGTCGAAGTTATTTACTATCCAGACACAATACTATTGGTTTCATCACCTGTAAATGTTGAAGAACATAAAACGAGCAGTTCCATTGTCGTTACACCGAATCCTTTTCATGGTGAGGCCAATGTCAGTTTTAATGTTGAAAAACCATCACATGTTATAATCACGACTTATGGATTGTTGGGAAAAATCTGTTCAAGGTATGAATCAACCATGAATACAGGGAGCTACTCTTTCAAAGTGTGTTTAAGGGAACCACAATTATACATACTTTCAGTGCAAATTGGAGATGTTCGTCATGTGGCGAAACTGAGTAACTTGGGAAATAGTTCCAATGATTATATCGAATTGACTAGTAGCGATGGTGTAATCAAACACAGGCATGAACGTGGTGATGTGACCCATATATTTGAGCATGGCGATATTATGGAATTTGTTGGTTATGCAACAATAAACGGCTCCAACGTAAGCAGTGAACGAATAACACAACCCCAATTTTTCAATGAAGATATTACTCTTCATTTTTCCGCATATTTACCGACGGTACAAACCGATATTGTTGATAATATATTACAAACCACCGCTACATGCGGTGGCGAAGTTACATCTGATGGGTGGTCTTTTGTTACCGAAAGAGGTGTTTGTTGGAACACAGAACCCAGTCCTACGGTTGCAAATCCTCACACTAATGACCAAAACGGTTTAGGCCATTTTACTAGTTCAATTACGGGGCTATCACCAAATACTGTTTATTATGTGAGAGCATACGCCACCAATAGCGTGGGGACAACATACGGCAACGAGTTCAGTTTTAGAACCGAACCTGAGAGTCTTTGGCCTGAAGGTACTTTACCTGGATTGTTTTCGGTGGATGCAATACGACAAGTACAGTTTTCCCAAGGCAACTTGCAATATAGGGCTTCCACAAACACATGGCGATTTGCTGACTTACAATATGTAGTTATAGACGAGGAAGGAAATGCTAATGTTTCACCCACTTATGACGGTTATATTGACTGGTTCGGATGGGGCACAAGTGGATATAACCATGGGGCTTATTGTTATCAACCTTGGTCAACCGATCTTGACAATAATAAATATCGAGCATATGGCAATAGTATATACAATTTGTATGACCAAACAGGGAAAGCGGATTGGGTTTATAATTTCATCATTAATGGAGGAAACCAAGAAAACTATTGGAGGACATTGTCTAGAAAAGAGTGGGATTACCTCCTTTTCCAAAGAGAAACCACTTCAGGTATAAGGTTCGCTAGGATTAGTATCAACTGGGAAATAGATGGGCTACTTCTTTTACCTGATAATTGGGATGAATCATTCTTTTATTTGGCCGATCCCAATGGAGGCGAATTTTGGTCCAATCCATTGAATTTAGAGCAATTTGAGTATTTGGAATCGCTCGGAGCTGTTTTCTTGAGAGCTGCCTATTATACCAACGGCGGATATTGGACTTCATCTAGATCTCAAGATTACCATGCCTGGCGTATATGTTTAAATTGTGGTAATAGTGAACTTCTATACTCTGTGGACAGATGGGCAAGGCATCGAACTCATGTGCGTTTGGCACGTACTACGGCATTAAACAAATAATAACAATGCTTGAAAGCTGTTATAAAAAAATATTTTTGTAAGCCGGCAGCAATGTCGGCTTTTTTTGTGTTGCTTTCAATCATTATTACAATAATTCTTGTTGGTATAAAAATTTATACCTATCTTTGCCGAAAAATTCGGTATGCCTACGCTTTTGATTACTTTCGGAATGCGATTCTTCTTCTATTTGGATGAGCATCAGCCCATTCATGTGCATGTGGATTGCAATGGAAACAAGGCCAAAATCGCATTGGAGCCTTCGGTTAGTTTGGTATACAACCACGGACTGAAAGAGCAAGAACTGAAAAAGGCTATCGAAACATGCGCCATCTATCGCGACGACTTTATTGCGGAATGGCATAAACGGTTTGACTAAATAATCACGAAAATGGAAAAGATAAAAAACATCTGGTTTGACGAAAAGAGAATCTACATGAAGACCACCGAAGGCCGCGTGTTGAGCCGTCCTTTAGAGGCTTATCCTGAATTGAAAGAAGCCTCTATGGAACAACGCATTGACTTCATCATCGATGAAGAAGGCACTTCAATCCGCTGGGAGGATTTGGATGCCGACATGCACATTTCAAGTTTCTACGAGACAAGCGAGCCGAATGGCCAAAACGAGGTAGCAGAAATGTTCAAGCGTTTCCCTTGGCTCAATGTCTCGGAGGTGGCTCGTGCCATTGGCATTAACAAAAGCCTGCTTGCGCGATATATCTATGGCATTTCGAAACCGAGCGAGCAACGCCTGCAACAGATTCGCCACACCTTGCACTCTCTTGGAATGGAACTGCAAACCGCGTGAATTATCTTCAAAGAATACTATTTTGCCTAACCTTTCGTTAATCATAGAAATCACAAATAAAAATGTCACTATTATTGTTCATTCTTATCGTCCCAGCCCTCTTCACCATTCCGATCGCGTTCTGCTGGAAGCAATTTGAAGCCGCTGGGCAAAAAGGCTGGTATAGCCTCATCCCCTACTTCAACATCTTTATCTTATTGAAAATCATCGGAAAACATAAGAAATTCTGGTGGTGGTTTTTCATCATCTTCCCCTACATCAATATCTTCATGTTGTTGCTCATGCTCGTCGAACTGGGCAAGTGCTTCGGCAGATTCAAGATTTGGGAGGAAGGCATGGCCGCCATATTGCCATGCATATTTTTCCCCATCATCGCCAAGGACGACAAATACCAAGACCCCGCCACGGCACAACGGCCCAAGAAATCGACTGCCCGCGAGTGGTTCGACGCCATCATCTTTGCCGTGGTCGCCGCACTGATTATCAGGACTTATGTTTTCGAGGCCTTCACCATTCCCACTTCGAGTATGGAGAAGTCGCTTTGTGTCGGCGATTATTTGATTGTCAGCAAGATACATTATGGTCCCAAGCGTCCCAATACGCCGCTTTCGTTCCCCTTTGTACACAACACCTTGCCGTTCAGCAAGACCAAAAAATCGTATGTGGAATGGATTAAGTTGCCGTATCACCGCTATCCTGGCGTGTCAACGATGAAGCGTTACGACCCCATCGTGTTCAACTATCCCGCTGGCGACACGGTTTGCGACATCTACCAAAGCAGCATCAGTTATTACGACCTTGTACGCGAATATGGCCGCAAAACGGTTTGGAACGACCACCAAAACTTCGGCAACGTCATCAGCCACACTGTTGACAAGCGCGAGAACTATGTGAAACGCCTTATCGGCATGCCTGGTGACAGTTTGAAAATCGTCGACGGCGTGGTGTATATCAACAACGAGAAGGCCTACGAACCTGAAAACATGCAATTCAACTACACCGTGGTAACCACCAGCGGCGGCATCAACAAGCAGACCTTGGACAAGTACAACATCACCGAGGGCTACCGCACCGCTGACCCCAACACTTTCGTCCTCAACATCAGCGCAAAGGTGGCCGATGAGTTGATCAAGCTGCCCTACATCTCCTCCGTGATGCGCAACATCCAAGCCCCGGGCCAAGGCACCAGCACGAGCCTCTTCCCCAACCGTCCCGACCTCTATCCCTGGAATGTGGACAACTTCGGACCCATCTACATCCCGAAGAAAGGCGAAACGGTAAAACTGGATATCAACACCTTGCCGCTGTATGAACGCATTATCCATGCCTACGAGTTGCACGACATCAAAGTAATCGGAGACAAAATCTTCATCGACGAGCAACAGGCCGACAGCTACACCTTCGAGATGAACTATTACTGGATGATGGGCGACAATCGCCACAATTCCGCTGACTCTCGCTATTGGGGTTACGTTCCTGAAAACCATATCGTTGGCAAGCCCGTGCTCATCTGGCTGTCAAGAGACAAGGAGAATGGCGGCATCCGCTGGAACAGAATGTTTAGGATTCCGAAATAGTTTCGTGCTTCATTTTTAATGCAATCCAAAACAATCTTACGAAAAATGTAAGATTGTTTTATTTTTTGGAATAATTGTTGTATATTTGCAACGTCAAATAGAAACCGCATGAGAGTCATTGCAAAAAAGAAGCTGGTAGAATACTATACTGAGCATCCTCAGGCCAAGACCGCCCTTGACGATTGGTTCGAAAAGACGGAAAAAGCTGAATGGCATAGTTTTGCTGACATTAAACAAACCTTCAATTCCGTTGATTATGTTGGAAACCAGCACTATGTATTCAACATCAAAGGCAACGACTTCCGTTTGGTCGTAGTGATTAAATTCACACCGCAGAATGTGTTTATACGTTTTATCGGCACTCATGCGGAATATGACAAAATAGAACACATCGAAAACATTTAAGGTATGGCACATATTAAGACAGAAAAGGAATACGAAGCGGCCATGGCCCGCATCGACGAGTTGCTCCCACTCACCTGGGCTGATGGTGTCCCGGAAGACTCGCCAGAAAACATCGAGTTAAATATCCTTTCCGAACTTGTAGCAGAGTACGAGGACATCCACTATCCTATCGGCAAGCCGTCGCTCATCGACATAATCAAGCTACGTATGTACGAAATGGGGCTTTCACAAAAGGCCATAGCCGCATTGCTTGGCATCAGTGAGCCTAGAATGAGCGAAATCATGCATGGTAAAACTGAGCCTTCATTGTCGCTTGCCCGCAAGATGAGCCAAAAATTGAACATTGATGCAAATATTGTTTTGGGTGTGTAAAATACCAACAAAACATCTTTCCAAACAGCAACTTTTTATGTAATTTTGCATTTCTTAAACAAAAACTGAAAATGGCAGCAGGAAACAACCGTAAAGAAAACACCTTCAAGCAGAAAGCCTTACCTGAGGCTGAGCTATTGGAGGAACAACCCATTATAACTGAAGAGAAGAAAAAAGAAGAGAAGCCTAAAAAGAGCGACAAAGCCCCTAAAAACAAGAACTCCAAGCCTCAAAAAGGCCAAGAAAAGAAAGAAACCGACGGTCGTGTGACGCGAATCATCGGCATTCTTTTCATCTGCCTTGCCGTGTTCCTGGGCATCGCCTTGATTTCGTATTTGGTGAACTTCTTCAGCGGTCAGTATCAAGAAATTGGCGTGGGAGAAAAGATTCTCAATCAAAAGGAGAATGTCGACAGCCTGAAAGGTAGCGTAGGCGTGTTCCTCGGCCAAACACTCATTAAGGAGTCGTTCGGCATTGGCGCCTTCTTTTTTGTTTATCTGCTGACCACCATCGGCTTACGGCTGACCGATGCGGCCCAAATCAAGATGTGGAGCATTTGGAAATATGGGTTATTGTGTCTTGTTTGGATGCCGTTGTTCTTCGGTTTCCTCTCCAGCCCCCAAGTGGGCCTCTCGTCATGCGCCGTCTTAGGCGGTGCCGTAGGCCTTTGGCTCAACACTATACTGCAAAACTACCTAGGCTGGATTGGTGTCATGCTCATTCTCATTTTCCTGTTTTTGGTCTTTGCGGTATACCAATTCAACCTTACACTCAACTATTTCAAGGAGTTGCGGGAGAAACGCGAGGATGAGCGCCGTCATCAGGCGGCCATTATCGCCGAGCAACGCATCAGAGAGCAATATGGGACCGACAACGAAAACCCATTCCATAACGTTGAAGACAACGACCCCGATGCTTTTGACGATAATAATGAAAATGAAGATGAGTCCAACCTCCCGCCCGTGATCTCGTTCACCAAGTACCCCTCCTTTGAAATCGTCACCCCTGACGATAACAAAGACAAGAAAGAGAATGTTTTCAAGCCTACCAACGACGAAGACAACACAATCACACTGGACCCTATTGTGACCTCCACCGATGATGCCAAGCCCAAGGATGCCGTTGTGGAGAAGAAAGACGACAAAGATGTCGAGCTGGTCATCGAGGAAACGCCTAAAGAAGAGGTTGTGGAGAAGCCCAAAAACATGGAGCATCATACCTTGGACACGCCTTTTGACCCTCGCTATGAGTTGCGTGATTACAAGTTCCCGACCCTCGACATGCTCAACGACTACGGTGGCAAGAAAGGTGAAATCGACAATGAAGAACTGGAAGCCAACAAGAACAAGATTGTGGAAACCTTGCGCAACTACGGCATCGCCATTGACAAAATCAAGGCCACCATTGGTCCTACGGTCACCTTGTATGAAATCGTCCCTGCCGCTGGCATCCGCATCTCCAAAATCAAGAACCTGGAGGACGACATCGCCTTGAGTTTGGCCGCTTTGGGCATCCGCATCATCGCCCCCATCCCGGGCAAAGGCACCATCGGTATTGAGGTCCCGAACAGCAAGCCCGAAACGGTCTCCATGCGTAGCGTGCTGGCTTCTGAGAAGTTCCAAAACTCAAAATATGCCCTGCCTTGCGCCATCGGCAAGACCATCTCGAACGAGACTTACGTTTTCGACCTTGCCAAGAGTCCGCACATCCTCATGGCAGGTGCCACGGGACAAGGTAAGTCGGTCGGCTTGAACGCCATCATCGCCTCGCTGCTCTACAGCAAGCATCCTTCGGAATTGAAATTCGTCATGGTCGACCCGAAGAAGGTGGAACTGACACTTTACAAACGTATCGAACGCCATTACCTGGCCAAACTGCCTGACTCAGAAGATGCTATCATCACCGATGTGAAACAGGTGGTGCGCACGCTCAACTCCTTGTGCATCGAGATGGACCAGCGCTACGACCTGCTGAAAGCTGCTGAATGCCGTAATATCATCGAATACAACGAGAAGTTCAAGGCACGCAAACTGCTGCCCACTGAGGGACATCGATATCTGCCTTATATCGTGCTGATTGTTGACGAGTTTGCCGACCTCATCATGACAGCGGGCCGCGAAGTGGAAGCCCCCATTGCCCGTATTGCCCAGTTGGCGCGTGCCATCGGCATCCATCTCATCATCGCTACGCAGCGTCCTTCGGTCAACATCATCACGGGTTCCATCAAGGCCAACTTCCCGACACGTATCGCTTTCCGTGTCATCTCGCAAGTCGACTCGAAGACCATCCTGGACCAAAGCGGGGCCAACCAGCTCATCGGACGCGGCGACATGCTGCTCTCTACGGGTAACGACTTGGTGCGTCTGCAATGCGCCTTCATCGACACACCCGAGGTGGAAACCGTCACCAAGTTCATCGGCGAGCAACGTGGCTTCACCGAGCCTTTCCTGCTGCCTGAGGTGTCTGAGGAAGAAGGCGAAGGCGTCGACATCGACGACGATGGCGAGCGCGACAGCCTCTTCGAGGAAGCCGCCCGCATCGTGGTGCAGACCCAACAAGGCTCCACTTCGATGATCCAGCGCAAACTGAAACTCGGCTACAACCGCGCAGGCCGCATCATCGACCAACTGGAGGCTGCAGGCATCGTTGGACCGTTCTCCGGCAGCAAGTCGCGCGAGGTGAAAGTGACCTCCGAAGCTGCTTTGGAACAGATTTTGCGGGACATCTACAATACAGACAACGGATTTTGAAAATGAAAACTAGAAACATCATCGCCTGCTTGTTCTTATTGTTTGCTACACAGGCTGTTACCGCACAAACCAACGTTGAGGCTCTCGTTCGCCTCATGGTCAACCAAATGAAAAGCCACAAGAATGTGGAGTTGGACTACAAGTACCAAATCGGCACTGAAGGACTAAGTACCGAGGCCCAACAAGGCAAGGCTTGGCTACAAGGCGAGTCCTACAAGGTGGAAATGGTCGAACAACAAATCATTTCGGATGGCAAGACCATTTGGACCTATCTCGTTGACGAAGAAGAAGTCATGGTCAGCAACGCCACCGAAGGCGAGGACAACACGCCTTTGAAGCTCCTCACCTCGTTGGACGAAAACTATGCAGCCACTCTCACGGGCATGGATGCGAAAGGCAACGCCACCATTGAACTGGCCAACCCGAAAGGGCACTACCGCCGCATCACCCTGCGTGCCAATCCCAACAATTTGGCAATCAGTGGTATGGATGTGTATATGGAAGACGGCACAAAGCTGATTCTCACCGTGAACGAGATGAAATTTGACCAAGAATTGGATGACAAATTCTTCACCTTTGACACGAAAAAACACCCTAACGTGGATGTGATAGATATGCGATAATGCAATAAAACGCGGATTATTCCGTAATTATACAACAAGAAGCGGCTGCCACAATGTGACAGCCCTACAACAAACAACAATTAAACAGTTCAACGAATCAACAATTCAACAAAATATGACTCTCCTACAAATCCAAGAGGCTGTCAATGATTTAGGAACAGCCGCAGCAGAAACCGCAGCCCAAACAGAAAAACTTTCAGCTTTTGAACTAGCTACCAAAGGTGGTTGGATTATGATTGTATTGGCCGTTTTGTCCATCATTGCGGTCTACATCTTCATCGAACGGTACATCGCCGTTTCGCGCGCCACGAAATACGATGCCAGCTTCATGGACCGCATCCGCGAATACATGAAAGACGGCAAACTCGACTCCGCAAAGGCCTTGTGCCGTGGCAACTCCACCCCTATCTCCAGGATGATTGAAAAAGGTTTGTCACGCATCGGTCGTCCCTTAAGCGACATCAACTCGGCTATCGAGAATGAGGGTAACATTGAGGTGGCGCAACTGGAACGTGGCGTCAACATCCTAGCCATGATTGCCAGTGCCGCCCCGATGATCGGTTTCTTGGGCACTGTGATTGGTATGATTCGTGCCTTCTACGATATGTCGATGGCGGGCAACAACCTTGACATCACCACACTCTCAAACGGCATCTATACCGCCATGGTGACCACTGTCGGCGGTCTAATTGTCGGTATCATCGCCTATTTCTTCCACGCCATCCTCTCGACCAAAATCCAAAAGGTCGTCAACCTGCTCGAAGCCAAGGCTACCGAGTTTATGGATGTCTTGAACGAACCCGCATAAAATCAGCGCATTATGGCCATCAAATCAAGAAATAAGGTCGAACCTACCTTCAACTCCTCGTCCATGTCGGACTTGGTGTTCCTGCTGCTGATTTTCTTCATGCTGACTTCGACCTTGGTCGCTCCCAACGCCATCAAGCTCATGCTGCCATCGAGCAACAGCAAGACCATGGCCAAGCAGACTGTCACGGTTTATGTCAACGAGCAGTACCAGTATTTCGTGAATGAGACCCCTGCCGACGAGGCCCAACTCACTGACCTCATCAACGCTAGCATCGGCAACGACAGCCAAGCTACGGTGGTGCTGCGTTCGGACAAGAGCGTCCCCGTGCAATACATTGTCAATGTGATTGATGCCGTCAACGACATCAACAACGCCACTGGCAACAACCATAAGGTCATTTTGGCCACCGCGCCAAAGAAATAGGAGGCACTATGGACAACAAAGAAAAAAAAGACAAGGGTATAGCCGTAGCAGGGACCATCATCGTCCACGCTTTAATCATCCTTGTACTTTTCTTTATTATTATGCCAACAGTAGAACTTCAAGGCGAAGAAGGTGTTGAGGTTGATTTGGGCATGATGAACCAAGGCATGGGCAACATTCAGCCCGAGAAGCCAGCCATCCCTCAAGCCGCACAGCCTCAGCAACAAAAGAGCAACAGCAAGGAAGACATTGTCACGCAAAACGACGAAGAGGCTCCTGCCATTGAGAAGCCCAAAAACACCAAGCCGAAGCAGGAAAAACCCGCAGAACAGCCCAAGCCTACCGTCAACAACAGAGCCATCTATCGGGGCAACAACAACCCACAGGCTGGCGGTTCGGAAGGCATCACGGGGCAGCCTGGCGACCAAGGCAACCCGAATGGCTTGGCGGGCGTCAGACAATACGAAGGCAACGGCGGAAGAGGCAACGGCACGGGCTACGACCTCGGCGGCCGTGGGGCCAAGAGCCTGCATCGTCCTGATGACGATTTCAGCGAAGAAGGCAAAATCGTCGTTGACATCTGGGTCAATCGCGCCGGACAGGTAGTGCGCGCCGAAGTCGCCACAAAAGGCACCGACATCATCAACAGTACGATGCGACAAAAAGCCGTTCAAGCCGCCAAACGCTCGACCTTCGCTGCCGACTCCGATGCCCCTGAAGAACAACACGGCACAATCACCTATACGTTTGTCATCAACCATTAAAAAATGCAGAATGATGAATGCGGAATGCAGAATGACGCGAAGCGACGCTGGTCTAAGCCTCATTCTGCATTCATCATTAAATAATCGCCTATGAATTATTCAGATACTCTCGAATGGATGTTCAACAAACTGCCGATGTATCAACGCATTGGCGCTGCCGCCTACAAGGCTGACTTGAACAACACCATCCAACTCCTCAACCTTTTAGACAACCCTCAAAACAACTTCAAGTCGGTGCATGTGGCAGGCACCAACGGCAAAGGCTCCGTCTCACACATGTTAGCCTCCGTGTTTCAGGAAGCGGGCTACAAGACAGGCCTTTACACCTCGCCCCACTTGCGCAACTTCCGTGAACGCATCCGCATCAACGGCGAGATGATTCCCGAGGAGAATGTGGTGCAATTCATTGAGGCATACAAAGACAAGTTCGAGGCGATGGAACTCTCCTTCTTCGAGATGACTGTAGGCATGGCTTTCGATTATTTTTCAAAGAAAAAGGTCGACATCGCCATCGTCGAGGTGGGCATGGGCGGCCGTTTGGACTCCACCAACCTCATTACGCCCGAGCTGAGCGTCATCACCAACATTGACCTTGACCATACCAAGTTCTTGGGTGATACAAGAGCCAAAATCGCCTACGAAAAGGCGGGCATCATTAAGCCTGGAATCCCCGTCGTCATTGGCGAGACCCATCCCGAGACCCAACAAGTTTTCATCGATAAGGCCCAGGAATGCAACAGCCCCATCCTTTTTGCCGACCAGGTTTTCGACTGCGACAAAATCCATATTGAATCCAACACAGAGCAGAAATATGACGTTTGGAAAAATAGCGAGCTTTACATGGAGGCCCTTGAAATCCCGCTGATGGGCAACTACCAGCAGAAAAACCTCACCACCGTGATGTGTGCCCTTGACCTGCTTCGCAGCAAGTTCGACCTTTCGGAAGACAGCATCCGCGATGGCATCGCCAAGGTGATTCGCAACACGCACCTCATGGGACGCTGGCAGATCCTCTGCAAAGACCCGCTGACCATTGCAGACACGGGACATAATGTGGCCGGCATCAAAGAGGTGGTGCTGCAACTGGCTGAAATGCAATATAATAAACTGCATTTTGTCCTTGGCATGGTCAACGACAAGGATATTGACAGTGTATTGCAACTCCTACCCCACAATGCCGAGTATTATTTCTGCAAGGCTGACATCCCCAGAGGATTGGATGCCAACATCTTAGCAGAAAAAGCTTTCGAAATGGGATTGAATGGCATGACCTTCGAATCGGTCAGCCACGCCTACCGCTCCGCCGTCAACAATGCGCATTTCGGCGACGTGGTCTTCATTGGCGGCAGCAATTTCACCGTGGCCGAAGTGGTGTAAAGAAATAATCCGTACCTTTGCCGAAAATCCAAAAACCTTGTGAAAGGCAAATGGCTCCATATCATTTTTGTCATGCTTGCGGCAGTCATGCTGTCGTCATGCACCTTACGCCGTCTTGTCCCCGAAGGGAAATATCTGGTGAAAAGCAACAAGGTCGTCATTGAGGAAAAGGGCACTGAAATTGACAAGTCGGACGTTTCGAAATACATCTCCTTAAAACCTTACAAAAGCGCTATACGAACCAACCTCCCCACTTGGATTTACTACGAATGGGAACGCCATCCCAAGAGTCCATTTTGGAAATGGCTGAACAAGAGCTTTGGCAAACCTCCCGTCTATTATGAGAAATCGGAGGCCAACAACTCAGCGACCCAGATGACACGCTACCTCGACAATGTTGGGTATTTCAACTCGAAGGTGACCCATGAGGTAAATTTGAAAAAGAAGGGCAAGAAAGCCAGGGTCACCTATCACATCTATCCCACCCAGCCTTATCGTGTCAACGACATCACCTATGTCATTGAAGACAGCCTAGTGAATAGTTACATCATGCGTGACAGCTCAGATTTCCCGCTCCATGTAGGTGACATCTACAACGCCTATTCGCTGGACGAACAGCGAGAGATTATCACCGAAAGACTGAAGAACTCCGGCTATTACTATTTCAACCGCGACCATATCTACTTTGAGGTGGACAGCAACTTCATGAATCACACCTTGGGCATCACCATGCGGCTGAAAGAGAGCGATGTAGCCTACAAGAAATACCGCATCCGCGACATCAGCGTCTATCCCGACTTCTCTGTCTTCAAGATGCGTAGCAAGCCCGTCGACTCAGCCAAACTCACCACAGAATTTGGCCTGAGAAGGAAGTTCACCAACGAATGGGACTTCTACTACTACGACAAGCCCAGGGTAAAGCCCCAGACTTTCTCTCGCTCTATCCACATTGCCGAGGGTCTGCCCTACAACCTGAGAAGCGTCACGAGCACCTACAAATCGCTTAGTAACTACAGGCTGTTCAGCAATGTGAACATACAGTTCGACAGCGTGCCCAACGACAGCCTCAACCTCCTTGACTGCCGCATCACGATGCAGCAAAACGACATTCACGCGTTCACCATCCAAGCTGATGGCACCAATTCAGGCGGCGACTTGGGAATTAAGGGTAGCCTCGTTTACACCAACAGGAACATTTTCCGTGGTGCCGAGACCTTCCAGCTCGGTCTGAGAGGAGGTTTGGAAATGCAGAAGCTCCTTGCTGCAGAGGCAGCTGAGACTGGACAGAAGATATTCACCGCCAGAGAAGCCGGCATTACGGCGAGCATCATTTTCCCGAAGTTCCTCAGTCCGTTCGCATTCAACGACATTGCCAGGGATTACATGCCGACGACTTCCGTCTCTTTGGGCTTCAACACACAAATTCGATTCTACTATTCACGCTATATCACTACTGCCTCGTTTAGCTACGATTGGAAAGGTCTCAACCGCATCAGTCACACTTTTTCGCCCATCTACCTCAACGGCGTGAAGATTGCCAACATCAACCCTGCATTCCAAGCCTACCTTGACGGAGAAACGAGCCAAAGGAAAAAGGACCAATACAGCAGCCACTTGCTGTTAGGCGCACGTTATTCCTTCATCTATACCAGCCAAAGCCTCAACCAAGAAGGCAGTTTCATCTATCTGCGCACCGACATTGAGACGAGCGGCAACCTGCTTTCCCTCTTCAACAAGACCAAACTCATCGGTGAACACGACGGGCACCACGATATATTCGGCATCCGCTATGCGCAGTATGTGAGGACCAGCATCGATTTCCGCCAACACATTGATTTAGGACATGAATCGTGGCTTGTGTTCCGCGAATTTATGGGACTCGGTGTGCCTTACGGCAACTCCCGCGACCTACCTTTCGAGCGCAGCTTCTACGGCGGTGGCTCCAACGGTTTGCGTGGTTGGCTGTACCGTACTGTCGGTCCTGGTGGCTATGTGCCTACAGACGAGGACATCGAAAAGACGGGCGATATCCAGCTGGAAGTCAACGCTGAATACCGTTTCCCTATCTATAACATCCTCAACGGCGCCGTCTTCGTGGATGCGGGCAACGTCTGGGGCTTTTATCCCAACGAGGACATGCCTGACGCAGAGTTCAGGTTCAACAAGTTTTACAAACAAATTGCCTTCGACGCGGGCCTAGGCATCAGAATAGACGTGTCGTTCCTCATCATCCGCTTTGATTTCGCCTACGCCATGCGCAATCCCTACCCCGACGAAAACGGAAACTACTGGCGCTTCGGCAAAGGCAAGAACCTAAGGATGCAACTGGGCATCGGCTATCCCTTCTGATGAACAACGCGATGGGCAGGCAGGACTTATTCGGGCATCTCATCCAATCCTTCGGCTTCGAGCCCACCGAAGGGCAATCCATTGTGCTTTATCACCTATCGGCTTTCTTGCTTTCACAAAAAGAGAATCCAACATACGTTTTAAGAGGCTATGCGGGTACAGGCAAAACCTCCTTGGTGAAGGCATTGGTAAAGACCTTGCCGTCCATCGGGATGAGATATGTGCTGATGGCCCCCACGGGACGCGCTGCCAAAGTACTTAGCAGCTACACAGGACAGCCCGCCTCCACCATTCATCGAAGAATCTACCAGGCCAAGGCTTTCCCTGATGGCAGCATACACATCGCCAGAGCTGAAAACAAGTCAAAAAACACGCTTTTCATCGTCGACGAAGCCTCGATGATAGGCGAACAAAGGGAATTTGGCGGCAGCAGCCTGCTCGACGACCTTTTAAGCTATGTCTTCAGCGGTGAACAATGTCGGTTGCTGCTCATTGGCGACACAGCACAGCTGCCGCCCGTGGAGAGTTCGGAAAGCCCCGCGCTGAATTGCAATTATCTGAAGTCGGAGTTCCCCATCACTGCCGCGACCTACGAACTCACAGAGGTAAAACGTCAAGCCTTGGAATCGGGAATCTTATATAACGCTACTGATATTAGGCAGTTGCTCGGTGAAAGGCTTTACGAATATCATCTGCCGATCTTCCATATTGACGGCTTTAATGACATCGAAAGGATTGCGCCAGAGACCTTTGAGGAGATGCTTTACAATGTTTTTGCCAACAGTTCCGACAACGAGGCTGTCATCGTCTGCAAGTCGAACAAACGGGCCAACATGTTCAACCAGGCTATCCGTGGACGCATCCTCAACATTGAGGGAGAGATTGCCACGGGCGACAAACTGATGGTGGTGAAAAACAACTACTTTTGGGCCGACGGCAACGATGCCATCAGTTTCATCGCCAACGGCGACATGGCGGAGATACGGAAAATCAAGCATTTCGACGAAATGTACGGCTTTCGCTTTGCCGATGTGGAACTCAGTTTCACTGATTATCCTGACGCACCCAACGTGGAGGCCAAGATTCTACTCGACACCTTAAACAGCAACAGTGCCTCACTAACGGAAGAGGAAAGCAAACGATTATTCAGTGCCATAGAAGAGGACTACATGGACATCCCGAATCGTAGAGATCGTTACAAGGAAATGAAGAAAAGCCCCTGGTTCAATGCCTTGCAGGTGAAGTTTGCCTACGCCCTCACCTGCCACAAAACCCAAGGTGGGCAATGGAATACCGTCTTCATCGATTCATCGCTGAACCTCAAAGAAACACTTGAAGTGGAAGATTTAAGATGGCTTTACACTGCCTTGACCCGTGCGCAGGAGCGGGTTTGTTTCGTGAATTTCAAGGAAGAATTTTTTGGGTAATAATCCACCGCCTAAAAACAGAAAACCCTTCACCATGGTAGGTGAAGGGTCTCCGTTGTGGGTGGGCGGCGAACTACTTTCCCACGGTCTCCCGCAGTATCATCGTCG